>Ga0105103_10000553_pt1 | contig 21111 bp, 16 predicted proteins | sample PPLLaktember2015_2_FD_79107 | JGI IMG/M metagenome (GOLD analysis project Ga0105103, IMG submission 79107) | Freshwater sediment microbial communities from Prairie Pothole Lake near Jamestown, North Dakota, USA - PPLs Lake P7 Core (6) Depth... | ecosystem: Environmental > Aquatic > Freshwater >...
GACGAATTCCGTCCACTTTCGTTTCCCTTCCCAGTATTCCTTGGGCGCGCCGGAGAGTTTTTCGAACTCCGTGTTCACCAGGGTCACCGTCGTGTCCTCTTCGACGATGATCGTCGCCGTCCCCGTCGTCTCGAAGATGGTCCGGTAGCGGTCCTCGGACTCCCGGAGCCGCTCCTCGGCCTCCATGCGGTCGGTGATGTTCATGGAATTCCCGAGCAGGGCCGGCCTTCCGTTGAAGAAGAACGGCGTCACCGTTTCCATGACCCACCGCGTCTCGCCTTGCTTGGTGAGGATCCTGAACACGTAGGGGGAATTTCTCTCGCCCCGGAGCATGGCCCGGGCATCTGCCTTTACCCTCTCCCTGTCCTCGGGGTGGACGAAGCTCCCCGATTTCTGGCCGATCAATTCACTGACTTCATAATTCGCGTAGGAGGCGGCGTTGGTGTTCAGAAAGCGGAATTCCCCGTCTTGGACGAGGTAGATCCCGGCCAGGGATTTCTCCGTCAGGGTTCGCAGGAGCTGATCGTTGATGTGAGCGGCACCGGCCTTTGCGCCGGCATTGTGGGTGTTTCTTCCGTTCATCTTTTGTGGCCTCGTCTTGCCCCCCGTTTTCACTGGATGGGGCAGATGGAGATTTGCAGCATCTCGCCGCAATGCCCGCAGTAGATCGTCCTGCCTTTTTCCATGGGCTTTCCGCAGTAGGGGCACTTCAGCAGCAGCTCAGATTTGCAGTATTCGCAGATCTTCCTGGACGGGTCCTGCGTCTCGTAGGCGCAATGCTCACAGATGTAGAAGAGCATGAAGTCTATCCTGTCTTGTATGTTCCTTCGTTTCGGTCCTGATCCTTCTGTACCCTGTACCCTGAACCTTGAACCCTGCTCTTGAGCTCTAGTCCCAATCGAAAGGAGCTTCCTTGTTGAAATCCGGCGTGCGTTCCCGCTCATCCACTTCCTGGATGAACAGGTTTTCGAACTCCAGGTCGAGGGCCAGGTCCACAACCGCTTCGTACTCCTCCCGGGTCACCCTCCGGCCCCAGAGCAGCTCTCCCGATACGGACGGCGTCGGCGTATACTGCGACATGAGGCTCAACGGGACTTTCTTCGAGAGATGAGCGGCAATGAGGCGGACGACATCCAGGCTGTTTTGAACCCGCCCGGGCAGGACGAGGTGCCGGATGATCACACCTTGCCGGGCTATTCCGCCCGCCGTCTGCAGCCTCTCCCCCGTCTGCCGGATCATCTCCGCGATCGATTCCAGGGCTCGATGCGGGTAATCTTCCGGGGCGGAGCATTCCCGGGCGTCCGTTTGATTGCCGTACTTGAAATCGGGCAGCCAGACGTCGACGATGCCGTCGAGCAGACGGATCACGTCCGCCTTCTCATACCCCCCGCAGTTGTAGACGAGCGGCAGCTTCAGGCCCCACTCGCAGGCCGCAAGCAGTGATTCCAAAACGGCCGGAAGCTGCGGCGTGGGCGTCACCAGCTCGATGTTGTGGCAACCCTTCAGGGCAAGCTCCAGCATGGCGCCTGCCAGGGTCTCCCGATCCACCGCTTTCCCCATCCTGTCGCGGCTGATCCGGTAATTTTGGCAGAAGGGGCACTGCAGGTTGCAGGAGGTGAGGAAAAGGGTGCCCGCGCCCGCAGTCCCGGAGACGGGCGGTTCCTCGCCGAAGTGGGGCAGGGCCCGCGCAAGGACGGCATCGGGGCCGAGACCACAAAACCCCGTTTCCCCCTCGAGTCGGTTGACCCGGCATTCCCGGGGGCAAAGGGTGCAGCTGCGCATCAGCTCCCGCAGCACGGGGATGCGCTCCTTCAAGGTTTCTATCATGGGTCTCGTTTTTTGCAGCTGTTCAATAATTCCCGGATCCAATGCGCCCTGAAAAGACGGAAGTTAAGAAGCTAAGAAGTTAGGAAGTTCGGAGAAGCAGGAAGCCTACGACTGACTTTCGGCCCATCCAAGCTTCGTAACTTCTCAACTTCACAGCTTCTCTTTTCAAACGGGATACGCCTCCGGTCAACAGCCATCTACTCAAGGTTCAACGGTTCCGCGATCCTGCGGATCTTCCCGCTATCCACCAGGTCGATGCACTCCTCCCCGAGGGGGGCGCAGATTTCGACGACTTTGCGCCAATTCAGGATGCGGCTTGCCGGATCGTCGATCAAGGTCAGGAAGTCGTCCCGGTCGGGGATCTTCCCGCCGGGAAAAGTCTGCACGAACTCAGGCGACGGGGTGATCAGCAGGAGGTTGTCGAGGGCTTCGGCCGCCGGCCTTCTCCCCTTGATCTTCTTGTCGAGCCATCCCGGGATGACGCGGTCCTCGTGATGGACCAGAAGGGTCACGTCGTCTTCCTTTGCGGCATAGTTATGGTCGATGTGGTAGTCGATGACGCCCCCGTCTCGGTAGACGCCCCGGGGAGCCCCGTAAATGTCCGACACCCCTTCGATCAGAAACGGGATGGCGCCCGAGGCGAGGACGGCGTGCTTGAAATTGATGGGGTTGAGCGCTACCGCCGCTCCCCTGAAGCCGGGACGCAGGCAGAACTGGGGCGGCCGGGGGCCGCTGTAGAAGACCACCCGCTCGAAGAAGCGGAAGAGATGGCGTCGGTCGATCCTGTTGAGGGCATAGCAGAGCGCGAGGCCCCACTTCTGCACCCAGGGGGTTTCCGAGGCGGCGAAGTTTTTCGCCCGTGCCGTCGTGACGGCAAGCCGGTAATGGTCATGGGCCAGTGCGAAGGGGATGGCGTCGTCCTCCAGGTAGGCGTTGATGGTTTCCTGGAGGCCCTTTTTGAGACTTGCGGGGGTGCTCCTGCGGTCACAGGGGATGCCGATGTAGGCTTCGATGAGCCTGCGGTAGCTCTTTTCCGGTTCGGGCTGGAGCCAGGCGGCGAAACGCCAGGCGCCCGCCGACGCGCCTGTCAGCAGAACGGGCCGTGACTTCGACGCCAGGGTGCCGTTTCGCAGGAATGCGAGGTCGAAGCCGCTGGCCACGAGCCAGCGGGGCCCCACTGCGGGGCCCGCGTAAGCCGTGACCCGGTCGAACCGAAACCCCCCGTCCCGGATCATCTCCAGGGCCCGTTTCCCCGCCCGGATGCAGAGCCTCTCCATTTCCGTTCGTTTCTCCCCCGCTTGAAAAGTGTGCCATCATAATCCAGTTGCTCCTGAAATTCAACGCCCCGCTGAAATTCTTTAACCCCTTGAAATAAAAAGAGGCATACGGTATATGTGTACAAGTTACATTAGCAAGAAGTGACTCGTGGTTTGTGGCCAGTGATCGGAAGCAGGATTGAGTTTAATGATCAATTCCTTCTTTTTCACTGGTCACTGGTCACTGTCACTAGTCACTGATCACTGCCGCGAAGCGGCTGAAGGTGCCCATGGACATCAAGGAGCAAGTCTTTCAGATCGCTAAAAACGCACGGGAAGCGATGCCGGCCGTAGCCAACCTCTCGAGTACCGAGAAGGACGAGGCGCTGGTCGAGATGGCCGAGCAACTCATCCATCACATGGACTACCTCATCGAGGAGAACGAGAAGGACGTCGAGTACGCCCGGAGAAAGGGCCTCTCGAAGGCCATGATCGACCGCCTCACGCTGGACGAGAAAGCCATCCGCGCCATGGCGCGGGGGCTCGAGGAGGTGGCCGACCTGCCGGATCCCGTGGGAAAGGTGACCTCCATGTGGAGGCGTCCCAACGGGCTTCTCGTGGGCAGGATGCGGATCCCCCTGGGCGTCATCGGGATCATCTACGAGTCGCGACCCAACGTGACGGTGGACGCGGCGGCCCTGTGCCTGAAGGCCGGCAACGCCGTCATCCTCCGGGGCGGCTCCGAGGCCATCAACTCCAACACGGCCCTGAGCCTGATCCTTCGCGGCGTGCTCCGGGTCAAGGGGCTTCCCGAAAATGCCATCCAGCTCATCCCTATGGTGGACCGCGAGGCCGTCAACATGATGCTCCAGCTCGATGAGTACATCGACCTCATCATCCCCCGGGGCGGCGAGGATCTCATCCGGGCCGTGGTGAGCCAGTCGCGAATCCCCGTGATCAAGCACTACAAGGGCGTGTGCCATGTGTTCGTCGATGCCGATGCCGATCTCGACATGGCCGTCCGGATCTGCCTGAATGCCAAGGTGCAGCGGCCGGGCGTCTGCAACGCCATGGAGACGCTGCTCGTCCACAAGAGCGCGGCGGGCGTCTTCCTCCCCGCTGTGGCGGAAGCCCTGGAGAAGGCGGGTGTCGTGCTGAGAGGCTGCGAGCGGACTCGGGCCATCCTGCCGGGGCTCGAAGAGGCCACCGAAAAGGACTGGCACGAGGAGTACCTGGATCTCATCCTGGCGGTTAAAGTCGTCGACGGGATCGACGAAGCCATTCGGCACATCGAGAAATACGGCTCGCTGCACACCGAGTCGATCGTCACGCGAGACTACGACAACGCACAGCGGTTTCTCAAAGAAGTGAACTCCTCGACGGTGCTCGTCAATGCCTCGACGCGGTTCAGCGACGGCTTCCAGCTCGGGCTGGGCGCCGAGATCGGGATCAGCACGACGAAACTCCACGCCTTCGGCCCCATGGGGCTCGAGGAGCTGACGACGCAGAAGTTCATCATCTACGGAAGCGGGCAGGTGCGCACCTCATAGGTGCGGGCCCCTGATGGGGCCGGAAGAGCGGAAGTGAAGAAGAGCGGAAAGAGATGAATTCCCATCCGATCCTCTGATCTTCCTAACTTCCTAACTTCGCAACCGCGGAATCGACCAACCGATCTGTTACTCCTCTGTGTTTGAAAGGGCGGATGACATGCGCTGGGGACTGATGGGCGGCACCTTCGACCCGATCCACCTGGCCCACCTGCGATGCGCCGAGGAGATCCTGGAGAAATTCGGTCTGGACCGGATCGTCTTCATCCCTTCGGCAACGCCACCCCTCAAGCATGGCCCCGGCATCACCCCCTATGAACACCGCGAGCGCATGGTAAGCTTTGCCGTAGAGGGAAATCCCGCTTTTGCCTTTTCCGACGTCGAGAACCGGCGCGAGGGCCGCTCCTACACGGTGGACACCATCGGCTATTTCCGCGAAACCTTCGGGAAGGAGCTCGACATCTATTTCATCATGGGGCAGGACGCCTTCGAGGATATCCAGCGGTGGAAGAGCTGGAGGCGGCTGCTCACCCTTTGCCACTTCATCATCATGACGAGGCCCGGCTGGCGAAAGGGCTCGCTGCGTAAAGCCCTTCCCTCCGATGATGCAAAGCGCTTTACGTATGACAGGAAAGCGCGCGGGTATCGTGGTTCCTCGGGAAAGTTCATATCCTTCACAAGTGTCACCCCGCTCGATATCGAGTCGACGGACATCCGCGAGAAAGTGAAATCGGACCGCTCCATCCGCTACCTCGTGCCGGAGGCGGTCAGGGAATACATCGAGAGGCACAACCTTTACAAACGCTGAAGGCGTTTGTAAAGGGGGCATAGGGTATCGGGTATCGGGACTGGGGTATCGGGGCGGAAGAAGATTGTATATAAAAAATTCTTAATACCGTCAGACCTTCTACCCTAAACCCGAGACCCTAGACCCCAGAGTCTGGACCCTGGACCAGACCCCTGTTATAGAGGCTTTGCCGATGCAGAAGAAGTCGCTGAGGATCCATTATTTGCAGCACGTCCCCTTCGAGGGGCCGGGATTCATCGAGTCGTGGGCCCTGGTGAGGGGGCACCGCTTGACGGCCACACGCCTGTATACCAGCCATCGATTGCCGGCAGCCGAGGAGTTTGACTGGCTCTTCATCCTGGGCGGGCCCATGAACGTTTACGAGGAGAGCAGTTACCCCTGGCTAGCCCGGGAAAAGCGTTTCATCGGCGAGGCTCTCCGAGGGGGGAAAATCGTGATCGGCATCTGCCTCGGGGCCCAGCTACTTGCCTGCGTGCTGGGCGCAAAGGTGACGCGGAACCCCTGTGTCGAGATCGGCTGGTACCCGGTGGAAAAAACGTCGCAGGCTTTGCAGTCATCGCTTTCCGGCTTCCTGCCGGATTCGTTTCCCGCGTTCCACTGGCATGGCGACACCTTCGAGATCCCGCGCGGCGCCGTCCATCTTGCCAGAAGCGAGGCTTGCGAAAACCAGGCCTTTGTCTTCGACGACCGGGTGGTCGCATTGCAGTTCCACCTCGAGTCCACAAGAGAAAGCGTGGAGAATCTCATCCACAACTGCCCGGAAGACCTGGCCGAGGGCCCCTTTATTCAGGGCCCTGATCGGATACTCGAGGATCTGGGTCGTTTTCGTGCGATCAATGACCTCATGGCGGATATCTTCGACGGACTGGCAGGGCAGAAGCCATAGGCCTTTGACGCCACAAGCCTCGAGCCCCAAGGCACAAAGAAGCCTTTCCCGAACCTTTTCCTTGCAAATTCAATCTGCCGATGCCATCCTTTTTGTACTGACAATCTCGATCGGCATGCCTTATCCATTTCCTTTCCATGGTGCGTCCCGCTCTCAATCTGGCAAGAAACAGAGAGGAGGTGCCTGCCATGCCCGTTCAACAACTCAAGGATTATCTCGACGACAACGGTGTGAAGTACACTCTCATCAGCCACTCCCCGGCCTTCACAGCCCAGGAAATTGCCGAGTTGGCTCACGTGCCGGGCAAGTGGCTGGCAAAGACCGTCATGGTCAAGATCGACGGCGGGATGGCCATGGCGGTGCTGCCTGCGACCTGCCGGGTCGACCTCGATCTGCTCAAGGAAGCGGCGGGGGCAAAAACGTTGCAGCTGGCCACCGAGGACGAATTCAAGTACCTCTTCCCGGGTTGTGCCGTGGGCGCCATGCCGCCCTTCGGAAACCTCTACGGCATGAAGGTTTACGCCGCCGACATCTTGAAGGAGGACGAGGAGATTGCCTTCAACGCGGGTACACACTCGGAGCTGATGCGGCTCAAGTACCGGGATTTCGATCGGTTGGTGAAACCGACGGTGGCGAAGATCTCGCGACGCTGACCGTGCCACAGGGAAGAGTCGCACGGAAGAGTTCCTTCTTTTTCTTCCACTGGCCACTAGACACTGATCACTGATCGCTGCGTTTTCTCCCTCCGGTTGCGCAATATCGAACAGGGAACGCTTTTTTATGGCGAGGGATTCTGAATTCGGGTAATGAGAAAAGAAAACGCCGGAGGAGGGACCTTATGGGCGAAGTGGTTCACACGTCTAAAATCAAGATCGTCAAGGAGACAGGTCCCACCCGCAGGGCCACAATCGAGGGGTTCTCCGAGCCCGTCTATTACGGTGTCCACGGGGGGATCAAGCGGTTCTACAAGGTAGAGCCTGAAAAGGAGCATGCGGCAACCCTGGACCACATCGTTGCCGCCACCGCGGGGTGAATGATGGGCACACTGGCCACGCTGATGGCCGGAAAGAAGATCCCCACCCCCGAGCAGCTCTACTGGGCCGACGTGGAAGGCGACATCGAGAATGTGGGGGGCGTCCTCCGGATCACGACAATCCGGGTGAAGATGCATCTCAAGTGCCCCGAGGAGAAGGTGGCCGACGCGAAGGAGGCCTTCGCGAACTACATCACTCGCTGTCCCGCCGCCCAGAGCGTCAAGGACTGCATCAAGCTCCAGGACGAGCTCATCTTCGAAAAATAGCGGAACGGGTTTAAAAACAAATCCCCCTTCATCCCCTTATGACAACCGTATTCCTTGATTTCCCTCTCCCTTGAGGGGAGAGGGCCAGGGTGAGGGTGATGGTTCGACAGGCTCACCATGGCGAATATAAAAAGTCATCCTGAGCTTGTCGAAGGACCCCCTCACCTCAATCCTCTCCCGCCAGGGGAGAGGAAGATCAGGGTATCAGGTGTTCACAGGGGGGACAGAGGGGGATTTTTTCTTGTTGCTCCTCGTTCCTCGAACCTCGATCCTTTTATGGCAGGACTTTCCTGAGGAATTTCCCCGTCAGCGACTCCTCCGTGCGCACCACGTCCTCCGGCGTGCCCTCGGCCACGATCCGCCCGCCGCCGGGCCCGCCCTCGGGACCGAGGTCGATGATCCAGTCGGCCGACTTGATCACGTCGAGATTGTGTTCGATCACGACGATGGAGTTGCCCATGTTGACGAGGCGCATGAGCACGTCGAGCAGCTTCTGCACATCGGCAAAATGAAGGCCGATCGTGGGCTCGTCGAGGATGTAGAGGGTGTCTGCGCGGGAGGGCTTGCCCAGTTCGCGGGCAAGCTTGATCCGCTGCGCCTCGCCGCCGGAGAGCGTTGTTGCCGACTGGCCGAGCCGGATGTAGCCCAGCCCCACGTCGTGAAGGAGCTGCAGCTTCGCACGGATCGGGGGGATGTGCTCGAAGAAGACGAGGGCTTCGCTCACCGTCATGTCGAGGACCTCGGCGATGCTCTTGCCCTTGTACTGGATCTCCAGCGTGTCGCGGTTGAAGCGTTTCCCGCGGCAGATGTCGCAGGTGACGTAGACGTCGGGCAGGAAGTGCATCTCGATCTTGATGAGACCGTTTCCTTCGCAGGACTCGCAGCGTCCGCCCTTGACGTTGAAGCTGAACCGTCCCGGCTTGTAGCCCCGCGTGCGCGATTCCGGCAGCTGGGCGAAGAGGTCCCGGATGAAGGTGAAGGCGCCCGTGTAGGTGATGGGGTTGGAGCGGGGCGTGCGGCCGATGGGCTGCTGGTTCATGACGATGACCCGCTCGATCCCTCCCAGGTCCTTCACGTTTCGGATCTTTCCGACCTTTCCCTTGTAACGGTAGAGCCGCCGTGCGAGCACCCGGTAGAGAGTCTCCAGGACGAGGGTGCTCTTGCCGGAGCCGGAAACACCGGTCACGCAGGTCAGAAGGCCCACGGGGATGCGGATGTCGATGCCCTTGAGGTTGTTCTCCGTGGCGCCTTCGAGGACGATGAAGCGACCCGGCGGAACTCTGCGCTTCTCGGGCACGGGGATGCCAAGCCGCCCTGACAGGTAACGGCCCGTGAGCGACGTCTCACTCTCGAGGATTTCCGAAGGTGTTCCCTGGAAGACGACGTGGCCTCCCTCGAGGCCCGCGCCCGGCCCCATGTCGATGATCCCGTCAGAGGCCATCATCATGTCGGCGTCGTGCTCGACGACGAGCACCGTGTTCCCCATGTCCTTGAGGCGTGTCAGCGTTGCAATGAGCCGCCCGTTGTCGCGCGGGTGAAGTCCGATCGTGGGCTCGTCCAGCACGTAGAGGACCCCCGAAAGGCCCGAGCCGATCTGGGTGGCCAGGCGGATTCGCTGCCACTCGCCTCCGGAGAGCGTCCCGGAAGCCCTCTCGAGGCTCAGATAGTCCATGCCCACATCCAGCAGGAACCGCAGCCGGTCCCGGATCTCCTTCAGGATCCTCTCCGAGATGGCTGTCTCCTGGCGGGTCAGCGGCATGGTCTTCAGGAAGTCCATGCTGTCCGCGATGGAGAGCCGGCAGAACTCGTAGATGTTTTTGCCGGCCACCGTAACCGACAGGCTTTCTTTCTTCAGGCGCGCGCCGTGGCAGGCGGGGCACTCGCTCATGTTGAGGTATTGCTCGAGGTCCGCACGCACGTCGTAGGAGTCCGTCTCGTGGTATCGCCTGTCCAGATTGGGGATGATGCCCTCGAAGGGCCTTTCGATGAAGGTGCGCTTGCCCCCGTTGTCCGCGTGGAACCGGACGGATTCGTTGCCGGACCCGTAGAGGAGCACCTGCCGGATCGCTGCAGGGAGCTCCTTGAAGGGCATGTTGATGTCGAAGCCGAAATGCTCCGAGAGGGCCTCGAGCATCTGGTGGAAGTACATGGAGTTGCGCTTCTGCCATGGGGCGATGGCCCCTTCGCGGATGGAGAGACCGGGGTCGGGCACGACGAGGTCCTCGTCGAAGAAGATCTTGGTTCCCAGGCCGTCGCATTCGGGGCAGGCCCCGTAGGGGCTGTTGAAGGAGAACATCCGCGGCGCCAGTTCGGGGAGGCTCACGTTGCAGTCGGGGCAGGCGTAGCGCTCGCTGAAGAGAAGCTCCCCGCCCTCTGCAAGGTCGGCCTTGACGAGGCCGTCGGAGAGGCGGGCCGTGATCTCCAGGGAGTCGCGCAGGCGCTTGCGGATTCCCTCGCGGATGAGGAGACGGTCGACGACGACGTCGATGTCGTGGCGCTTGTTTTTGTCCAGGGCGATTTCGTCTGCCAGGTCCCGGATCGAGCCGTCGACCTTCACCCGCACGTAGCCCTCGCGGCGCAGACGGTTCAGTTCTTTCTGGAACTCGCCCTTCTTGCCGCGCACAACGGGAGCCAGGAGCGAGACAGCCGATCCGGCCGGCAGGGCCAGGATCTGCTCCACCATCGTGTCGATGGTCTGCGAGCGGATCTCGCGGCCGCACTGGAAACAGTGGGGAGAGCCGATGCGGGCGTAAAGGAGGCGCAGGTAGTCGTAGATCTCCGTGACGGTGCCCACCGTTGAACGGGGGTTGTGGCTTGCACTTCGCTGCTCGATGGCAATGGCCGGCGAGAGCCCCTCGATGGACTCCACCTCCGGTTTGTCCATCTGGCCGATGAACTGGCGGGCGTAGGTGGACAGGGATTCCACGTAGCGGCGCTGTCCCTCGGCGTAGATCGTGTCGAAGGCGAGCGTCGATTTCCCCGAACCGCTCACGCCGGTTATGACGACGAGACTGTCCCGGGGGATGTCGAGGCTGATATTCTTGAGGTTGTGCTGGGACGCACCCTTGATTCGAATGTATTTCATAAAATATGGTTTTACGATTCAGGTTTTAGGTTTTACGCCGTAACGCAAACCCCCTTTCCTCCCTTGTGAGAACTGGGAATGAAAGGGGGATTCGAACCAATTGAACCAACGAACCAATGAACCAACGAACCAATGAACCAACGAACTCTTATAGTCTTATCTCAATATGTGCCTTCTGACGCTTTTCCACCATCCACTCGGCGAACTTCTTTTCCATCTTTTCGCGGTAGATCCGCTCCTCCACGTCCTCCCGGGTGGCCTTGACGGTGAGGCTTCCGCCACCCCTCCGGTCCAGGGCCCTGATGATGTAAAATCCCTGCGGGGTTTCGATCACGTCACTGATCTCGCCCGGCTTGAGGCCGAAGGCGACCTCCTCGATTGCGGGGCTCATGCTTCCCTTCTCGACATAACCGATGTCCCCCCCGGTGCGAGCGGGCCCGGTAGCGAACTCGTTCGCCAGCGCCTCGAAAGGCTCGCCGGCCCGGATGCGCTGCAGGACGGTCTGGGCCTTGATGCGTTGCTCCTCTTTGACAGCGGGACTGCTGTTGTTGGGGACCGGCAGGGCGATCATCAGCAGCCTCACGCGCAGCTTCCCCTCGTACTCGTCGCGGTGTTCCTGGTAGAATGCCCCGATCTCATCGTTCGTGACGGAGACCCTCGGGCGGATTTCCCTCTGCATGATCCGCATCTTGATGAGATCGTTCCGCGTCGACTCGCGGTATTTTTCGTAGCTGCTCCCTTCCTTGATCAGGGCCTGCTGCAGGTCCTCGACTGACATTTTGCGCCGGTTGAGGCTTTCCTGGATCGTGAGGTTCACTTCCTCATCACGGACGGTGATTCCCAGCCTCTTCGCTTCTTGTCTCAGGAGCAGATCGGCGATCAGCCTGTCCAGCAGCGCTTTCCTCGCTTCGGCGGCGATCCGGTCCCGTTCCCCGGGGGGAATGTCCTGCCCGTATCGCTTCAGGATGAGCTCCACCGTGTTTTCCAGTTCGTACTGGGTGATGACGTCGTCGTTTACGACGGCGATGACGCGATCGACGATCTCACCCCACGACGGCGTTGTCGCTGCGATAAGTAGTAATGCGGATAATGCCAGAAATCTGTGCAGCCTGTTCATGGATGTTCACCACCATTATCCCTTGCCGGGGCTCGCCGGGGCCTGTCCCGGCCTCGGCTCCTCGGTTCGGGTTTCTTCGATACTGACCTGCTTCAGACGTTCTTCATCGATGCGGATTTTCGCTTCCGACTTCAGTGCATCGAGCCATTTCCGGAATTCCTGCTCTTCCCGACTCTTTGCGAGATCCGCCTTGATCTTTTCCTTCACGTCGGCAAATTCGATCCAGCGCCCCTTCTCTTTTCTCAGGACCTTGAAGAGGTGAAACCCGTAGGGGCTTTTCACGACCCTGCTCGTCTTTCCCTCGGCAAGCGAGAAAACGATCCGGTCGAAGACCTCCGGCATGACCCCCCGAGTGAAGACGCCGAGATCCCCCCCCTTGGCGGCTTCAGGGCCTGTCGAGACCTCACGGGCCAGCGTGCCGAAGTCCTCGCCGGCCTGGATGCGCTTCAGCACGGCGTCGGCCTTCTCTTTGGTCGGCACGACGATCTGGGCGACGTGCACCGTTTCCTCGGAGTAGTATCGGCTCCGGTTGGACTGGTAATAGGCCATGGCCTCGTCGTCCGTGATGGTGATCTTCGAGTTGACCTCCCGGGCGACGAGTTTCTCGAGCAGCAGCCGCTTTCTCAACTCCTCGCTCCAGATTTTGTAGTCCACTTTCTCGCCGCCGAAGACCTGGGCGAAGCTCTCGCCGGTGTAATCCTTCTTGATCTCCTCGACGCGTTTCTTCAGCTCGTCGTCGGTGACCTTGAGCCCGAGCTTTTCGGCCTGGAGCAGCATGACCTTTTCTTCGATCAGGTCGTCGAGGGCCTCGCGTTTGATGTTCACGATGTCCTCTTCCTTCAGGCCTGACGTGCTTCCCAGGAGGTTGAGGGCGTTGCGCAGCTTCACGGTGAAGTCCTTGACCTTGATCTCGACCCCGTTCACCGTGGCGATGGCGTCCTCCGAGGGTGTCTTGAAGGTCGAGCAGCCGATGCCCGCTGCCAGAAAAAAAGCCGCCCACAGCCCTGCAAGGGCCCGGACAGTTCTCCGGCGCGGCACCTCCCGCCGCGATTCGCCTTCGCGATCCTCCATCTGCGTTTCCCCCCACAATAAAAAACGTTTATTCCGTCTGTTCAGTCCGTTCGGTCTATCCGGTCTGTTCCGTCATGCCGCCTTCGGCGGTAACTGGTAATTGGAAATTGGGTATTGTGACATTCTGAATCCGGAAGCCCTTCTTCCTCGTCCCTACACCCTGGTCCCTTCCTCCTCTTCACTCAGACACTTAGACACTTCTTTCCACTTCCTTCACTAGCCACAAACCACTAGCCACAAGTCACTGTCTGGCCAGCTCCGTGAGCAGCCCCTTGGCCGCCTCGATCACCTGCCCCTCGGGAAGAGCGGGCATGGGGACGAAGAGCCGGTGGTCGGGCGTGAAGCGCATCCCCTTCCACTTCTTCCGCGAAAGCTCGATGAGCTTCAGCGGATCGATGGGGCTCGACTTGTGAATCACGAGGATCATGTTCCGCCCGTCGTACTCCATCTTCTCGGCCATGAGGCCCTTCATGAGGTTGCGCAGGCTGATGACCTCTATCAGGTTCTGCACCTCCGGGGGCAGGGGCCCGAAGCAGTCCCGCATCTCCTCCTTCATCTCCTGGAGGTCCTCGTCGGCCGGGGCCATGGAGAGCTTCTTGTATGTCACGAGCCGGCGGTGCGTGTCGGGCACGTAGCCGTCGGGGATGAAGGCCGCAAGCCCCAGGTGGATCTCCGGCTTGATCTCCGCCTCGGGCATCTTCTCTCCCCGCAGCTCCCGGACGGCCCGTTCCATGAGCTGCGTGTACATCTCGTACCCGACGGCCGAGATGTGACCTGTCTGGGCCATCCCCACGAGATTCCCGGCCCCGCGGATCTCGAGGTCGTGCGATGCGATCTTGAACCCCGAGCCCGGCTCCGTGAACTCCTTGATGACCGTGAGCCGCTTCTGCGCGTCAGGCGAGAGCATAGCCCCCGGCGGGATCAGAAGGTACGCCCGTGCCTCCTCCTTCGAGCGGCCCACGCGCCCCCGCATCTGGTAGAGCTGCGCCAGGCCGAATCGGTCCGCGCGGTCGATGATGATCGTGTTGGCCGCGGGGATGTCGATGCCCGATCCGATGATCGTTGTGCATATCAGAACATCATACTCTTTCCGAAGGAATTTTACCATGACATCTTCCAGCTCCCGGGGGCGCATCTGCCCGTGGGCGACGCCGATTTTCGCCTCGGGAACGTCCTGCCGGATGCGTCGTGCCATGTGGTGGATCGAGTGAACCCGGTCGTGGATGAAGAAGACCTGTCCTTCGCGGGCCATCTCGTCGAGGATAGCCCTGCGGATCACCTCATCGTCGAACTCCAGCACCCAGGTCTTGATGGAGAGCCTTCCCTCGGGCGGCGTGTGGATGATGGAGAGGTCCCGGATCCCCACGAGCGAGAGCTGCAGGGTGCGCGGGATGGGGGTCGCCGTGAGCGTCAGCACGTCCACCATCGTGCGCAGCTTCTTGAGCTTTTCCTTGTGGGTGACACCGAAGCGCTGCTCCTCGTCGATGACGACGAGCCCCAGGTCCTTGAAGCCGACGTCCTTCTGCAGCAGCCGGTGGGTGCCGACGACGATGTCGACGGCGCCCCGGGCGAGCTTCTCGAGGATCTGCTTCTGTTCCTCGCGGGTCTTGAAGCGGTTGAGCGTCTCCAGCCGGACGGGGTACTTGGCGAGCCTCGACCGGAAGGTCTGGTAGTGCTGCTCGGCGAGGATGGTCGTGGGCACGAGCACCGCTGTCTGCTTGCCGTCCATGGCGGCGCGGAACGCGGCCCGGATGGCCACCTCCGTCTTCCCGAAGCCCGCATCGCCGCAGATGAGCCGGTCCATGGGCTTTTCGTTTTCCATGTCGAGGTTCACGTCCTCGATGGCCCGGGCCTGGTCCGGCGTCTCCTCGTACTCGAAGGACGACGAGAACTCTTCGTAGTAGCGGTCGATGGCCGAAAAGGCGTTTCCCTTCAGCGTGTCGCGGGCGGCGTAGAGGGCCACCAGGTCTTCGGCGATCTCCTCGACGGCGTTCTTGACGCGGCGCTTGGCCGTCTCCCAGGCCGTTCCGCCCAGCTTGTCGATCCGGGGTTCGTGCCCGTCGGGCCCGATGTAACGCTGAATCTGGTCGAGGCGGTGGACGGGGATGTAAAGCCTGTCGCCCGCCAGGTATTCCATGAGGAGGAAGTCGTTCTCGATCGGTCCCACGGCCAGCCGCTTGAGCCCCCGGTAGATGCCGATGCCGTGGTCCGTGTGAACGACGAAGTCGCCCTCGTTGAGTTCGCCGAAGGACTGCAGGAAGTATCCCTCGCGGGGGCGGGCAGGGCGGCGCCTGCGGGCCTTCTTCCCGAAGATCTCCTCTTCGCCGATGACGACCATCCGAAGCCCGGGAAGGGAGAATCCCTGGGCGATCTTTCCCTCGCGCAGGATGAAACGCCCGGCCGCGCCCCGGGGTTCCAGGAGTTCCTGGAAGAAGGGGGCCTCCGAACGTGACATGGGCAGCGCGTAGTCCTCGAGGAGGTGGATCATGCGGTGCATCTCCTCCTCGCCCGCGCAGAGATACTGGACGAGAAAGCCCTCCCGGGTCCATCCCCGGATCCTCTCGGCCAGCGGCGCAAGCAGGCTCTCCTCCCGCTGGATGAGGGCGGGCTCCTTGGGCCGCAAGCCCAGGTCCGTCTCGACGCCGAAACGGACCGCGCCGCCGCTGTCCTGCGCGCCGATCTCGATGGTCTCGAGCACGATCCTCGAATGGCCCGCGATGCCGCGCTCCGCGTCCTTCTCAGTCAGGAAGAGAACGCTTTCCTCGAGGTGGAACTTCTCCTCGTCCCTGGCCCGGATGAAGAGCCGGGTGATTTCGCTTCGCGCCTTCTCGTCGGCCCTTGCTGAGGCCAACGGGTCGTCGACGACGACGAGACCCCGGGCCGGAAGATAGTCCGCCAGGCTCTCGAGGCCCCCGGCCCCCGCCTCGTCCATGTAGAAAAGGGGGAAGAACTGCGGGTTGAGGGAGCCCGCCTGCCCGTTTGCGATCATCTCGGCGAGGCGGTCCTTCGCCCGGGCGGCAAGCCCCAGTTCGCCCGCGCGGATCCACAGGTTGCGAAGGGCCCTCTTCCGGGCCTCCTCCGAGAGGATGAGCTCCCGGGCCGGCGTAAGGGTGAATTCGGTGATCTCCTTGCGGGAGCGCTGGGACGTGACGTCCATCTCGCGGATGGACTCGATCTCGTCGCCCTCCAGCAGCAGCCGGTACGGACCCGGTGCCGTGGGCGGGTAGATGTCGATGACGTTTCCCCGGAGGCTGAAATCGCCGTCCTCCTCGACGAGCGGCACCCGGCGGTACCCGCCTTCGGTGAGCGTTGCGGCAAAGCCGTCGCGGTCGATGGTATCGCCGATGGAGACGGGTGCGATGAAGCCGGCCACAACGCCCCGGGGGACGACCTTCTGCAGCAGGGCCGCCCGGGGGATGATGACGATGGCGGGTTTTTCTTCGAGGAGGGTCGAAAGGACCCGGATCCTCTCCCGCTCCACGTCCTTCTGCGTCGAGAGCGCATCGGGGAGCATGAGGTCCCAGGGGGGCATGAGAAGGACCGAATTGCCGCCGGCAAAGAAGGCGGCGTCCTGCGCGAGCGTGCGCGCCTCCTCGGCGCCTGCGCAAAGCACGGCCACCGACCGCCGGGTCAGCTCGTGCAGAGCGGCAATGAAAAGGCCCTTCGATGAGCCCTTCAGTCCCGTGACCCTCAAATCCCCCTCGTGGTCCATGCGTTCGAGCACGGCCCGGAAGGCGGGGTCGGCCTGAAGGAATTTTTGCAGTTCTGGATTCACTTTATGATCATAAGCCATGTGAATCGGCTTCTTGATTTTTTATAATGTGAAATCCCCCTCTTTTCACCCTGATGCAGCTTCGCTGCGGTAGTTAGTTGACTGGGTCATTGGTTGATTGGGGAAGAGCTGAAGCCTGCCGCTTTGCTATTCTTTCTTCCTTATCAACGAATCAACCAATCACCAATTACTGCTGCGCAGCAGCTGATTGGGGGATGCGAGGGGATCTTATTCTTTCCCGATGCCCGAAGCCTGAAGCCTTGCGCGAAGCGCATTATCCCACCGCCAGCATCCTGTCTAAACACCTCTTCGCCGGGACCCGGATGGCCTCGGGCACCTTCACCACGGGTGCCATGACGGTGAGGGCCCTCAGGATGTCCTTGAGCGTCGTGAGCTTCATCGTTTCGCAAATCATCGCTTCCGAGGCAGGGATGAAGGTCTTTCCGGGGTATCTCGTCCGGAGCTGGTACAGGATTCCCATCTCGGTCCCGAAGATGAGCTCGTTGCCCTCCATCTTTCCCGCGTAGTCGATGATCCCGGAGGTGCTCCCCACGTAATCGGCCAGCTTCAGGACCTCCTCGCGGCACTCCGGGTGGGCGGCGAACTTTGCCCCCGGGTGGCGGGCCTTCGCGGCGAGGACATCATCGGGGCTTAAATTTTGATGCACGGGGCACGTCCCTCCCCAGGGGATGATCTTCTTGTCGGTGAACTTCGCCGTGTAGCGGGCGAGGTTGCCGTCGGGGATCATGAGGATGCGTTTTGCATCCGTGAGCGACTGGACGACGCGTACGGCGTTTGCCGAGGTGCAGCAGATGTCGCTTGCGGCCTTGATTGCCGCCGAGGAGTTGATGTAGGTCACGACGGCCGCATCGGGGTATTTTCTCTTTTCCGCTTCGAGGGCCTCCACGGTGACTGTGTCGGCCAGGGCGCAGCCCGCCTCGAACCGGGGCAGCAGCACGGTCTTTTCCGGCGAGAGGATGGAGGCGCTCTCCGCCATGAAGTGCACGCCGGCAAAGACGATCACGTCGGCCTTCGTCTTCGCGGCCTCGAAGCTGAGCGCCAGCGAATCGCCCGTGAAGTCGGCAATCTCCTGCACCTCGTCGCGCTGGTAGTAATGGGCCAGCAGGATGCCGTTTTTCTCCTTCAGTAGTTCCCTGATTTTGTCCCCGATCACGGTTCTGTCCCCTTCCTGCCGACGCACTTACCCCTTCGTACGACCCATTCCGGCATCGAACAAGGGGGATATGTTTCTGTATCGATCCTCGGTCCTGGACCTCGGACTCCTCTTCAGCGCGTAATATATGCCATGCAACCCCTGAATTCAAGAGCTAAAACCGCCGGGTTCCCCCGGCACGATGCCGCCGGATCGTTGACATCCAGCCGTGATTACGGTACGTTCGTAGCCCTGTAGCTAAGATGAAAATTCGTCAGGAGTGACCATGATATCCGTAGAAGAAGCCCTGAAGTCCATTCTCGAGAAAATCCACCCGCTCGGATACGAGAAGATTCCCATCACCTCGGCCCTCGACTGTGTGATCGGCGAGGACATCGTGTCGGGCCGCAGCATTCCCCCGCTGGCCAACTCAGCCATGGACGGTTACGCCGTCGTTGCCGCCGACACGGTCTTCTCAAGCAGGGAAAAGCCGGCCGTTCTCGACGTCCTGGAGGACGTCCCCGCCGGAAAGGTGGCCACGCAGCCCATCCGGAAAGGCCAGGCCATCCGGATCATGACGGGCGCACCCCTTCCCGAGGGGGCCGATGCCGTTGTCCGCGTGGAAGACACCGAGGCAGAGGCCGGCAAGGTAAAGATCTTCGTTGCCGCCGCCGCCGGCCTCGACATCCGGGAGGCGGGCGAGGACGTGAAAACGGGCGAACTCGTCATTTCAAAGGGATCTGTTCTTCGCGCCGCCGAGATCGGGATGCTGGCGGCCCTGGGCCGCTCCTACGTGAGCGTGCACCAGCGACCCGTCGTCGCCGTCGTCTCCACGGGCGATGAGCTGGTGGAGGTCGACGAGACGCCCGGGCCGGGCAAGATCGTGAACAGCAACGGCTACTCGCTGGCGGCCCTGGTCCTGGAGGCGGGCGGCATCCCGCTTCAGGTGGGGATCGCCCGGGACAACCGGGAGGACCTGCTTGCGAAGTTCCGTGCGGCTTCCCGGGCCGACATCGTCATCTCATCGGGCGGGGTCTCCGTGGGGGACTACGATCTCGTGAAGGACATCATGGCGGAGATCGGCAGCCGCATCCAGTTCTGGCGCGTGGCCATGCGGCCCGGGCGCCCGCTGGCCTTCGGCCTGCTGGAAGGCAAGCCCCTCTTCGGTCTGCCGGGAAACCCCGTGTCCTCCATGGTCTCCTTCGAGCAGTTCATCCGCCCGGCGATCCTCAAGATGCGGGGATACTCGAACATCTTCCGCAGGGCCGTCCGGGCCGAGATGACGGAGGGCTTCACAAAACAGAAGGGGCTGAAATATTTCCTTCGGGCCCGCGTGGAGTTGCGCGGCGGGAAATACGTCGCCGCGCTGACGGGCGAGCAGGGCTCAGGGATCCTGAAATCCATGGTGCTCGCAAACGGTCTCGTCGTGCTGCCCGAGGACGTCGCGTCGGTCAAGCCCGGCGACGAGGTGGCCGTGCAGGTTTTGGACACTTCCTTCTCGCTTGCCCCGATGCCCGAATACCTGTAACCCCCGGGGACAACTTCTGAGTTGCTGCAAGGTCTGTAAGTGTGTTTGAAGCCCGGATCGGGGGTTTATCTCTTTTCTCTATCCGACGGAATGGGAATTCATTGATCCGGTCCAGGTTTTTCAGTGACCATGAAAAGGGTATGATTTCTTCGTGCGGATGCGCTTGTCTGGATGGGTCGTCGGTTTTGTTTTTTGGGGACAGACGATCGGTATTTGTATTTTCCCCGAACATTTAGATTTACCGGTGGCAGTGGATGCCCATTCTCGATCGGGAGAGACTGAATACATATCCTAAAATCATACTATTCCTGTATGTAGTCATTTACGGGTACTTCGTCATTTCGGGATCAGGTTATGCCGATGCAACGGGAAAGCCCATCGGTTCCGATTTTACGGCATTTTGGGCGACATCCTTCATGGTGCTTTCCGGAGAAGCAGCCAATGTGTATGACAATGAAAGAATATTTGCGGCGCAAAAATCGATTACCGGGATCGATTACAAAAATCCTATAGCCTATCCGCCCACGTATTTTTTTATTGTCGCGCCGCTGGCGTTGATTCCCTACTTCCCCTCGTTAATTTTGTGGCTCACGTTGACCTTTTCGGCTTTCCTTTATGTGATCTATCGATTTGCACCGCATGCATTGACGATATGGCTGACGTTATCCTTTCCCGGAACATTTCAGAATGTGATCCATGGACACAATGGATTCGTGACGGCGTTCATCCTGGGATTGGCCCTGTTCATTATGGAAAAACGCCCGCTCATGGCGGGTCTCGTCCTGGGTTTGTTGAGCTTCAAGCCCCACCTGATAGCGATCATTCCCCTGTTTCTGGCAGCCGGGCGAGCATGGAGGACTTTGGCAGGGCTGGGAATTTCCGTATTCGTGCTTGTTCTTGCAAGCACGATCCTTTTCGGGATCGATGCCTGGATCCGATTCTGGGAAAAGATCCCCTTCATGATGTTTCTGTTGAAAAATGGGTTTCTGCAGATGCATCAGGTTGTTTCAACCCTTGGAGCATTATTGCTGGTTGGGACGCCTTACCAGACAGCGATATGGATTCACCTGCTTTGCTCGATGATCGGAGTCGGCTTGACGGTTATGGCATGGTATAAGGACAAGTCACGTTCCGTAAAACATTCTCTTCTGGTTTTAACGATTCTTCTGGTGACTCCGTATGCCAATTCTTACGACCTGACTTTGCTTGCTCTGCCTGTTTGCTGGATTGGCTGGGCGGCATATAAGAAAGGCAACATCTCCAATCTCGAAACTTTCTTCCTGATCGCCGCCTGGTTTATGCCGATTGTCTCCGTCTTTTTCGCCGTGCTCACCGGGCTTCAGATCGCTCCCTTTTTCATTCTATGCATGTTGATCTGCACCTATCTGCATGATCTGAAAAATGGAAGCCCCATGGCCGTTGGCCGTTAAGCGGCATTTGAGCCCTGCAATGCAATGTCAGACCTCTGGGCGGATCGCCGGCCCATTCGGTTCAGGCTTGCTTCGAGGGCCGCTCTCCGTGCCCTTCTCCGGCGTCTTTCGAATCCATTTCGTTTATCACCAGGCTGTAATGGGCGAACAGGGCAAACGGCATCCAGTAATACCATTGGTAGGACAGAAAAAACATCGAAACAAAGGCGATTGCATTGATCGCCGCGTAGAGTGCAAAACCCCATCTCGACTGACGGGTTTCGGGATGATGAATCATCCAGACCGTCGCCAGTATGACAGCCGGTAACATCATCAGGTAATCGCTCGGCCA
>Ga0105103_10000554_pt1 | contig 21082 bp, 22 predicted proteins | sample PPLLaktember2015_2_FD_79107 | JGI IMG/M metagenome (GOLD analysis project Ga0105103, IMG submission 79107) | Freshwater sediment microbial communities from Prairie Pothole Lake near Jamestown, North Dakota, USA - PPLs Lake P7 Core (6) Depth... | ecosystem: Environmental > Aquatic > Freshwater >...
CTTGGATGCGGTTCTCTGTTCGCATGCGGCTCTGCATTCATTTATGCAGGCAAAGTCAGCAGAGATGGCGATCCTTTCCGCGGTCAACCTTGGCGGGGATGCTGATACGGTTGGTGCGTGTTGTGGTGCACTGGCCGGGGCAAACTGGGGGCTCGCTGCCCTGCCGGACCGGTGGAAGGCGGGGCTGGAGCGCTACGATGAGCTGGTGCAGCTGGCTGAAAGGTTGTGGAAGATAAGAAAGGATGGTGGTTTTTAAAAAGACTCTGCCGGTTTGCCCTGTCCCTGAACACGCGTCCTGCTTGTTCCCGATGAAATCAGTCAAACCGGAACGGTCGGGTATCCTCAGGATCCTCCGGGGTCCTGCTGAATACAATCACCACCGCATCTTCTTCACCGGTGTTCTGCACCGAATGCGCAATGGACGGGGGTATAAAGACAAGCCCGTAATCCGGTGAGCGGGAATCGAGCAACAGGGACTCCCGCTCCCCGGTCACCGTATCTTCCAGCAGAAGCCTGGCCGTCCCGGCTACAGGAACGATCCATTCTTCTTTTTTCCGGTGGAAATGGTTCGCCCGGGATTTCCCGGGGCAGATGGAGACAACGTACGAATGGATCCCGCAAAACGGGTGGTCCGTATACTTCATCGAGATGAGTTCGGCAAGCCAGCCGTCATCCCGTACGTGCTTCTGCCGTGGCAGGCGGGTGATATTCATCAGGAAAGTATTACTGCTCTCGTAAAAAAACCCACGGACACAGTGAAAACGAAACGGGTGGAGACGAGTATAGAGCGGGATATACGGGGATCACGCCGGCCTGATCTCGACCAGTTTCAGTGACCGGCCCTTATCACAGATATCCGAGGCATTCCCGATCACATCAGTGACGATATATTTCTCCCCGTCAACCACACCTTCCGGCCGACAGAGGGGAAAACTCCGGCAGTCGCTCTTGTTGCAGGAAAACTCCGGCTTGATCCTGGAGTTAATTATGGCCATCTCGGGTGTGATGAGCATGGTGATCGGGGCATCCGTCACCTCGACCGCGGTCGCCCCGTTGAGATGCACGGCACACTCGTGGTGCGTTGACCGCACCGTGACGATGCGGTACTTCCTCCCTTTCTGAAGGTTGTTGCAGGCTTTCTTCACCTTGCAGGAATCACAGGCAGCAATCTCCCCTTCGTAGATGAACTCCACGCCCTGCTTTGCAAGCACCGTACCGACAAGTGTCACTTTTGTTTTTACGTCTGTCATGAAAACCCTCACTCCGTATACAGCATATGCACGAGATTCCGGGCAGATTCTTTTGTCAGCCCCATATCGAATATGGTAAAGCGCTCGGGACGGATAGTCTTTGCCATCAGGAGGGCTTCGACGGCAACCGCGTCATCGATCCCGACATCTGCAGGAGTCACCGGTGCGCCGATAATTTTCAAAGACGAGCGGATGGCCCGCCAGTCGCCCCCATGCAGGTACATGGAAATGATCGTCCCGATCCCGCAGCTCTCACCATGGAGTGCCTTGCCGGGCGCCAGCTTGTCCAGCGCATGGGAGAATTTATGCTCCCCGCCGCTGGCCGGCCGGGACGAACCGGCAATGCTCATCGCAACCCCGCTCGATACCAGGGCCTTTACCACGATCCAGGCCGACTCCTCCTGGTGCGGCTTGATCAGGTGGGCGTCCTTCACCAGGATCTCAGCGGTCATCTTCGAGAGGGTGATAGCGTACTCGCTGACCGGCTCACCTTTTACCCGGTGGGCGAGCTCCCAGTCAAGGATTGCCGTGTAATTCGAGATAACATCCGCACAGCCGGCAGCAAGAAGGCGGTGGGGGGCTGATGCAATGATCCCGGTATCGGCAACGATAGCAACCGGGGGCTGGGCCTCGAGTGACGAATGACCGGTACCAAGCGAGACCGAGGCGCGGGCGGATGCGATCCCGTCGTGCGATGCTGCCGTGGGGACCGAGATGAACGGGAGGTCGAGATTGTACGAGACTATCTTCGCGGTATCGATCACCCTCCCGCCCCCGACACCGATCAGGAAATCCACACCTTTCGCCGCCTTTTCGCCCTTCTTGATGACCGGCGCGGTGATCTCTTCGGCAAGGAAGGATTTCACCGTGTATTTTTCTGACAGGATCTCTTTTACGGTTGTACCGGCAAGGTTCATGGTCCCTTTGCCGGAAATAAGGAGCGCAGACGGTCCGAGCTTGAGGTCCTCGCAGACCGCCGGCATCTGAACGAGAACGTCATGGCCAATCACGACATCGCGGGGGAGCTGCATCCACTTGGACTTGTCAAAGACTTGGGGCCTGAGTAATTTTATTGCATCTGCGCTCATTCTGATCATGGATGATTAGTGATTTCATATACAAATATTACATCGATCCCATCAAAACCGGCCAGGCCTATAATGTTGTCGACACCCTGACCTACGCTATCATCCTCGTTATCGGCGTCTACCTTCTGTACCGCTGGATGTCTTCCCCTGCCTTCATGGCCGGCGCCGGCTTTCAGTTCGACCATACATTCATCCTTGCCACGGTCCCGTATGTCATCCTTGGCGGGCTCGCCCGGGTCATTGAGGATACCGGCATGATCACCAGTGACTGGAGATTTTTGCTCATAACTCCGCTCATCTACTTCGTGATCTTCGCGTTTACCATCAGCATGTTGTTCCTCTCGCACTTCCTTACTCTCAAAGGTATCACGAACAACGGTACAACGTTTTACGCAGCCGCCGGCACCTTTGCCGTTGTCGTTGCTTCTCTTGTCCTGCTCGCCTGGAGCCAGACACACAACGGCGTCGACCTGTTCATACTGGCAATAATCCCGGTCATGGCAATCGCAGCAACGGTGATTGTCTGGGCTGTGATGCGCTCCGTGCTCTCGTGGACGTACGTGAACGACCCGGTCTACCTCACCCTCCTTTTCGGCCAGCTGCTGGACGCCAGCGCGACCAGCTATGGTATCGATTTCCATCCCCACGTCCAGTATGTCGAACAGCACGTGGTCGGTTCCGCCCTCATTGCCATGACCGGCACGGCTTTTGTCATGTTCCCCCTAAAACTCCTCGTGCTGTTCCCGGCAGTGTATGTGATGCAGATGTACCGGAAAGAGGCGAACCCCGCGTTCTGGCACCTCGTGCTGCTCGCCATGATCGTTGTCGGATTTGCACCAGGCGTACGGGACATGGTCCGGATGGTACTGTATGTCTAATGCCCCGCTCACCAATGCGGTCATCATCACGTTCCTCCTCTTTTTTACCACGATCACGGTCGGCTGGGTCGGCGCAGCGCAGAATCCTTCCGTTGGCCAGGAGCTCTTGAAACTGTTCGAAAAGGAAGTTGCCGGCCAGATGGACGGAACCGATCCGTTTGACATGTGCATCAAGCTCTTCGCAAATAACCTCCAGGCCTGCATCCTGCTCTTTTTGGGGGGTGTTTCTTTTGGGATCCTCACGATCTTCATCATGAGCCTGAACGGAATCGTGATCGGTGCGATCATGGAGCTCGTCAGTAAGGACCACACGCCCCTCTTTGTTGCAGCCGCCATCCTCCCCCACGGCATATTCGAGATCCCCGCATTCATCCTCTCCGGGGCACTGGGGATCCTCCTTGCCCAGTCACTGATCGCGGAGTGGTACGGCAGCGAGGACACGGCCGTGTCTGCCGGAAGATTCGGCCGGTTGTTCGTCCTGTACGTCCTGCCGCTGGTCGCCATCGCCGCGTGCGTCGAGGCTTTTATTACGCCGGTTGTCATACATTTAGTAGCTTAGAGGACTCTTTCATGGACGACGACGCAGGCACCCTGCCGCCCAAGCAGGACTTTTCGGGATGGTTTAATGATATTCTCTGGCGGGCCGGGATCATGGATGTCCGCTATCCGGTCAAGGGGCTGTATGTCTGGTACCCGTACGGGTTTGCGATCCGCAAGTTCGTCTACAACCGCCTCCGCGGACTGCTCGACCGGGACCATGAAGAGACGCTTTTCCCTCTCCTGATTCCCGAGCAGGAGTTCATGAAGGAAGCAGAGCACATCAAGGGCTTTGAGGACGAGGTCTACTGGGTTACCCACGGGGGTACGACGCCGCTCGACGTAAAACTTGCCCTCCGGCCTACGAGCGAGACCGCCATCTATCCCATGTATGCCCTCTGGCTCCGCTCGCACGCCGACCTCCCGATGAAGTATTACCAGATCGTCAACACGTTCCGGTACGAGACCAAGCAGACCCGCCCGCTTATCCGCCTCCGCGAGATCACCTCCTTCATGGAGTCGCACACCGTCCATGCCACGTGGGAAGAGGCGGAGGCACAGGTGGAATACGAGATCGGCCTGACACAGGAGTTCTACAAGGGGCTCTGCATCCCCGTCACCATCTCGAAGCGCCCGGACTGGGACAAGTTTCCCGGTGCTGACTATACGATAGCGGTGGACGCAATTATGCCGGGGGGCAAAACCCTCCAGTGCGGCACCGTCCACCACCTCGGCACCCATTTCTCCCGGACATTCTCCATCACCTACGAGGACAAGGACGGGAACCAGCAGCTGGCAAACCAGACCTGCTATGGGATCTCGGAGCGGTGCATCGCTGCCCTCATCAGCATCCACGGTGACGACAAAGGACTTATCCTCCCACCTGCCGTTGCGCCGGTTCAGGCCATTATCGTCCCGATCACGATCGGCAAGCGCCACGATGACGTGCTGGCTGCAGCAAAGAAGCTGGAATCTGACCTGAAGGCTGCCGGGTTCCGGGTGAAGATGGACACCCGTGACATGCGGCCCGGGGCAAAGTACTACTGGTGGGAGCTCCGGGGCGTGCCGCTCCGGCTTGAACTGGGGCCCAGAGATCTCGATGGCGGCAAAGTGATGGCCGTGAAGCGGACGGGCGAAAAGAGCCAGATCGGGCTCGCAACGGTTTGTGATGGAGTGACCCGGGTGCTTGCTGAGATCACGGAGACGATCCAGGCAAAGGCCGGGGAGCACACGAGGTCCCACCTCTGCTCCGTCGACTCGATGGATGCCCTCAACGCCGCCCTGAACGAAGGGAAGGTCGCGGTCGTCCACTGGTGCCGGGAACGGGGGTGCGGTGACGCAATCGAGGAGAAGGCAAATTCGAGCATCCTCGGTACCGAGGTACGTTCCCCCTGGGTTGCCGCCACGGACGGTCCCTGCATTGTCTGCAAAAAGCCGGGGAAAGCAACCCTGGTCGGGCGGACATACTAAAGGAATCCTGCCGGTTCCCGCGTCTTCCTTGTTAATTGGTCCGCCTTTTTCCTGACCATGAAAAGGGCTCTGACAGCCGTTTCCAACAAGACAGAGGCCAAAAAAGGGGGAACCGCCCGTAAAGAAACCCCGGTCATTTTTAATAACACCGGAGATAGATATTTACTGAATTTATGAGGCGGCGTTTGTGAAGGACGATTCTGACGAGTTTAATGAGCCCTATCTGCCGGCACGGTATAAAGAGGTAATACGGAAAAAGAAACAACGTCGTCTTTTGAACAAAATCGGGATGATCGCCCTTGCGGTTGTCGCTGTTGTCGTTGTGTATATCCTGCTCAGCGGGTTTTTCACCGGATCCCCACAACAGGCACCCTCACCCCCGCTGTCCCCCACGCCAGCTGTAACTCCCCTACCGGCCACGGTTATAACCACCACCCCGGCTCTCACGACGGTAAAGACGAGCATTCCCCCCACCAGGATCACGGCAATACTGACAGAAGATACCTCCGTAACCACAACGGGCACCCCGGAACCGATCCTGACAGCCCGTGCAGGTACCTTTGTCACGCCGACGGGTGACAACAGCCCGAAGATAACGGAAAAACAGGCAACCATCATTGCGCTTGCAGCCTTCAACGACCTTCCCGCGGGTGAGATGACCGCGGAGTTATCCACAAGTCCCGACTTCGGGCAGGTCTGGAAGTACATGCTGCGTGCCGGCACCACCACCGAAGCCTCCGGCCTCCTGGATGCGGATACCGGCACGATCGTCACGTTCAACCGCACTATCTACCCGGGGGGAAGGCCTCAGAACCCGGTACTGACGTCAGGAAATGCACGCCAGATCGCCGACAGCACGATCAGCAGCCGCAACAACGGCATCCTCTCGATAAACATGACCGACTCCCGCTACGTGCCGCTGGTCACCCAGAGCGGGAATGTGGCGGGGAGTTACCGGTTCATTTACAGCCGCGTCGTGCAGGACTATCCCTGCGATGCTGACGGTTTCATCGTATCCGTGGATGCGGTCAGTGGTGCAATAACGGAATTCGTACAGCGCTGGCAGACCCCCGACAACGCGTTCATGCTGGCAGAAGATCTGGTTGTGCCACGGTACGATGCCACGTTCACGGTCCAGTACAGGGCAAAGTCCCTTTACCCATCCTCAATCTCCGGGCTCCGCATCATCTCTGCCGACGTACGGTGGAAAGACCGCCACGACCCTGCAACCATCCCGCGGCCGTCCACCATCCCGCTGGCCTGGAAGATAGTATTTGATGACGAGATCATCCGGGCAAAAGCGGATCCCACCCCGGCAGTCGGCTGGGTGGACGCCCAGAGCGGCGAGTTGCTGGAGATCACCTACCAGCACTGAACCTGTAAATTTTTTTTCCTCCACAGTCCGTTTACCAGGCAGGGGGGTCGGGCGGTGTACTTCTGGTCCTGCACCGTAATGACATGGATTGCGAATCGTCACCGGAAAAATCCATTTTTTTTTGATAAAAATTCCGGCACTGATCCAAAGTACACCGCCCGACCCCCTTCACGCTTCCGGATTTTTCTCATTGCTTTTTCCTTTTTTTACGGCAGAGAACGATGAGGCCACCAGAATTTTGGAGGGGAGGGGGTCGCATGGGTACAAAATAATACCAGGCAGGATCAGGAAGGGGACCTGATGCATGACCATAACGGTATAAACCGGTTCAGAGCAGAACCAGCCCGAGCAGGAACGAGGCCATGTTCATCGCAAACGAGCAGGGAACCGCAACCGCCAGTTTCAGCACAAGCGATGGTCGGAAGCTAGCGATGAGGAGCACAAGGGAAAATTAATTTCCAATTAATACGTTGTTCTTTGAATTTAGATGAGAAAAGGAAAATTCAGCACCGGTTGCACACGTATTCCGTGACGAGTGCCGTCCGGCGCATATCGCCAGATATCTGCTTCTTCCCGCCGGCAACAAACCATTTCCCGCACGTCATGCAGCGTTTGGGCCGGATGCGGTCGTGCCACAGCATCGGGATCTCGAGGGTGAACGCGGTCTTCGTCCACTCCTCCGGCGGCTTCTCCGCGTTCTGCTCGTAGGCCGCAACAAACTCCATGATCTGGTGCGGCGGGACCCCGAGGTCAACAAATTTCTTGAACACGAAGTAGTTGAAGATCAGCCACGAGAGGTCAGAGCGGTCGAGGATGCCCTCGTACTCCCCGAACGACTCGTCGAACTCTTCCAGGGAGCACCCGCAGAGCGGACATTTGCCCCCGACAAGCTCGTCGAGAAAGACCTCTTCCTGGCACCCCGGGCAGGTCGTGTGCGGGGATTGCATGCGTGATGTCATTATTCTCCGGTATTGTTGTGGTATGGGTATTCAATCCGCGATGGGTAAAACGGTTTGTGGTATTGGTCTCGGTTTTTTTCTAGTATTGATCGGGTGGGCAGATAAGCGTATCATTCCCCGCAATCTTCCCCGATAAAAGGGTTGTGGAAAAAGGAAATCGTCAGTCTGCGGACGGTTCCGCAGGTTCCATGATGAGCGCACCGAAGATCACTTTCTCGAGCACCTGCGCAACGTACTTGATGTGCATCGCTTTCTCGAGGTCCTCATTCCGGTGGATGTCTGCCCAGAGCTGGAGGCGCATTAAGGAAAACCGGAAACGATCGAGCGTATCATCGTCGAGTTTCATGGCCTCCCGGTAGATCGGCTCCACCAGGTCGGGAAAGGAAAGCGGGTTCTCCAGTGAGGTGACAATATCTCTGTACACAGGGAGGGGTTGTTCCCTGCCGGTGAGAATCCGCGCATAGTCCATGGTTATCCCTCGATAACCCTGATCAGCTCTTCCATAACCGTGTCCACGCTCTTCCATGTCGGGCTGTCACCGCGGCGGATAATGAACGGGCGGCCTTCATCACCGGCCTTGCGCATCTCGATGTCGAGAGGGATGGACCCGAGGAACGGGACATGCAGCTCCTCAGCAATCTTTTTCCCGCCACCCTTGCCGAAGAGATCGATCTCCCCGCCGCAGTGAGGGCAGAGCATACCGCTCATATTCTCGATGACCCCGATGACTGGCAGGCCGAGTTTCTCGATAAACTTCGCTGATTTCCGTGCATCGAGCGTTGCAACGTCCTGGGGTGTGGTCACGATGACTGCACCACGGACATTGGGAGCGAGCTGCGCAATCGTGAGCGCCTCATCACCAGTACCAGGCGGAAGGTCCACGACAAGGTAATCGAGCGGCCCCCAGTTGACTTCGCCAAGGAACTGCTGGATGGCTGCCATCTTCATCGGCCCGCGCCAGATAATCGGCGTGTTCGTATCGGGGAGCAGGAAGGCCATGGAGATGACCGAGAGCATCCCCGTAACGCGGACGGGTTCAATCCGCTCGCCCATAACCGCGAGCCTGTGGTCCTCGATCCCGAGCATCTTGGGGATATTGGGGCCGTGCATGTCGAGGTCAAGGAGCCCGACCTTCTTGCCATGCGCCGACAGGGCGTAGGCAAGGTTCACGGAGACCGTGGACTTTCCCACACCGCCTTTGCCGGAGAGGACCATGATGACGTGTTGTACATCGATAGCTGCTTTCGGCGGCAGGCCGACCTGCACCTTCTTTGCCGAGGAACAGGTCGATGCAGTTGCACAGCCCGAGCACTCGTTGTTGCACTCCTCTTCAGCCTGTTTTTTCTTATTTTCTGTCTTTACCATGTTAACGCTCCTGATGAAAAATTCCGCTCTGTATTCTCATACATTACGCTCAGGAGACAATAAAAGATGGGGATCGGACCACAGGTTTCGGTTTGACCGTCACGGGATCAAACGCGGGTCTCAGGAGGGTAGTGGCGGGGGTACGGGAATGAGGATACCTGCCGGGGGCATCCTCTTATTACCCTGCCATTCCATGGATGTACCTATGAAACCGCTCACCGTCTCGCTTGATTTTCTGGAGTTTCCTCCTGTGCATACCTGTGACGGGGAGAACCTGTCTCCTGCCATCCGGCTCGGGGGGTTGTCCGCTGCATCAGTTGCCGTCATGGTCTTTAACCCTTTCGAGAAGTCCTGCTGTTCCTTCACACCGTGGATCTGCTGGAATCTCCCGCCCGTTCCGGTCATTCCGCCGGGCATTCCCCGTAAGGGGACGACAACAGCGCCCGTTATTGCGGTTCAGGGAAAAACGGATTATGGGACTATCGGGTATACGGGACCCTGTCCCCCGCCAGGCAGCATGATCCGGTACCAGTTCAAAGTCTACGGGCTTGATGCCATGCTCGACCTGCCGGCAGGTTCTGACAAACACGCCCTGATTGCCGCAATGAAAGGGCACGTGCTCCAGTTTGGCCATACCGAGGCGATCTGTTCGCGGTAGGACAGCTGCAACCCGCCCAGTCCACTATATTTATTAAGCATACGGCACATTATCCCTCCATTACAAAGGGATCTGCATGGACAAACTGGTGGTTGGATTAGACTTTCTGGAGTTTCCGCCTGAACACAGGAATGAGGGGGGGAACATCTCGCCAAGGATAGTCATAGAAGGGCTTGATTCCAGTTCACTTGCCATCATGGTCTTCAACCCATCCATGCGGGGATACCTCTCCTACAGCACATGGCTGATCTGGGATTTACCGGCCCAGAAGGTTATCCCCGCCGGGATACCAAACGGCAAGATCATCACCGACCCGGTCTCTGCCCTGCAGGGGACCAATGATGCCGGTGTGATCGGTTATACCGGGCCCAGCCCGCAGCCCGGCGAGATGCACCGCTACATCTTCCGGGTCTACGGTCTCGACGATTTCGTCAGAATACCCGGGGGTTCGACAAAGACCGCACTCCATTCAGCAATGCATAACCATATCCTCCAGTACGGGGAGACGGAAGCCGTTGCATCGCGGTTATCACCGCAACAGGTACAGCAACAGGTCAAAAAAGGGTAGTTCCTGCCTTTAAAACTATCATCGGGGTTTAAGGAATGGTAGTACCACCTCCGGTCATCACGAGCAAGCCCTGGATTACCATTACAATCTACCCGGGTAAAACGTTCGTCACCTGGTATAGGAAAGCGCAATCCATCCTCAGGCCGGGCACAGCCCCCGTACGGCAGGATTATGGGATCAAAAGAGAAGACGTCTTTTTGCATGAACCCGGTGCAGGATCACAAGCGGGTGCTTGAACCCGGCAGGTTCTCGGCAATCCGGTCCCTGATCGGAAGGCAGGAGGCGCTGCTCTCACCCCACGCCACGATCAGCACCGATGCCGTACGGAGGCACAACAGGGTAAAAGAGGATATCCGCACACCCTACTCACGGGACGCGGACCGGATCATCCATACCCATGCCTATTCCCGGTATATCGACAAAACCCAGGTCTTTTATCTCATTGAAAACGACCACATCACCCACCGGGTCATCCACGTCCAGCTGGTCTCGAGGATCGCCCGCACGATCGGGCGATCCCTCCGGCTGAACGAGGACCTCATCGAGGCGATTGCGCTCGGCCATGACATCGGTCATATCCCCTACGGGCATTTTGGCGAAACATGCTTATCCCGGCTCTCTGAGCAGTACGGCATCGGGAAGTTCTTTCATAACGTCCAGAGCGTGCAGTTCCTTGACCGGATAGAGGACTGCGATCTCACCCTGCAGGTGCTGGACGGCATCCTCTGCCACAATGGTGAGGCTGACGACGTCAGGATTGCACCGGTTCCCTGCCCGGGCTGGGCGGCATTCGATAAGAAGGTCCAGGACGCAATGGATGACAATCGCCCCCTGAAACCTTCAACACCAGAAGGATGCGTCATCAAGTTTGCAGATACCATTGCATATATCGGTCGTGACCTCCAGGACGCCCGGGAGGTGGGCCTGATTGATGGCAGCATACCGCTGCCGGAAGGAGTGACCGCGGTGCTCGGTGCAACGAACGGCGAGATCATCAACACGCTCATCTACGACCTGCTGGAAAACAGTGACGCCGAAGATGACTGCTTTATTTCCTACAGCAGGGAGACCGAGAAAGCCCTCATCGACTTACGGCGGTTCTCCCGCAGGTATATCTATGACAATGAAAAACTCACGGCAGAGTCGCAGAAGATTGAGCGGATGTACGCCACCCTGTTTGCCAGCTGTCTTGACGCTCTGGAAACGGATGACCTGTCGGCACCCATCTACACGGATTTCATCAATACCGGCTGGATCAGCAGGAGGTACCTCAGCGCAGCAACCCCGGCGGAACTGGTCCGTGACTATATTGCAGGGATGACCGACCGTTACTTTGCCCGGCGGTTCGAGGAATGTGTCATCCCGCGCCGGGTGGACCAGCGGTTCGCATGACCCCGTTCTGGTGCTGCTGAAATGCTCAGCAGATGAATGCATCAGCGTTCTTCGAAGATGTGTGCTGCAGTCGAAAAAATCGGTTGAAACGACGATGCACAAAAAAGAAATTATTCTCTTTTCAACAGAAGAAGTGCAGCACCAATGGTCGCAATAATCCCCAGTTCAATTCCTAATGGCGCTGTTGTCCTGGCGGTTGCAACGGGAGGCGGGCTGGCAGTTGTCTGTGTCGGAACCGTTAATGGAGGGGTATTTGTTGCAGGATAGGTCACAAGTCTGGCAGAATATGATTGTGAATCTCCATTAACCACTACATTTTGTCTCCAGTCCTGATAACCCGTAAACCTGACTAATATGACATAGTTCCCGTTTCCGACATTTGTCATAACAAGCGGTGTCCGTCCTTTGTACTCATTATCGAGATAAATAGTTGCTCCGGATGGAATTGAGGAGACACTGAGGGTGCCATTTGCGGGTATCGGGGTTGTTGTCATCACCGTTGTCCCGGTACCTTCGGAGACCCTGAAGCCAAGGGTAAGGAGAGCAACATCCTGAGGAAAGGTGTTGCCAAATTTATCGGTAAAAGGACTGTTGACCCACACATTATATTCGGTCGGTGTCTGGCCCTTGAGCGAAAACCTGCAGGTAATCGACGTCTCACTCCTCGAAAGAATAGTGCCGTATATGGCAGCATCCGTGGAATACGGTTTGTTTAACCAGACCGTACTATCGGAGTTGAAACCGGTTCCGGTGATCGTGACGGTAACATCCCCGTTATTGGGCGCGGTTGCCGGGGAGATACTGGAAATGGTAGGGGATGCAGTGACCGGTATCCCCGCCACTACCAGCAGCAGGAGAACCATACAGACAAAGAGGGGAAATCGTTTCATGGTTGCACTTCCTGAATCATTATCGGTTGCGGAAATTTGGTGCTGGTATCTGATATATATTATGGTTAATTTTCATTTTTGGCAACGAATAATGGGGTAATACGTGGTAGTGATAGATTTCAGACATCCGTCAATCGGCTTGTCGTGGCAGATATGTATTTCAGGGACCATAGTCTATATATCCGAATATTTGAGGTACTGGCAATGAAAAGCTGGTGTGCAATCGGTATTTTTATTGTTCTGGTTACCGGCATGGTTTTGATGAGCGGATGTATCAGTTCGGCCTCCCCGGGTACGGAACCGGCAGCCACACCTGCTCCGCAGGTCGTTATTGCTCCCGTACTCGTAACCCCCTCACCGACACCAACAATTGCTGTGCCCGCGAGCACGGCTCCGGTGGCTCCGCTGCCAACACAAATCGTTTATGAAGCCGTATTCGTAACTCCCACTACGATACCAACACTATTCTGGCCGACAACCCCCCTCCGGGATGAGGACCCAGAGTATAATTATAATTACCTCAAGCCGGTGTCATCCGCCGGTGGCGCAACCGGCACACTAGTCATCCGTGTCGAAGGCTGTTCGGCAGATGGCCTCACCGTGTTTATCGCCCGTAACGGGATGAACGTTTCACCGCTTGATAATTCCTATCTTCTTACAAGGATGGTTGTGGAAGCTGAAAACCCGGTTTTTCTCCCGGTGAAGATCTTACCCGACGGGAGCTCAGAGATGGAAAGACTCGCGCCTGGCGAGTATTCCGCCTATCTCCCGAACAAGGACGGTGATGAGATAGAAGATCTCCAGACATTCAGGATTGGTGCAAATTTCATGACCTACATATCGTTGTCAGGTTCTTCCTACAGCACACCAAGTTCAGGTTGTTCGGGTTGTTCCTGCAGACGCTGATGATGAGCCGGCCAGGGAAAGCGGACACAGATACGGCACGACGAGGTCAGGCTGGTATTGACGGAAGCCTTTTTAGATAAACCAGAGTACCAGGATCTCATCCGACAAAAAATTACCGCACCGATCACGAATAAATTCTGTTTAATGTACCATAATTTGATGCGATTACGGACAACCGCCAACAAAGAGCAATGCAGGTGTGGTGAGGTTTTTTTAAAGAGATGGAGTTGCGCTCCGCGGCATGTCGTACCATCCCTCAGTCATACTTGCCTTTCGGGCGGTGCCAGCCGGTAAAACCGCAGTAGAAACACCCGTCCCCGTCGCAGTGCGGGCATTTTTTCTTCGGTGCCTGGACCAGCACGCTCCCGGTCCCGTTGCAGTAGGTGCAGCCACACCCTTCGCAATGACTGCACAGGGCCGGTTCGTACGTTTTTTCATGTTCTGCCATGGGTAGTTCACCTCATTTACTTCGCTGATACACAAGCCTTACCCTGCCGCTCCTTACTCGTCATCCTCATCGAGATATCCGGCGAGGGCATCAAGCAGCTCGGCGGCAGACTGGAAGCGGTGAGCCGGGTCCTTCTCAAGACATTTCAGGATGATCTTCTGCACCGCCGCGGCGTCGGGATTATATTCGGATGGCGCGATAGGGTTTTCCCGCAGGATTGCGTTTCCGACCTCGACAATGCTTTCGCCGCCAAACGGGATCGAACCGGTCACCAGTTCGTAAAAAACGACTCCCAGCTGATAGATGTCTGTGCGTTCACCGGTCCTCCCGAATTCCGATGGCGAGACCTGTTCGGGGGCAGCGTAGGAGAGCGAGAACCCGGCTATGCTGGATTTTTTTATATCTGCTGCCAGCACCTTGCTCATGCCCCAGTCCGTAATCTTGGGTACCGTCTCAGCTGTCAGGAGGATATTGTGGGGTTTGATATCGCGGTGGATGAACCCGTGTTCATGAGCATACTGGAGCCCTGCTGTGATGCCATTGATAATATGGACCGCTTTCCATACCGGAAGGGGTTTCTCCACTGCTTCCAGAGAACCCGGGACAAACTCCATCTCCACATAAGGAACCGGGAGGATGTTGACCGCCGTGACTTCCACAATATTCTCGTGTCGCAGGGTCTCCCATGCTGCAATCTCGTTGAGGAAACACTTCCCGGTTGTTTCATCGAAGCTGATGGGGATCTTGACCGCAATTTTCACCCCGTCCGTTTTGCGGCGGGCCGAAAAGACCCAGGCAATCCCACCCCGGCCGATGTACGTAATTTCCGTATATTTGCTCTCGAGTTCGCGGGGGAAGTAATTCTTTTGTTCGGGTGCGGGAGTGATGGGTGGGGGCTCAAGGATTTCCGGGTGGGCAGTCCGTGGGATTGCTCTTTTTGAGGAGGGCGGGGATCGCGAACGGTCGGCCACTACGGTCTTTAACATCGCGGCTGCTCTCGTGGTGAGCGGCAGCGTTGCTGCGGCGCCTGCCCTTGCGACCTGTGTTGTCGCAGAGGTCAGCCCGGTTATGGCAGTTTTCAGCCGTGTTTTTATCCGCAGGGCAAGCGGAACCGGTACGGGAGTCCCGTCTCCGGCAGGTTCCTCTGTTTTCCGGACCTGCGGGACACTTTCACCAGGACTCCCCGGCTCTTCCTGTACCGGGGGTTCTATCCCTGCTGCCGGAGTCGCACTCTCCTCTTTTGTCCTCCGGAGCAGCACGAACAGACCCGCAATGGCACCGGTGACAAGGAGGACGGCGAGCAGCTGGACAAGGGACGCGAACGGAAGGGTAAAGCCGGGCTGTGTTCCCGGGGAGAGACCCGGCGGGGAGGTTGTGATGGTATCCACCAGGGTCGTTACCGGCATGGTGACATCAGGAGTTCCCGGTTTTATGGTGGTTACCGGACCGGAAGGTAATGGTGTTGTGGAAATGCCGGTATAATATTCCGTCGGATCCATAAGGGGGAATGCATCGAAGATATTCTGGCTGGATTCAAGGATGGCTTTTGGGTTGCCACCAACGATGATGGAATAGGAGGTATCCCCGATCCCGTCACCGTTGCGGTCTTTTCCCCGGTAATCGTTCCAGTAGTTGCCCATCCGGCTCTGCTCCTTCTGGCCAAGATAGGTATACGCGAAGGGATCCGGAGAGCTCCACTGGGAAGTGGCACTCCTGGAGATCACGTTCTGAATGTTGTTAAAATTGTTGCGATAGATCCTGTTCGAGAGGGAATACTCGTCAAGGGTGATCCCGACGGTATTTTTTGTGACAATGTTACTTTCGATCTCATTGGAATTCGATGCCTCGATGACGATGCCGACCCGGTTGTTTTCGGTAATATTATTGCCAGCGATTACGCTCCGCAGGGAGGAGACCAGGAAGATACCCTGGGCGAAGCCGCGGATGGTGTTTTTCCCCAGGGTATTGTCGCCGGATCCAACGCGGATGCCCGCGAAGAGCGACCCGTTCCGGATAATAAACCGCTCCACGGTGCAGCTGTCCACCCGGATATCCACCCCGTTGCCCAGCTGGGCTGCATCGATGACCGGGAGCCCGCCGCCGCTGTCGATCCCCATGAGAATGATTTTTTTGTCCAGGATCACGGTCTCGAAATAGGTCCCGCTCTCTACAAAGATGGTGTCTCCGGGGGATGCCCAGTCAACCGCATCCTGGATAGAGATAAATTCCGCTCCCGATGGTGCGACGGTGTGTTCGGCTGCCGCAACCGGCAGGATGCATACGCTCACCAGGAGCAGGCAGGCAAGCGTTGCCGTGCAGATAAAACGGGATTGTGGTGTCATGGGATGATGCCGGCAGGGACTCTTGAAAGCCCCCATCCTTTGTTGAAAATTAAGGTTCGCTGTACGTGACTATAATACAGCTCAGTGATCCTTGGGCAGGATCACAAGGAACCGCACTCCGTAAACACCTTTCGACAGCTCTATGAGATCGCCGTCATGGAGAAGGCTCCGCACGTTCTTTTCGAGGCGTTTGTTGTTCAGCTGGGTGCCGCCCGTGCTCCCGCAGTCCTCGACATACCACGATTCCCCATCCCGGACAATCCTGCCATGAGGCCGGGACACGCGGGTGACTGCCGTGTAACTCTCGGAAAGGACAATATCCTCTCCCGGGCGGTAGGCAGCGCGGCTTGCCGGGTCGATCCTGCCGATCCTGACAGCATCGTTCTTGAGCAGGAACGCCTTGGCATCATCAGAGCCGCCAAGGACAATAACTGCGGGTACATCCCCGAGGACTTCGCGGTTCAGCGTGCTTTTCACTTCATCAAGCCTTCGCGAGATCTCGCTTCCCGTGATCTGGACCCTCGTATTGGAGAAAAGACCGAGGTTGCGGATGATAGCCTCAAGTCCTCCGGGCACCAGTGAATATTCCCAGACCGGGTGGATACCTTTCGACGTAGGGGCACCCAGACCAGCCTCTTTTTTAATAACACCGATACTCAGGAGTTTATCGAGATGCTTCTTGGTATTTTCATAGCTGGTCTCGATTTCGCGTGAGATCGAACGGGCATCGCGGGGCTTCTTCTCAAGGAATTTTAAGATCCTGAGCCTGGCGCTGCTTGAGAGTACATCGAGGTATTCGGAGAGTTCCTCAAGCGAGTCCGACTCTTCGTGAACGATTATTGTCGGGGATTTATCTGCAGGGTTCAATGCGCATCACCAGAATATGTAAGACATATCATAATTGTTTGGGCACCAGAAGATAATGTCGTAACGGTTTAAATTCTCTCCCGGTATCCATACCTCAGGTTCCACCCTGTAACTTCGGAGTTATACAGGTGAACCCGGATGATTTGGCGAATTTATCTGCTTTTCCAAGTGAGGTACATAGCAGGTGATACACGATTCCATTTCGGCGTGTCACCGATCCATGCAGATTTTCCGAGAAAGGAGGACAGCCAAAATGGAGGGAAAAACCATGATTGGGATAGCACATGTCATGCACGCGGCAGGCGTACTCAACCCGCCTACCGGTGCAGCCGGATGCGATCGCTCCTGCACGGTTGGATGCAGGAGTGCTTTTTCCCCCGCAGGTACCACGGTGACCCCATACTCACCACACTGGCGGGACCCGTTATGGCAGCACACAACCCGTCCCTCCCAGTCCCACCTTCGGAAAAGAGCCACGTACAGTACGAACGATGACCACTTCATGCACATCCCTCATATCTCCGCACACAGGAATGTGAACAACTGCTCGAGCTGATCCGGACCGGTGCAATCTGTACCGTTATGTACGGACCGTCTCTCACTCCAGAGAACAGGAGGCAGCATCCCTCCTGTAATCATACACACAAGCCAATACTTTTTTTTAACAGGTAACAACGGACTCTGTCACCTGATCTTCCCTGCGGGAATCACCGTCTTAAAAAAAAGAATATCCTCCACAGTCCGGGAGAGTAAAAAAGTATCAGTATTTTTTCCTGCCGCGGATGACAAGAACAGTCCCGATAATACCCAGGGCCAGGACAGCAAGGATACTGTCCGCGGGACTCTCCGGAGTATCCGTGGGCAGGGGGGTTGGCAGAACGGTCGGCTTCCTGGTCGTGACCCGCGGGGGTGTGGTCTCGGGAGAAACCAGCGTCTGTTCGGGTGTTATGGCCGGGCCGGGTTGCGTGAGCCGGACATTATCGATATATCCACTGGCATAGACGTACATCGACCCGTAGTCACCGCGGGAGCCGAGATAGATGCGGTTCATGCCGCGGACGCTTTCAACCGTTTTTAAGAAGTACGCCCAGACCTCTCTCCCGGTCGCCTTGTCATTCACCCGCATTGTGAGCGTCTTTAACTCTTCCTCGTAGTTTATGACAACGCTGTAGGTTTTGTTCAGCTCGTACCTGACCGTGGGACCTTTATAGGCAATGGAGCCGCTTGTCAGCTCGTCGTCGGACTGGCTGTTCACTTCCATCTGTTTGCTCCCGGTCGTCACAAGATGAAGCCACATGATCCTGTCATGCTTCCCGTTTGTGAACAGGGAAAAAACGTTCGGGCCCTTGTTGAAATCCATTTCCGCTCCAGTCAGTCCGAAGCGGAACGTTGCATCGTCATCGACACGGTCAAGGATTACATCGTATTCAAAGGTGAATGGACCGTCCAGGTTATCTATCGTGGTATACGCGTAATTTCCCGTGCTGGGCTCGATGGAGAAGTGGTACCTTCCCGTGGACGGGTCCCAGTAATCGGAAGACGGGCTGTTTGTCGTCCAGTGGGGATCCGATGAGAAGGTGGTCTGGTAGATCACATTCACAGAGGATCTGTCATCGCTTTCTGCCTGTACAGGTAGAACCAGTATGAGCAGGCATGCGACAACAAGGAGCGTTAGGCAAAGGGTTCGAAGCGACATGGATTCTTTCTCCGGCTTTTAGACAGGTCAATTCCACGCCGGGCACAGGGAGTGTCCTGGTTCCGGACTTGGGTTCCGGCTGAATGGACCCGGTGCGGGCATGGTGTCCAGATAACGTATACGTACTTGGTCCCGCCCTGCTTAAAAATATGGGACAACAGTCAGTTAATTACCGGCGCTGCTGCTCTACTCTTAGGGGATCGCTGGACGGGTAAGGAACTATATTTATGTGAAAATCGCGCAATATAAGAGCACACAGGAATGGTGTACGCGATAATAGTCTAGCGGTAGGACAGGAGCTTCCCAAGCTTCTAACCCGGGTTCGATCCCCGGTTATCGCATCAATGCCTATGGAATCGGAACCTGAACGCTCGGCAATTCGGATCATCGCAGAGAACCGCCGTGGTGTCCTGCGGGACATTGCAACCGTCGTGGCCAATCACGAGGCCAATATTGTGATGATCAGCCAGGAGGTGTTCGACTCCGGCCCGTACTGCGGGATGGCAGAACTCTATTTTGAATATGATTGCGGGAATGCCGATGACCACGACCGGTTGCTCGAAGACTTAAATAATATCCCCTCGGTCAGAGACGTGAAAGCCTACAAGCCCTTTGGCCATATCTTCGGGTCGCGGGTGATCATCATAGGCGGCGGCGCACAGGTCGCACAGGTTGCTCTCGGTGCGGTCAACGAGGCAGACCGGCATAACATCCGTGGGGAACGGATCTCAGTGGACACCATCCCGCTCGTGGGCGAACGGTCCCTGGCGCTTGCCGTGGACGCTGTGTCACGGCTCCCCCGCGCATCGATCCTTGTGCTCGCGGGATCCATTATGGGCGGGGAGATCTCAAAAGCGGTAGACCGGGTCCGGGAAGCAGGGATCCCGGTCATTGCGCTGAAGATGGCAGGGACCGTGCCCGAACACGCGGACCTTGTCGTGACCGATCCCATCCAGGCCGGGGTGTTTGCCGTGATGCATATCAGTACGAAGGCGGTCTTTGACATCAACCGGGTCCGCGGGCGTGAGTTCTGAATGGACCGTCTTGAAAAGGCCGTTTCCATCCTGATGCACGACGGGACTGTTGTGTACCCCACGGACACCGTGTACGGGCTGGGTGCGGATGCCTTCTCTGATGAGGCGATCCTGAAGGTATACGAAGCAAAGAAACGCCCGCTCGCAATGCCGATCTCGATCGCGGTGTCGGATTTTGATATGCTCTTCGCCGTTGCCCGCGTCGATCAGGGTGTGGAAACGTTCCTGAACACGTTCCTGCCGGGACCGGTCACGGTCGTGCTCCCGGCACGGAAAACCGTGCCGGTGATCCTGACCGGAGGGACCGGCCTGATCGGGATCCGTATGCCCGCCAGTGACCTTGCCCTTCAGCTGATCGCGAAGTTCGATTCTCCGATCACCGCAACGAGCGCCAACCTCCATGGGGCAAAGGACCCGCTCACGCCGGAGGAGTGTACGGTTCCGCACGAGTTCCTCCTCGACGGCGGCAGGCTGCCCGGCACCCCGAGTACTGTTGTGGACCTTTCACAGAAACGAATCCTCCGGGCCGGATCTGACGTGGACCGGGTGGCAAAGTTTTTGCTGTCCCTGTGAGGATTTGTATGCTGCCAGTGCGCCTGCGGGATTTTATCGAGGACAACGATGGGTGGCTCTATGCCGTTTCCACGTATGACAACGGGGAGTCGGTTGGGTGCGTACTCCGGTATGTGCCGGATGCAAACGGTGAGCGCGTTCATTCCTCCGGCCGCAGGTACGCCAAATATGACTTCGATGAGGCCTACGCGCTTGTTGCGGAAAAGAAGCCGCAGTATGCCGGTCTCCTCCACCGCGTGCCGTTCTGTGACGTGAAACAGGTGCTCAAGCCCGACCTCGCGATCGACCGTATTGCAAAAGACCATCCCCGCGTGCAAAAACTGCTCGACCTTTTCGGTCTCCCGGAAGGAACAGTCGGCTGCACCGGCTCCCTCCTCTGCGGTCTTGCGAACGAGGGATCGGACATCGACATGGTGGTGTACGGAAAACACTGGTTTGCTGCCCAGAAACTTGTTGAGCAGGGGACACGGGACGGGATAATCGAAGGCCTCTCTCATGAAATGTGGCAAAGGGTATATGATAAACGCAAGCCCGAGATCCCCTACGACCAGTTCGTGCGCCATGAGGAAAGGAAATGGAACCGCGGGCAGATCGAGGGGACGTACTTCGACATCCTCTACACCCGATCGTATGATGAGATTAAAAGCGCCCCGTACGGGGGGAAAGGAACCGTCCTTGGGAAGCTGACTATCGTTGCAAACGTGAAGAACGCGTCGCTTGCGTTCGACAACCCGGCAATCTACGAGGTTGAGCATGAGTCCGTGTCACGGGTCCTCTCATTCACCC
>Ga0105103_10000555_pt1 | contig 21071 bp, 29 predicted proteins | sample PPLLaktember2015_2_FD_79107 | JGI IMG/M metagenome (GOLD analysis project Ga0105103, IMG submission 79107) | Freshwater sediment microbial communities from Prairie Pothole Lake near Jamestown, North Dakota, USA - PPLs Lake P7 Core (6) Depth... | ecosystem: Environmental > Aquatic > Freshwater >...
ACACTTCGGATTGTCGTGTCCCGCCGATTCTGCCATTACATCGATCAAATCCCAGTGTGTAATCCTGAGATTGGAACGATTGGTTCCCTCTAAAATACAAAAAGCGAGGTTACGCAACCCCACATCAAATGAAACTAACTTCATTATATTATTCTTAAGCCGTAGCTTTAAGCAGTTGAATGAGAACGGGCTTTGAATCACGCTTACCAAATGGGATACCCTTCTTGGTTAGCATTTCACGAAGTTGGGTAGCGGTCTTATCCTGAAGTTCATCCACATCAACCTTTTCTTCCTGAGCAGCTGGAGGAGGACCCTCCACCTTTTCAACTTCTTCTTCTGCCTTTACCGAAACACGATCATCTTCTTCCTCTTCCTCTTCCTCCTTTTCAGGAACAACTTCTTCATGCTGAGGCTGAGGCACAACATGAGTTGAAATTACAATCGCAAGAGATTGGATGTGCTGAAGAATGCGATTCTGTTGCCAATAAAGATAGCCTACCATCCCAGACAACACAAAAATCATGGACGCCAAAATTACAATCGTAGCATACGTAAGTTCCATTTGTTCTTTGGATGGAAGAAAGCTCCTTCCTTTAAACGAAAAATTACTTTCCGCCGACCGTATTTGACTTCCTTGTCATACGCTCGCCGTTTCATTTTTCGGTTTCTTTTGGTGTTTTCTCACCGTCTCCAGCTCTCACTCCGAGAGCTTCCACGCCAATTACCGCCACCAGCGCCCCTTGGCGCGTGATGATGATGATGATGTGTTTTGTGATTGGCGGTTCTCTTGGCTACCGCCTCGGACCAGCCCGCTTCATCCGGATGGACGAAGGGGCACTTGCCGAGCTTGTGGTAGTCGCAGCCTTCATTGTAGCCTTCTGAGGCCGGCTCTGGCATGCCGTTGTTGCGGAAGTACTTACACGCTTGGCCATTCTTGGTGGCCACAACCTGTCGCGCAGCCAATGCTGCCGCAGCTCGTGCTTTTACTTCCGCAAGTTCCTTGCGCGCGGCTTCTTCCATCGCCGCGACTTTGAGCTTGTGCTCGCGCTCCTTTTCCTCGCGGAGCGCAGCCTTCTCTGCGGCCTTCGCCGCCTCGTTCGCGCGTTCCTCTTCCATCTTCCTCGCCTTTTCCTCCAGCTCAGTAAGATAGCTTTGAAAGCGCTCCCATTCTCCCAGCTCTCGAAGCTCCGCCGCAATATCGGCCAGTGCTTCTTCGAGCTCGCTGCCGTGCTTCCACGGCTCCTCGAGATAGTCGATGTACAGATAGCTGAGAAACTCCTCGCGAGTAGGGGCCGGGATCGGCTTCCTAATCGCGCAGTTCTCGCGTCTGGGGCCGACGATGTTCGTGGCCTCACCGAGCATATCCCCCCAATTCTTATTCTGGTTTTCACTCTTCAATAGTACTAGGTATGTTGTGTTCGCGATCCGATTGGACAATTGTCCTACATATCTGTAGCCTTGATCTTAACTACGGATGGGAAGCGTTTAACTCTGCTGTATAACAGTTCTTCTCGCCCAGAATGGTCATTTTATTTTTGTGGGTGACCTCCTCATCGGCCCACCTCTAACACCTTTTCCACCTACATGGATGGTTCCGGCCATTTTCATGGCGGGTACAGTGTTAGGCGCTCGTGCCTGGACTTGACCCCGTGTAATCACAGACGGGTATCGCAGATCGCCGAACTTGGTTTGTCCCTCCTCTACAAACCCTACGGTCCCATTACATCGACCGCTCCCAAAGGCATTCTCCTACCTCTCTCAAAGATTTCCTGTTTTGGTTTTTAAAAATCCGTTTTTATTACAAATGCCAACTCAAGACGCTTCTGCGTTTACTCGCAAAGTAAAGTTGAATGCTATTCAATCTCGTGGGAATACTGGATTGAAGGTATATACTCGGCTGTATCAATATGTTCCTCAATCTGCGGGAATTAACGACTTTCTGCCAACATTTACCAATAAATCGGCACAACCATTGACTCCAGATCGTAAGGGCGTTACATTTCCTACCAAAGATGTTGTTTATGTTCGAAAGCCTCGTCTCAGATAATTGCTTTTTGATAAGCTACATAAGTTAAGAAGATACCATAAAAGTTCTTCGAAATCGTATCAATCAAATTGTAGAACACGTTTTTCCAGAGAGGAGACAGTGTAGCTGCGACGCCGTACAATCCCCAAATGATGGACATAAATATGAATAAAGGTAAATTAGCAGACAAGTTCTTTGAAACAAACGAATCGTAAATGATGTAAAATGATCCAATCAATCCAGCAAATCCCATGGTATTTGACGTCAGCAAATCAAGGACTTTAATTTCATAAAGGTAACCAAAAAGCAACATCATCGCGTTGAACGCAAATACGAGTAATATTTTCGTGCGATGCTCATCCCAAATTGATTTGAGTGTTTTCTTTTCGTCGGGATTATTGTTGTAGTCATAATATAACATAGTCGTGAACAGCATGATGGGTGTTGTCACAAACCAGTCGTGATAGCGATAAAATGTGGCTTCAGCAACTTCTTTGAAATGATACGAATACCAAATATAGAATGAAAATTGGATACCGGAAACCAATGTTTCCAACCCAACAGTTGATGTAAGAATTTGATCAACCGGGTTTAATTTTAGTGACAACCCAAAAAGGCCAATTGCTATTGATATCACTTGAACAAACAGTGAAAAATATAAGCTGTATACCAACCAGGACTTCATTGTATATTCTTTAGAAATCCTCGTCCAACCGGATAACCATGTCTTCTTTCTTCATTCCAACCCCCGGTTTTGAGTATTCGGAAACCTTCTTTTCAAAGAAGTTTGTCTTGCCCTCCAAACTAATCAAATCCATGAAATCAAACGGGTTTCCAGCGTTATAAAGCTTCGGATACCCCAATTGAAGAAGCAGACGATCAGCTACAAATTGAATGTATTGTGTCATGTCACGAGCGTTCATTCCAATTAAAGACACTGGAAGAGCTTCTGTAATGAATTCAGTTTCAGAAGTTACAGCTTCCCCGACAATGTTGTGTACCTCTTCCTGAGAAAGACGGTTGTTCATCTTGTGATACATCGCAACTGCGAATTCTGTATGGAGACCTTCGTCACGAGAAATTAGTTCGTTAGAGAATGTCAATCCCGGAAGAAGTCCACGTTTTTTGATCCAATAAATCGCACAGAAACTTCCACTAAAGAAGATTCCCTCTACACAAGCGAAAGCCAGCAGGCGAGTCGCATAATCTTCCACGGAATCAATCCACTGAATTGCCCAGTCTGCCTTCTTTTTGATAGCAGGAATTGTATCGATCGCACGGAAGTATTTCATTTGTTCATCCTTATCCTTCACGTATTGATCAATAAGTAATGAATAGGTTTCCGAATGGATACCTTCCATCGCATTTTGAACGCTATAAAAGAGTCGTGCGACCGGAGATTGGACGTCCTTCTGAAATCGGGAAGCCAAATTTTCCTGAACAATTCCGTCAGATCCAGCGAAGAAAGCAAGAACGTGTTTGATAAAATATTTTTCGTTCTCAGTCAACTTTTCCCAATCATCCTTATCTTTGCTGAAATCAATTTCTTCAACCGTCCAAAAGGACGCTACTGCCTTTTTGTACAGCTTGTACAGATCATCTTCAGATGAGGCGATAGGGAACAATGTATAACGCTCCGAAGCAGTTGAGGCAGACTTGTCGAAAAGAGGCTCCATAATGCTATGGCGAGAAAAGGAATTAAATGATTTCATCCTATTTAGTACAAATGTCAGTTACACCAGGTAATGATCCGTTTTCGGGTAGCAATACGCGAAACATTTTACAGCACATCATTTCTCCAAAAATTGTGGATACCGGAGGAGGCGCCCACGCTGTAAAACTTGATTTGATCAACATTGATAACGTTTTTGCTTCTGGAACTGTAACAATTAGTTCTGAAGAAGTAGCTATCGGAAAAGACGCTGGATTAACAAATCAGGGAACATGTGCTGTTGCTATAGGTAAAGAAGCTGGAAAAACCAACCAGGGAGATAGCGCAGTTGCTATAGGTTGCGAAGCTGGAGAAATAAACCAGGAAACAAGAGCTGTTGCTATAGGGGCACAAGCTGGAGCGGACCAACAAAAAACATATTCAATAGCAGTTGGATTTCAAGCAGGAAATATACTTCAAGATCAAAGATCAGTTGCGATTGGAGCATTCGCAGGATCCGATCAGCAGCAAGCATACTCTGTTGCTATTGGAAGTAACGCGGGAAACACAAATCAGGGAACTCAATCTGTTGCTATTGGATATGAAGCTGGAGATCAAAATCAAGAAAATGAAAGCGTTGCTATAGGGTATCAATCTGGGCAAACAAACCAAGGAGATAGTGCGATTGCTATTGGAAGCAGCTCTGGAAAAACAAATCAAGGCGATGAAGGAATTGCTATTGGATTTAGTGCTGGAAATGATACACAAGGTAATAATACTGTAGCAATCGGCTCTTACGCTGGACAAACAACACAAGACGCAGGTGGAGTTGCGATTGGATATTTTGCTGGAAATGATACTCAGGGATCTAATACAGTTGCGATAGGAGCAAACGCAGGACAAAATATTCAATCAACTCAATCAGTAGCCGTAGGATACAGCTCAGGAAATATAACTCAAGGTGTTCAATCTGTTGCTGTTGGTTCGTTTGCTGGATATGAAAACCAGGGAACTTCAGCAATTGCTATAGGGTATCGCGCCGGAGAAACAAATCAGCACGCAAATTCAATTGTATTAAATGCGAGTGGATCAAATTTAGACACAGACGGAATAAGCCGGTTTTTTGTAAAACCTATTCGTGATTTGAATGGAACAAATGCTGGATTTTTTAGATTATATTATAATCCAACAACTGGTGAAATAGCGTATGATTCTACTCAAGTAGCCCCTTAATTTAGCTTGGAAACCAATTTGTGGATTGACAAAGCAGAAACACCCGAAGCTTCGGAAAGTTGTTTCATGGAAGCTTTCGTTTTCAAACCGAGAACATGAGCTACAACTCCAGCCACAATTGTTTTGGGGGTATGCTCAAATTCATCTTCGGGTTTTGCTGAAATTTCGTACAGCATAGTCATCACTTTGTCACGCCGGTCATCTGTCAAACTCATGACTGTACAAAGTCGTTCTGCTATTCCAATTTGAGTATCCAAAACGGTGTTCTCAGTTTGTGAATATTGTGCGATTGCCTTACAAAGTGTTCGAATGTTTACGTGAAACAGTTTCCCAATTTCTTCGTGAGTTCGTGAAGCCCCGTTATTACGACAGGCGACATAAACAGCGGCACCCATCAGAGCACGACGTGTTTCTCCCCTAACTTTTTGAGCCTCTTCCATTTGCTTGTAAAGCCCACAGGCATCCAGGATGATAGCTTTTGGGAGACCAGCGTGTGTACAGCTCATTTGGATCGCATCGAAAATACCCATCCAAGAACGCTCGCTGTTTGAGGAGAGTGCCCACATAGATAACCTTTGAATAGCTTTCATACCAGGAGAATAAACACCTTTATGAGAAATCATTGAACCATAAGAAGATTCGGGGAGCAGATCGCTCACACCGAATCCGGTTCGTGAATGATCTTCTCCTTTTCCATCTTCGTAATTACGCCATTCGGCTCCTTCGTCGAGTATTTTATCAAATATGGTTCCACATCGTTCACAAACTTGTTGACCTTCATCAATTACCAGGGAGTGTGTACAATCCATCTTGGTGTAAGATAATCCTGAGTATTTAGCAGTCCATTTTTACGCAAGCTAATCCGTCGATTTCAAAATCATGACTCCACCACCAATCATGGCTACTGCGATATAATCGTGCCAGTGTAACTTTTCTTTGAAGTAGAGGACACCCACAGTTGTGGTAGCCATAACAGACAACCCGGACCAGAGAGCGTTTGTAAATGCCATCCCCGTGATTTTAAACGTTTGAACCAGCATGAGTCCCACACCCACATAAAACAGGACGCCCAGGAAAAACCAGCGCCAGTCCTCCAGAGAGTGTTTGAAACAGCTCATCGCAGAAGTTTCAAAAGCGACGATAATGAGGACGTAAATTACAATCCAGTAGTAGGGTGACTTCATTTATTATATATGAATCCAAACCTTTCTTAGACATATATCTGATATATGTCCTTGTTTTATACCCAATGATTTAGCTATTAATGTTTGCGTTTCTCCTTCTGAATACCTTCTGCGAATATCTCGTATTTGATCTTCTGTATATTTACAAGCTGGATTTTTAGTTCCCTTATAGCTTACACCGTCTCTTATTCTATCGGCTGCGTTATCTTTATATGAACCTAATTCTAAGTGATCAGGATTAACACACTTATTACGACATTTATGTCTTATAATAAGACCATCTGGTATTTTTTCTTTAAATAATTCATATGATACTCTATGTGCTGATTTTCCAGGAGATCCTTTCGGCCCTACTGAAAAGTGTCCATAACCATTTGGAGTTTTTCCACCTGACCATAACCAACAACCACTGTTGTCATCTTTGATAACAAATTTCATAAATCGTTGTTCCATTGAGTATGCTAACTAGTTTTATTGTTGTTAAAAAAATTCATTTTTGACTCGCAATATATGACATATAAATTGGATCATATGGCATTGGCCGGTAATTGGTTGCCAAAATTGGTCTCCCTAAATCGCGAGTTTTTACAGGTTTCAACCAAGAAATAAATAAATACTTTTCATCGACAACCCAAACCCAGTAACCAGCACGCCCAAATTCGGAAACCAAATATTGAATGGCTTCTTTTAGGGAGAACAGTGGATATCCAAAGACGTACGTTGGAACTTCGTACAAGATGTATGGCGCATTGGTATTATGAATAGCTTGTTGACGTATTTTAGCTTGAATTTGTTCAATTACAGTACCCATCGCAGCCATACGGTTACTTCTGCGTTGTTCTTGTTCATTCCATATGTCATTCGCTTTCAGCATGCTGTATTACTATCCAACAAGAATGTCTGTGTTTCGAAAACTCGCATTGGGAGGTGGTGGAATGAAAGGAATCCTCCACATTGGAGCTCTACAGCAGTTAGCAAGACGTCAATCTCTCGTGTTCCCTGATGGAGTATACGGATGTTCTATTGGTGCTGTCGTGGCAACGTATATAGCGTTTGGGTTACCGATTGATCACATGAAACCACTCGTCCAAAAATATTTGGATATGGAAAACATAGTTCCAAAATCCAGTTTTTCGGATATGCTGAAAGCCTTTTCTACCAAGGGAATGTACTCAATGGATTTGTTTGAGCAAACAGTTACAACCATGTTTTCGGAAGTAGGTTTGGACATCAAAGAAAAGAAAGTTGGCGATTCCGTTATGCCGCTCTACATCGTGGCATCAAACATTACCAAAGGAGTGCCAACAGTATTTTCTGGCAATACTCCTCTGCTTTCGGCTCTAAAATGTTCGTGCTGTATCCCAGGAGTTTTTCGTCCACAGGAATTATACGGAAATTTGTATGTGGATGGAGATTTGTTTACTCCGTGTATCGCAAGTATTGTAAATCCTACACCCACATGCCTAGTGATTGCCTTACTGAAACAGCGAGGTGAATCAATTACAAAAGAAAATGTAGACAAACTTTCTCCAATAGATTATGTCTATCAAATGTATGTCATGATGATGATACGATTTTATAAGGCACAGCAAGTAGATAACATTTTATCTTTACAATACCCTGGTCTTCACAGTAATTCCAATGTTAAAGATTTGGATTTGGACAAAATTTTACAATCAGGATCAAATCAACTAGAACGTTTCCTGACCGAACGTACCAATGAGAGCCGTCCTGAAATTATTGACGGACGGGACTCCAACGAATTCGTACACTGAATCTTTTGTTTGGATTTTGAAGGTCGGGTAATGAGAAATTCCGTATAAAGATGCCTTCCCAGTTTGACTTTCAGCGTTAACATCTTCAAATTGTAGAGTCATACCACCATACTTGCGGGGTGTATTTTTCAAAACTTGCTGAAACGATTTCCAGGGACCCTCCGCCTTACGTGAATGAGGGCACCAAGTTGTGTAGAAAAACATAAATTTGGCAACGTTTTCTTCAACACCCGAAGGTTGAACCCCAGCAGGAGGGGCCAGCACTAACTTGGCACCAGGCATAACTCCGGTAGCTGCTTTATAAATCCAAATTGAGGCTACAACTACAACAATAGCAATAACCAATCCAATAGCAGAACTACTTACTGTCTCCATCTTTACGAAACGAGGGATATAAAACTTTTACGATTTCGCGCTGCTTCGCAAACCACGCACGATACGCTTCTTCTTTGGTAGTATTTTGTTGTTTGACAAGATCCCATGAAATTTCGTATGTTTGCCGCTCTGGCTCATAGGGTTTGGCAACGATTTTGTACCACTTTCCTTGATATCTGACGATTTCCATTTGAAACAGTTGTATTTATTGATTATACACTTCCATTTTGAAGGTGGTTTACTCAATTGAATCCATTCATCAATGGTATAACTATCATTCATTGATGAATTACATCTTGAACAGATGGGTCTCAAATTTGATATTTCAGTAACTCCTCCTTTGCTTTCTGGAACATTGTGACCAGATTGAAAATCAAAAACTGTAATCGTATTTTTACACCAACGAATTGTACATTTTGTTTCAAACTTTTTTCCAACATGTGTAATCCAAACTTGCTCTCGAAGAGCTTTTGGAATCTTATCTTTCATTTACGTAGTTTTACTTGTGAAGAACTAAATGGGAACAATTTATTACAACGATGATGTGTATACTCTTTTCAAACCGAGGTATCAATGTTTGAGCTGTGATCAAATTGTAGAACAATTATTTGGAACATCTAAATGTGGAAAAGTTATGATTCAGCGCGGGAATCGCAAAGATATGAGCGATACCCGCGACGTTTCTATTTGGAAATCAAAAAGTGGAAAAATACTGCCTCAGCGTGAATTAGATCGTTACTACGCCCAATTTAGTGTAAATATAGATCACCTCGTTTAAGCAGGGAAACCGACAAGACCTGCGCCTACACCGAAGCCTGCGCCCGTGCGCGCTGAGGCTCCAACGGAGGGAGCATAAATGTCGAGGATGGCAAAGGTAGCCAGAGCAGTGAGTGCGATCATGCCGATTTCGGAGAGCTTGAGAACCTTTCCGGGGATCATGTAGGCGACAATTGCCACCGCAAGACCCTCGAGGAGATACTTAACCGCACGAGCGAGAATATCGTTGGTATTAACAGCCATGTTTGTTTTATGGATTAGCATTTTTTTGCGTGGTGGAGTAATGGGAAAACATTTGAGAGTAAAAGTTTCGGTAGATCCTGATGTTCAAAAAAAGTATCAAATTAGAAATCCAGCTCAAATTGAGTTTTATATTATAGCCTATTTGAATGACCCCGACGGTTGGTCGACACGTGGATATTTCTTTGAATCAGTGTCTAAAAATGAAGATGTATTAATACGTTTGGCAACTCCAACAACAATTGAAAAACAGTGTGGCCAACCCGCAAACTTATCTTGTGCTGAATTCCGTGGAAATCGTGTTTATCTGAACTCCGATCGCTGGTTTACTGGATCACCTGAAAGCAAATTAAATTTAGAAGATTATCGTCAGTATTTAGTTTCACATGAAATAGGACACATTCTTGGGTATGAGCATGAAAGTTGTCCTTGTAAGGGATGTAAGGCGCCTGTCATGATGCAACAAACTTTGGGTATCGGAAAATGTATTCCAAATACTAAAGTAAATGGCTCAAGGACAGCTTCGTAGCTTTCTAAGTTTGATAGCACTTGTCTCTTTAATTGGCGGTACATTCGCAACAGCGCTGGGTCTCATTAAGATAGGAGATGATCCAAGTGGTCAATTTATGTCGGATGAAGAATACATAGTTCCAGCAGCTGTGGGAAATACTTTGTGCGTTATCTTCCTAATTTGGTTGACTGCCACAATTCCCACTCGCTCAACCGCCTACAAGTTTCTTGTAATCATCTTCCTTGTGCTGGGCCTTATCGGTGAAATTTATTTGACGTTCTTCTTTACGAAACCGCCAGCTGTTTATGGAACGTACGTTCTTGTTGTTGTTAATTTCTTGATCCGCACGTTTTATGTTCTGGAGTACGTCCAGGATACTTGGTCACCCATTTCTTGGAATGACTACGTGGGAGCGCCAAAGGCTTCCAGTGGAGAAAAGAAACCCGAAGGCGAAAAGAAGACCGAAGGGGAGAAAAAGAAGCCCGAGTTTGATGATAAGACAAAAGAAACTAGAAAGAAGATTGGAGAAGCTATTGGAAAAATGAGAGCAGATCCTAAGGGATTTGATGGAGCAACTCAAGACAAGGCATATAAGGCATTTAATGCGGCGATAGATTCTGGAAAATCAGCAGATGACGCTTATAAAGCAGCAAAGTCTGAATTGAAGTACAAGGATGGTTCAGTTTACACCGGAGCTGGACGCAGCAAGCGTGCGTAAAAGATTTAAAGTTAGTCTGCCTTGATACAATAAATGCCACGTGAAACTCTCCCAAAGCTTGAAGACGACGGAACCCTAATTGATTATTTGGAGGAGGATCCGGAAATCCCCACTCAGCGATACGCGATTGTTTCCTTCATCTCCCCTGAAAAAATCATTAAGCAACGCAATGAATTCTTTACAGAGAAGTTCATTGAGTGGCTCGAGTATGATTGGAAGATTGATGGACTTAGTAGTTTTGTAGCGTTCGTTGCTAAGAAGTACAATGTAAAGGTTGATGACCTTTTCAAGGATTTGGAAGAGTTCAAGAAGGTTCACAATGAGTCAATCAGGAAGACGGATGTCAATGAAAAGTGGCAGGTTTTCCTCCTGAAGAACGAGAAGGAGCTGGAAACTCAATTTACGGAGAAGGTAGAATTCCGCACGAACGTTCGTGGTGTAAAGGTTCGTCGTGTGTTTGGTAACCTTGAGGAGTGCCAAACGTTTGCGAAGGTTCTTCAGCGCCGGTACCCCAAGGATAACCTGTACATTGGTAAGGTTGGATGCTGGCTCCCCTGGGACCCGTCCGAGCACATGATGCCTGAAGTTGAGTATGCCGAGAAGGAGCTCAACGAGCTGATGCGCAAGTATAAGGAGAACGAGGTGAACAAGGATATCTTCTTTGAGGAGGAGAAGGCAGCAAAGATTGAGGCTCAGCGCAAGGAGAATGACGCACGCAAGAAGAAGGCTCTGGAAGATGCCAAGAAGGATGCGGGTGTAGCTGATACATCTGATTTGGCAGCTGCTCTATCTTCAAACGTCCACCCAGCTGAAGGCGGTGCCCCTCGTGATCTTTAATGCTTCTTGCGTAACGTACGGCGTCTCCCCCCTTCCATGGATTCACTGCCGCCCTTACGACGAAGAGCTGTCCCCAACCCGGCGTAGGTCAGGAATTCAGTTCCTCCCATGTTTACAACGTCAGTAGTTAGAGAAACTCCGACCAGCATGTCGGCTCCCATTTTTTCAGCCTTTTCTTTCAGTTCAGCTATAGCATCATCGCGTGCCTTCAAAAATTTGGTGTTCAGTGCGTCGTTTTTTCCTCCGAAGACGCCAACAAGTTGTGCGAACGCCTGACGAAATTCAGAAATGGCACGAGTAGTAATACTGTCTACAATTCCAATTACTTCATATTTTGACTCATCAAAATACGTAGTGGTTGTAACTTTCATTTATATTTATTTGTCAGACTTTTTAACATGAATCCAGGGACTGTTCTGCTTGCGAACAGCCATGGGATCATATTCTTCGGCAGCCAGCATAGAACTACTGAAAGGTTTGTTGTCGATCCACAAACTATCATCGCACAACTTGAACGGTGGATGCTCAGATGCCTTGTACCAAAATACTTGATCCTCCAATTTGTTGGAAGCCACACCGTTACAAATTACGAGGCACTCATAATTTTCTGTACACTGATCCATGAATTGACAGAACATTTCAAATGTAGGAAACATACCGGCATAATTTTCGTATATACGTTTGCGGTTACCAATCATAGTTTCACGCAGAATAAAGATGAAGTCGACGTTCGTACGCAAATTGGGAGTCACACCCAAAGGATACTGCATAGTGATAATCGTCATCAAATCTATGTGACGACCATTCATGAATACATAGCGAGTTGATTCTTCGCGAATCCAGGAACTGTCATACAAACAATCGTCCAGAATGAGGAACGCACGCGGATCCACGTGAGAATTTCCACCTGAAGAGTTCTTATCGTGATTACGCTTGGTTTTAATCGCAAGTTGACGTTTAATTACATTCATCACAATTTCAGGCTTATACTTATCGTGAATCAGCTTGGAGGGAACCATGTGCTGGAAAAATTCGTTGGCAACTTCTGTGCCTGAAATGACAGTTCCGACCGGAAACGCATTTTGAGTGTGGAACAGGATGTCCTTAACCAAGAAAGACTTTCCGGTATCTTTCTTACCGATAACAACAATCATGGGAGATTTTCGAGAATCAATTTCACATCGATCCTTGATCATGTCCATGTTAAACTTTTTGATTTGAAAGTTCATCTTACTTACTCTTACAGACTATTTGAAGCGCGCAGTATACGTATCCACCCCGCGCAAAGAATTGGTGTTTTGAAGTGGGCCAACTTTACAATGAAGAAACGGACGAGTGGCTCGAGTGATTTACGAACAAATCCTATTTCTCTCAATCTTCACAAGTATTCGCAATTGAATTCTCTTAAGAGCGAGGCAACCAAAGAGTGGGGAATTTCTCATCTTCAACCATTCTTTCCACCTATTGAAACTTTGTTCAAAACAAACGAATTGACTTTTGTTAATGAATATGGTATCAAATTTAAGAATGAAATTGCAACAATTCTGCCAGAGCATGTAAAGTGTGTTGGCTCAAACGAGCTACACGAAATTCACTTGAAAAAGCGCATGATTCTCAGTCCATTCAAATACATGCAGGGAGAATATGGAACACTCGGTCTCCCAGTAAATTCAGATCAGTCAACGGATATTCACGAACGTCTTCAAAGTCACAACAACGCAGCGTATGTGGGAGCTATTGTTTCGGCTATTCTTTCTGAATCAGGGTGTGAGCATTTTCCACGAGTTTTTGGAGTCTTCAGCGGAATCGCAGACAAGCATACGATTGACATTTCAGATGAATACGAAGACCTGAGTGAAAAGTCATGGTTCACACAAAATATTGGTAAAACGTTTGACCTATCTTTGCGTCAATCAAATGAATCAACTCAGGAATTTACTCATACTCGATCAGCACGAGTCACTCTTAAATTAGGAGAAGACATTGCTCTGGATGGAGTGGAAGAATTGGAAGCACCTACTGATTCGTCAATTATGGGAGACCTAAAACGAGTAATGGAAGATATCGAAGAGGAAGAATCGGACGATTCATCTTCTATTTCCACAGGGTACATCTTTGCGATTCATTCGTGTGATTGTGATGAAGAAGATCAAGAAATTACTGATTACGAAGATGATGACAATACAGAGCCGTTCGCGTGGGCTTCGTTTGCGAACGTTCCAATTCAGGTTACTGTTATGGAAAAATGTGAGGGAACTCTTTTTGAACTCATGAAAAATCATACTGAAAGTGAAAAGCATCTGGCCTGGTTGAGTCAAATTGTGTTTGCGTTGGCCTACGCACAGCGTAACTTTGGGTTTGTTCATAACGATTTACACTCCAACAATGTCATGTATGTCCGAACTGAAAAAGAGCATTTGTACTACAACTTTGGAGGAGTCTCCTACAAAGTTCCCACGTTTGGATATATCATCAAGATTATCGATTTTGAAAGAGCTGTGGCTTCTATAAAATTGGTCGGAATGAAAGAGGCCAAATTTTTTATGAGTGATCATTTTTCAGTAAATGATGAAGCAGGGGGACAGTACAATTATGCTCCTTTTTATGTTTCCAAGTACCCCGAAATCAAACCGAATGCCTCATTTGATTTAGTTCGCTTGTCCACGTCTCTATTTTGGGATTTGTACCCTGAAGGTCCAGCAAACGAAGGTTATGATTCTGATCCTGTATTTCAGCGTCTTCGCAGGTGGTTGATGCTTGAAGATGGAACTTCTGTTCTGTTTGGAAAAGAAGATCCCCGTCATGATCGTTATCACGGATTTACGTTGTATAAAGCTATCGCAAGATACTGTCGTGATACAGCTGTTCCCCGAAAGGAACTCACAAATTTGAAACAATTTTTTGAAACATCAACAGTTCCTATTGGAGAATCTGTATTAGTAATTGAAAGCTAAAAGGATGGACTTCCAACAAACATATCTTGAACTTCTGCCGCTTTCTCAATAACATTATTCGCAACATCTGTAACAGCTTCAGCAGTTGTAGCAAATACAACTCCTGACGTTATGAGACCACTGAATATACTCAACTTTCCTGCTTGCTCCCACGAAATAGGTTCACCCTTTGAACGACGCTCCAGGGCGTACAAAATAAAGGCGACTATGGCCACGGATAGAGAGGCAATAACAATCATCATTTGTTTCACCTTTTCGGTAAAACTTTAGAGGTTTAGAACGAGCGTTTCAGAAGAAAGCTTTGATTCAATTTCTTTAAGTGGATCGTCATCTTGCTGAGGAATTTCAACTGTTTGCTCTTCTTTTTTGTCCAAATCTTCCACATCCAGAGTAGCCGTCTCTTCAGAAATTTGTATCTTCGGAGGTTCTTCTTCGTCCTCGGAATCTGAGCTATCACTTTCTTCTTCAAATTGGACAGTCCTGGAAGCAGGAGCAGTTGAAACAGCAGGAACATCCGTGGGTGTATCCACAAAATAGTTCTTGGCTATCGTCTGCCAAGGGAGGAAAGCACGGATGACCTGCTCCATACAATCTGTAATAATTCGCTCAATTTCTTGACGATTGCGCGCCTGTTGCTCAGACGTGGTTCCGATAGTCCTGAAAAGGTACGCTACCTGCCAAAGTTTGCGAGCTGAATGCTTGTACAACTCATGAATGAACTTTGCCAAACTGGGGCGCTCAAATTCAATCTTGATATGACTCGAATCTCCACGATAATGAAGAGACGCAAATGATTTCATGTAAGAAATGAACACTCCCATCAGAAGATCATCGAGATAATTACATTTGGAAATTTTTACAATACGCTCAACTTCGGTAGTCAGTGTAGAATCTGACCACTCGGGGATACGAGTCAGCATATTTTGAAATGTGCGCAAAATTTGGTCAGGCTGTTTATTTCGGTCACAAAGCTCTTTTGATGAGTCGTAAATACTCCAAAATCCTTCTGAAATTGGAGGAACAATCAAACCTCCGAGATGCTCACGAAGGTGAATTTTTGCGAATTCAGCGTCTCCCATTTGTTCAAAAGAACCGTATCAAAAATGCTGGGAGCAACGCAAAATGGATTTTTTAAATTTAAAAAAATGGATATCAGGTTGGATTATTGAGACATCGCAAAAAACTCAAGGCAAAATGGAGCGCATCGAAACGTTTGACGAAAACACGAAGAAGGCGGATTTGTTTCTGGAAGTTCTTGACCTCCAAAAGAGGGTAAAGAATGTCAGGGAGGCGATGGAAAGTGCCGAAACGGAGGAAGAGTTGGCAGAAATGGGAGAAGAAATGGAAATGCTCGAAGAGAGGCTAGACTTCTCGAGCTGGCAGTTCGGCCAGTTGGTCGGCTACGACTTCCTCGCAGAAATGCGGAAGTATTGGGGGGTTCAAAGCAGCAAGCACAACGTTCTTCAGGAGCGTTACTACAAGCTCCAAAAAGCGCGCTACGAAGAATGTAAGCGCGGCAAGAAGTTCTTCACGCCAGAGGACCGCTCGTTCATTGAGAAAAACAAGCTCATGAACGAGCTCCACATGGAGGCACGCTGGAAGGCGATGGAATATCGTGAGATCATCTCCGATATCATTGACATCGCGTTCCCCAGCGCGCCTCTTGACTGTGGCTGGGATGAACATTGGGAAGAGTCTCCTGCGGTAATCGCGGAGTAGGCAGCTGAATAATCAAAAAAAAAAGAAAAATGATCTCTGTGGAAGAGACATTTTTCGATAAAATGGATTTTTAAAAATAAATAAAACAATTATCAGAACACCCGTTTACCTGTAATCGTTCAAACAAACCAAATGGCAAGTTCAAACGTAACTGAGGCAGATTGGAACAGACCCTGTGTCTTTCCGGTGGTACATTTGAAGGATGAGAAGACGCTGAAGCGCGATGCGCGAGTTCGTCTCAACCTGGAAACGGACCCAAACTTCAAGCCCGCAAGCGCGGCACAGATAGCTGCTTGGTCAAAGTGGCTGTCGTCACCAGAAGCGGCAAAGGCAGCGGAACACAACGCTGCCTTCTTGAAGGACATCGGAAAGCATCTGAAGGACACAAAGAAGAAGTTCGACCCAATTTGGGTAGAACGAGAAATCGACTGTCTCCCGGGAAGCAAGAAAACGGCGTACCTCTACAGCTACGAGCATCTCATGTACCTCGAGTGCGCGAGACGGCAGCAGCGGGCTTTGGAGGACTACACGGAAAAAGCAAACGACATCGACTCTGCGAAAGAGTACGAGGATGCGGACAAGGCGTACACAGAGCTGTCAGAGAACATCAAACAGCACGGACAGCTTTGCGAGACGCCAAGGAAGATCCACAAGAAGCCGGGAGAGGAAGCTCCAGACGCACCCAGGAAACCGGGGCGTCGGGCTGCCAGAAAGGCACGCAATGAAAGCGAAAAGAGTGAGGCTGCTAAAAAGCAGTACTCTCGAGCTGAGCTGCGCGCGCTTGTAAGAGCCGACGAAGAGGAGGACTATGAGGATGAAAAAGATGGCTCGGGGAATGTAGATGACAAAATCGAGGACTAAGTCGACAAGTCGGGAGACGAGTAAAAATCCAAAAATGAAAAACAGCGGCGTGTGGGTAGGAACCCAAACACGGCGGTGCGGAGTAATTTTTGCCTTCAAAATGGATTTTGATACTACATATTTTTTACGTAATCAAATAAAATGGAAGAAATGCTTGAACGTTTAGTTAAAGAAATTAAGAAATACTTCAATGCCATCACTGAAAACAATGAGCGCATTGAGGTGATTAAGAAAATTCTTGAAGATGAAACTTTGAAAGAATCTGAAAAACCTGACCTTCTTTCAGAGATTGAAAATTTGGAATATGAAAATAGCGAACATCACAAAGATATTGCTATGCTTTCCGAAATTATTCATAAGACGGAATTGGAAGAGCATGAAGAAGAACGTTACGATTCGTGGGATGAAGTCTTTACAGGCGGAGATTATTAAAAACGGATTCTTAAGTCAAAATCATTTTTAGATCACACAAAGATGGAGAACTCAATTCAGAATATCTTTCGCGAAGCTGGAAAGGCGCTTGGACAAATTGCCTGCCAGAAGTTGATGAATGAAATGTTCAAGGAGGAAGAAATTGTGAAGCCAAAGAAGGCTGCTCCCAAGGCAGCTGAAAAGGAAGATAACGAAGGACGCTGGAGTCGCTGGACCAAGACGTATACCGACACTTTCAAGAAGTGCCTGACGGACGCCGAAGTTCCTCATGACGAGAAGGAATTTGACAAGCTCAAGAAGGAGTTTGTCAAGTACCTCAACGATCTCACAGAGGAAGATTATCAGAAGGATACCAAGAGTCATCCGGATCGCATGAAGGATTTCGCAGCACTGAAGGCTCCCAAGAAGGAGGCTCCTCCACCAAAGAAGGAAGAGGAAGCTCCAAAGAAGGAGGCAAACAAGATTGTGAAGCCTAGGAAGAAGACGATCTGGGAAGAAATGAATACTCATGAAGCTCCAGATCATCCACCTTCTAATGCTGCCAACATTCGTGAGGTCAAAGATCTCGAGGAGCTACAGAATAACGAACTTCTCGTTACTGTAGATGGAGGCCCTGATGGAGTCTTCTGGGATGGAAAGAACGGAGGATGGGTTCGTGGACCCCCCGAAATTGAAGACGAAGACCTTGTAGAGGCAATGTTTAACAAGCTTGTTTATGAGGTTGGTGAGCAGAGCGCTCGCATCTATCGATTCGATGAAGAGAAGAATCGCCACGAATTTGTTGGATATGTTGGAGTTGGAAAGTTCAAGGAAATGAGAATGCCCTAAACAATTTTCAACAACCACATTTTTAAATTTGCCAAAAAGTTACTTTACAATTGGGGAAACATTCGCGAAACCAGGAATTTACTCCAATTGTGTAATACAGGTACGCTGGAACGTGAAGACGCTTGAATTCCGGGATTTTATATAAATTGTCCGGTCCTGCTATTCTGCTATATTCTTTCCAAACAGTATCAAGAAGAATGTCTTCCTCATTCAGACAGTATCTGAACGCAAAAAATTGTGTATGCTGAATTTCGTCAGCGTTCAAAATAAGTTCTTCATCGATTTGAATATCGCCAGGTGTTACAATAATTTCTTCTTGAATATTTTTATTGTTGTAACACATTTCACAAATGGAAGTCCAAACAGATCTCCATTTATCAACTGTTTCTTTAGATAGTTGTCTATCACGAACAATAATAGGAATTTCCATTACCTTACCTTTGTATGTAATGTTTAAGCTATATTACATATGAATTTGAGAACAAACGACGAACAAAAACATAAAACGGCAGGCCCCAAAATGCCACACCTGGAAGAGCAGCTCCAATTAGCAGGTAACCTGTTCGCGCCCGACCTTCGGGTGTTCCCGTGAGAGCTTTAAGTGTGTCTGTAGCTGTTCCTACAGGTATTTTTGATGGGCCGCCCAAGAAATCGGCAGTAGTAAACACAGAAATTACGTAGAGGAACACACCAATCATTCTGAAAAAATTTGAAACGAATGTTCCCACAATTTGATTTACATAATTTGTGGGAGTTGTGGGATTCACACCATCTACGGGGGGAGCCGAAATGTTTAACGTTTTTCCGTCTACAAGTTCAATTGTGTTCGGGTATCCATTAATTTTGTATTCGACTGCTAATGATTTTTGTTTGTTGGGATTTGGGTCAGGGATACCTGCTGATTTGTATCCAACTGTAATTTTTATACTTCCATCTTTTACATGGTTTTGAATAGCATCGGTTACATCTGTAAAGTTTCCCGGATAACCATATTCTGCTTTCAAAATTTCTAATCCGGTTGCTTTTCGTTCTGGGGGTGCCGAAATCATGAGAACTTCATTATCTTTCAGCGTTTGACTCATATTTCTTCCATTATTAATTGTGTACGACACGTTCAACGTTTTTTGTTCTCCCGGAGCTGGGTCTGGCACACCTAACGAATCTGGGCTGACCACCAAATTTAAAACTCCATCTTTCACATTTGTCATGATAGCTTTTGAAACGTCTACAGTCTTTGAACTTGAGCCATACAAAGCCTTTGTAATTTTTATGCCACTCATCCTTATTATGATGAAAACACGACATTTGCTACGCCTCCCAAAACTCGGAGATAATTGTAGGATTCCACGTAGGCACGAACGTTATAGGAATATTGGAGTGTTTGAGCATCACTCTTACGTATAATGGTAACAAGTTGTTCTGGTGAATATAGAGGTTTCCCCGTGTCTGGATCCACAGCGTTCGGATTTAAAATTATTGTTGGATTTGGGTTATTCGCAGTAGATTTGAGAACGCAAACCGGTGTTGGTGGAGTTGGAGTTGTAAGAGGGGGCTGAACATACGTGTTACGCAAAATTGTTTTGTTAAACATAGATCCATTAATGTGACCACTCGGTTGCGTCGTGTGGTGATCCAGAGCAAACGAATATGTATAAATTCCATGAATAGCAGTTGTTGACTTTCCAGTGTGATGGCGATAATTTTGTAAATCCGAAAAGAAGTTCGTTGTTTTGGGTGCGAATCGTTCTTTGCCATCCAGGATAACCGCCGATTCAAGAAGAATATCTTTTGACGATACTCCCGTTCCAGCTGCCACCCCGGAAGAGTACCACGGTGTTACAAATACGAGCGCAGTAGAATCAAGTGGAGCTTTGTAAGGATCTTCCCAGTTGGTATAATTATCGTAATCGTTTTCTATGGCACGATCACTTCGCTGTCCTACCCAAACAATACGAGTACACAAATTTCTCATCGTGAGTTCCAAATCGTTTGAAGCACCATGTTGCCCATGTGTTTGTTTCGCATCAATTTGATGAATGGGAAACGAATGATCATTCTTTGCGATGTGAACCATTTCGGCATCTGTCAAGAAAATGTAGTTAGCTTCAATGTATGGGTTCAGGTTCCACGTTCTCAAATCTGGGTTCACAACTTGAATTGGAGCTGTGGGATTCAAGTGAAGAGGAGGTGACAGGAATCGGTTAATCGTAAATTCGGCAAATGCCGGATTTGGTGCGATACGCTTTCCAAATGTACCAGCAGGATCACTATCACGAACATCACGAATCGTAAACAGTTGATACAAATTTTTTAATTCAACCACAATTTCAACTTCAGAATGCTGAAGTGCGACTAAAGGAAGAGCTGCTCCCACGTTTTCACAAAACCAAAAATGAAGAGGAATGTGAAGAATACGACCGGGGATTGAAGGTTCTGCCGGAGTTGTATTTGAAGAAATAGCGTGAGGATACTGATTCAGTCTGTCGAAGGCATTCGCAGGATCATACAATTCGGGGATATTTCCCATCATGCGATCAAGTACTTCTTTTTTGTTTCCTTCAAACTTTAAGTTAGCATACAGCTTCATCCATTCTCCGGTGTGTCTCACAATTTCCTGACCATTGATCAGGATCGCAACATAATTAATCATGTTGTAACCAATATTTCGGACCCACTGAAACTCGTAACCAATCGCATCTGCTAGGGCATTAACTTCTGGATGAACCCCCGGAGTAATTGGAGAAACGGGTGAATAAATGTTTGGAAGCGTTACTGTTAAGTAACAATCATGAATTAGCTGTGCGTATCGCTCCACTTTAGCTTTCAAAGTTAGGGATCCCGCTGGAGGCAAATTTAAGTTGGTCGTTTTAAAAACTAATCTGAAATGCTCCATAGCAAAATCGGTATGCTTTTTGTAGACCGACCTAAAATGAGTAAATGATGGATTTCC
>Ga0105103_10000556_pt1 | contig 21061 bp, 16 predicted proteins | sample PPLLaktember2015_2_FD_79107 | JGI IMG/M metagenome (GOLD analysis project Ga0105103, IMG submission 79107) | Freshwater sediment microbial communities from Prairie Pothole Lake near Jamestown, North Dakota, USA - PPLs Lake P7 Core (6) Depth... | ecosystem: Environmental > Aquatic > Freshwater >...
GAGGGCAGCAACGAGATCGACCGCTACTACGACACGGCGATCCAGGCCGGCGGCCCGATCAAGAAGGACAAGATCTGGTGGTTCGGCACCTACCGCACGCAGTTCAATGCGGTGGCGCAGCCCCAGTTCCGCTTCGACCAGACGTTCGACACCAAACTGTGGAACGCGGTCGGCAAGGGCACCTACCAGGTGAACCAGAAGAACAAGCTGATTGGCTACTACCAGTGGGGCCAGAAGCTGCAGGCCACCCGCCTGCCGTACGCCGCCTACTTCTACAACGACGTGGGCTCGACCAACCGGCAGGACTCGGGCAGCTGGGTCTACAAGGGTGAGTGGAACGGCACGCTCACGGACAAGCTGTACGTGGAAGCGCGCTACGGTGACTTCGGCTACTACTTCCCGCTCACGGCCAACACCGACGAGCAGTACTTCTGGCGCGACACCGGCCTCAGCGAGCTGACCGGCGGCCAGCAGCGCTGGCAGCTGGACCGCGACCGCAAGCAGTGGACCGCGGCCGCCACCTACTTCCTCGACACCGCCAAGGGCAGCCACACCTTCAAGGTGGGCGGCGAGATCCTGCGTGAAATCGGCTGGGAAGGTTACGAGCAGCAGTTCGGCGGCAACATCGACCACCAGTACGCCAACGGGCGTTCGAGCACGGTCGTCTTCGCGCTGCCGACCGCGACCGAGGTCGGGTTCCTCGGCGCCGGCCGCGATGGCGCGCTCACGGCCCAGTCGGCCCTGAACGTGTTCGCGATGTTCCTCAACGACACCTGGTCCACAGGCCGTCTGACCGTCAACGCCGGCGTGCGCTACGACCGGTATTCCGGCTACCTGCCCGAGCAGAACCAGCTGGCGGCGAGCGTCGGCCCGGTGTCGGTGGACGCCTTGACGTTCGCGCAGCAGGACCTCTTCACCTGGAATCAGTTCGCGCCGCGCATCGGCGCCACGTTCGACCTGTCGGGCGATGGCAGGACGGTGATCAAGGCGAACTACGGCCTGTTCTGGCACAACCCCGGGGTGGGCGTCGGCAGTGGGGCGAATCCCAACAGCACCTCCAAGTCCGCCACCTACGTGTGGAACGACCTCAACGGCGACCGCCGCTGGCAGTCGGGTGAAGAAGGCAACCGGACCGCCCAGACCCTGGCCGGCTCGGTCAGCCTCGACCCCGGCATCCAGGCACCGAAGTCAAACGAAGTGAGCGTGTGGCTCGAGCGGCAGCTCACCGAAACGATGGGCATCCGCGCCGGCTACGTCTACAAGGACGAGACCAACCTGATCGGGACCATCGAGCCGAACCGTAGTGCGCTGAACGGCGCCTACAGCGTGGCCTTCCCGTTCACCGATATCGGGGTCGACGGCGTGCGTGGCTCGGCGGACGACAGCATCATCCAGCTGTTCGGCATGCCCGCCACCCAGCAGGCGAACTTCCCGTTGAATCAGGTGACCCAGAACCTGCCGCGGGAGTCGCGCTACGACACGATCGAGATGAGCCTGAACCGCCGCTACAGCAACCGCTGGTCGGCGTCCATCGGCGGCGCCTACACGTGGTCCGACGACTTCCCGGCGACCGTGGCCAACAGCTACCCGCGCAATCCGAACCTGCCCGGTCAGCTGACCCGCACCAACTGGAACCTGAAGGCCACGGGCAGCTACGACGCGGCCTGGGGCATCCGGATCTCGCCGGTTCTGCGTCACCAGTCGGGTCTCAACTACGCGCGCCAGATCAGCGTGCCGGGCAGCGCGGCCACCCCGTTCGGCCTCATCCTCCCGGCCTCCACGATCTACGCGGATGCGGCCGACGACAACCGTCAGGACAACATCTGGGTGTTCGACGTCCGAGCCGAGAAGACCGTGCAGATGGGTTCGCGCCTGCGCACCCGCCTGTTCCTGGACTTCTTCAACATCGCCAACAGCAGCGCCTCGGAAACCATCACGGTGACCACGGGCACCAACTACCAGCGGCCGGCGAACATTCTGGGACCGCGCACCGCGCGCCTCGGATTCCGTTTCCTCTGGTAGGACATCGGGCTGCTGCCCCCCGGCCGCGACCTACGGCTGGGGGGCGGTGGCCCACCGAGTGACTCCTAGTGGGGGAGTCCGTTCGCGGGAGGTACGACCAACGGCGTCCTCCCGCGTTTTTTTTGCCGCCGCTCCGCCAGTCCTTGCCGGAGGTAATATGGCCACAATGCAGCGTGATCCGCTCGAGCGGTTGTCGATCCGGGCTGCGCTGGGGCTCGGCTTCGGCCTCGTGCTCGGTCTCTGGGTCTTCACCGGCTATGCGCTGACCGGGCGCATGGCCGAGATCGAAGTGCAGACGTCCGCGGTGACTGCCCGCTATCTGCGGGCGCAGGACGTGTTGTCCGCCACACGCTCGCAGGTCAACGTGAGCTCGATCCTGCTGCGGGATGCGCTGCTCGATCCCGATCCGGACGCCCGGCCACGATACCGGCAGCGCCTCGAGGACAACTACCGCACCATCGACGAGGCCCTGGACTCCTACATCCCAATCGTGGAGCCGGACGGCAACTCGGCCCGGGTCTCCCAGTTGCGCACCGAGCTCGCCGCCTTCCGTGCCGTGACGTTCGAGGTCCTCAACGCGCACTACGCGGACGCCTCCATGTCGCCTTCCGACCTGCTCGCCAGCCGCATCTCGCCCCGCCGCGCCGCCGCCATCGCGATCTCGGACGAAATCAGGGCCTTCAATCGTGAGGCGCTCCTCCAGCACCAGATCGCCACCGCCGCGATTCATCGCACGGCGGAGCGCCAATGGTGGCTGGGGCTGGGCGGCGCGCTCGCCGCCACGCTCGCGATCGCGCTGCTGGCCATTCTGTACGCCGGTCGGCTGGAAGATCGGTTGCGGGGGGAACGCGACAAGGACGCGCGGCACACGCGGGATCTGCAGCGCTTGTCGGCGCGACTGGTCTCGGCGCAGGAGGAGGAGCGCCGCAGCATCTCGCGCGAGCTCCACGACGAAGTCGGACAGCTTCTCACCGCCATCAAGGTGGAACTGCAGCTCGCCCGGGCGACGCTGCACGCACACGGTGAAGCCACCGCCTCCCTCGACGACCTGCAACACCTCACCGACGGCGCCCTGCGCACCGTTCGCGACCTCTCCCAGCTCCTGCGCCCCGCGATGCTCGACGATCTGGGATTGAGCGCGGCCATCGACTGGCTGCTCCGCGGCCTGGCCCGGCGTCATCACGTGCAGGGCGAGCTGTTCCAGGAGGGCATGGCGCACCGCCTCGACACCGACACCGAGGTCGCCGTGTTCCGGATCGTCCAGGAGGCCCTGACGAACATCGCCCGTCACGCACACGCCACGCGATGCGCCGTGCGGCTCGTCCGCCGCGGGTCGCTCCTCTCCGTGAGCATCGAGGACGATGGCGCCGGGTTCAACCGCGACATCGTGGCGCAGCAGGATTTCAGGCATGGCCTGGGCTTGATTGGCATCCGGGAACGCGTGATCCAGTGCGAGGGCACGCTCGCCATCGACAGCAGTCCGGGCCGAGGCACCCGGATCGAAGTCACGCTCCCGGTTCCGCCCACGCCGGCCTCCAAGAGCGCTGAAGAGATCGAGGCCGCCGGCCTCGGCATCGAAGCGCCCAGGGTGTCACATGGCTAAGTTACGGCTGCTGCTCGGTGACGATCACATGCTGGTCCGCCATGGGCTGCGCAAGATTCTCGAGGAGCGTCCCGACTGGGAGATCGTCGGCGAAGCCAACGATGGCCGTGCCGCGGTACAGCAGGCCATCGCCCTGAAGCCGGACATCGCCATCCTCGACATCGGCATGCCTTTCCTGAACGGCATCGATGCAACGCGCCAGATCGTCCGCAAGGTGCCGGGCGTGCGGGTGCTGATGCTCAGCATGCATTGCGACGAGGCCTACGTCACGCGCGCGCTGGCCGCGGGAGCCGTCGGCTACCTGCTGAAGGACTCGGCCGGCGAGGATCTGATTCACGCCGTGGCGGCACTGGCCGAGGGACAGTCGTTCTTCAGCCCCGCGGTCGCGCAACTGATGCTGAACGACTACGTCCGCCGGGCCGGCCAGACGGTGGTCGCCGATCGCTACGACTCGCTGTCGGATCGCGAGCGCGAGATCTTCCAACTCGTGGCCGAAGGCCGCAGCAACAAGGACGTCGCCGAGATCCTGTCGATCAGTCCCGCGACAGTGGAGACACACCGGGCCCGCATCCTGCAGAAACTCGACGTGCACAACACCGCCGAGCTCGTGCTCTACGCCGTCCGCAAGGGCGTGGTGTCCTAGGCGTACGGCTGGCTGGCCATGCTGCGGACCGGGCTCGCGGCGGCCCGGCTGCAGACCTACTTCCCGCTCAGCTCGTCGTAAATCGCCTGGACGGCGGCCTTCAGGCGCGTCGAGCCGTAGCCGGGATACTTGCTCGTCCACGCCGTGGCCGCTGCGGCCTCGTCCACGCTCTTGCCGGCCTTGTGGGCGGCTTCGGTCTGCGACCAGAGTTCGGCGGTGAACTGCTGGAACACCTGCAGTTCCTTCCAGGGCGCCACCACCTGGTGGCCGCCGATCACGCTGTCGACGTTCTTCACGTTCTCCAACACCTTCGTCAAGGTGCGCGGCCACTCGCGGCCGCTGCCGCCGTTGCCGCGATCGATGAACGGCGCGTCCTTCCACGGGAACATGTCGCCGGCGTGCATCGTCCGCAGAGCGGTGTAGACGATGAACGTGTCGCCGTTGGTGTGCCCGGCGCCGAAGTGGTAGAGGTCGATCTGATCCTTGCCGGAGCCGAGCGTCAGCCTGTCCTGATAGGTCCGCTTCGGCAGGAACCCCGCCTTCTCGCCCTTGAAGGCATCCATGCGCGCCATGTTGGCCTTCGTGTTCTCGTGCACCACGCTTTCGACCTTGGCCCCGAAGAACTCGTTGCTCCCGGTGTGGTCGCCGTGCGTGTGCGTGTTGATGATGGTGGTCACCGGCTTGTCGGTGACGGTACGGATGCGTTCGAGGATGGCCGGCCCCCACCCCGCGAGCTTCGTGTCCACCACCACGACGCCGGCGTCGGTGACGAACACGCCGACGTTCCCGCCGCTGAAGGTCTCCCGCGGGGTCGGGCTCGACCCCGTGATGACGTAGAGGTTGTCCTTCACCTTTTCGATTTTCGTCGCGGTCAGCGCCGCCGCCGAAGGAGCGGCAGGCGCCTGGAAAGCCGCCACCGCCATGGTCAGGCCGCCGAGCATGGTGATCAGGGCAAGGGTGAGTGCTCGCATCATGAGCGTGATTCTATCCCTGCATCGGCTCGTCGGCGCTGCCCCCGTAGATGGCCGGCACCTTCGAACCCATCGCCCGCAGATAGGTCGCCAGCTGACCGCGGTGGTGGACGGAGTGGTTGTTGCCGAAGCCCAGGTACGAGACCGCCGGCCACTGGAACATCCCGAAGAAGTCCACCACGCGCAGCATGTCGTCGGCGGGCATGGTCCGCACCGCATTCAGCTTCGCGGGGAACTCGGTCTTGTACATCTCCACCAGCGCGGCGGTGGTGGGATACGCCGCGGCGAGCTTCTTCTCCGCCTCGGGATCCCAGGCGAACCCGCCGTTGCGAACCGCGTCAAGGAACCACAGGTCACCAGCGACGAGGTGAACGGCGATCTCCCACGCGGTGCGCGACTTGTCGTCGGGGCGGTAGTCGCGTCTGTCGTCCGGTACGGCCGCGACCACCTTGCACGTGGCGGGGAATTCCCCCTCCCAGAGCTGAGTCATGAACGTGACGAGAAACCCGGCCTGCTGCTGGTCCATCTGCGCCTCCTGTCGCGGCGAATGCCGCGGGAAGGCGAAAATATAGCGAAAGCCAGGGACGCCTGCAACCCCCAAATTCCGGCGGGCTGGCCCCGCGTACACTATCTCCCGAGACCCGACTCGATGACACCACGCGTCCGCTTTGCTCCCTCTCCCACCGGCTACCTCCACGTTGGCGGCGCCCGCACGGCGCTCTTCAACTGGCTCTTCGCCAGGCATCACGGCGGCACGTTCATCCTCCGCATCGAGGACACCGACGTGCAGCGCTCCTCCTGGGAGATGGTGAGCGGCATCCTGGACGGCCTGACCTGGCTGGGCATCGACTGGGATGAAGGCCCCGAGATCGGCGGCCCCCACGCGCCGTACTTCCAGTCCGAGCGCCTCGACCGCTACCGGTCGGCCGCGCGCGATCTGCTGGCCAGGGGTCTGGCGTTCGAGGACGATGGCGCCATCCGATTCAAGGTCCCGCCTGGCAAGACGGCGTTCGCGGACAGCGTGCACGGTCCCATCGAGTTCGACAACGAGCACATCGAGAGCTTCGTCATCCTGCGCTCCGACACCCACCCGACCTATCACCTGTCGGTGGTCGTGGACGACATCGACATGCAGGTGACGCACGTGGTGCGCGGCGACGATCACATCTCGAACACGCCCAAGCAGGTGCTGCTCTACAACGCGTTCGGCGCCCCACCGCCGACCTTCGCGCACGTGCCGCTCATCATGGGCCCGGACAAGAAACGCCTCAGCAAGCGCCACGGCGCCACCAGCGTGATGGAGTACGAGAAGGCCGGCTACCTGCCGGAGGCGATGTTCAACTTCCTCGCCCTCCTCGGCTGGGGCACGGGCAGCGACGACGAGCTGCTGACGCGAGACGAGCTGGTGGCGCGCTTCAACCTCGAGGGCATCTCGGGCGGCAACGCCGTGTTCAACACCGAGAAGCTGGACTGGTTCAACCATCAGCACCTGCTGAAGCTCGGAGACGACGAGTTGATCGCGCGGCTGCACACCAGGCTCTCGGCGGCGGGCTACTGGCGGGACGCACTGTTCGGCGAGGACCGCGACTGGTTCGTGAGGGTGCTCGCGCTGCTCCGGCCACGGGCCAAGCGCCTGAACGAGTTCACCGATCAACTGACGCCGTTCTTCGTCGAGCCCACGGAGTACGACGCCGACGGCGTGAAGAAGCACCTGTCGACGGAAGGCATCGGCACCCACGTGCAGGCGTGGCGTGAAGCGGTCGCCGCCGCCGAGCCTTTTGACGAGGCCACGCTCGAACGGGACCTGCGCGCGCTGGCGGAGTCGCGCGGCCTGAAGGCCGGCACGCTGATCCACGCCACGCGCCTGGCGATGACGGGCCGCATGGTGAGCCCTGGGCTCTTCGAGATGCTGGTGCTCCTCGGTCGCGAGCGGGTGCTGGCACGGCTCACGCGCCTGATCGACAGACTCCCTGCCGCCGCATGAGCACCTCCTACCAGCACCTCGTCGCGCAGCTGCGCACGGCATTCCCGGCGCCGGTCTCCGACCGGATGCACGACGCGTACTTCGTCTTCTCGATCCTCCGGGCGCTGGATCAGGTGGACGCGCTCAAGTCGGCGGCGCCGATGCTGGGCACGCCGATGGCGCTGAACTACGACGCCGCGCGGCGCGAGCGGATGCCCCACGACCCAGGCACGCTCGAAGCCGTGACGGCGGATCTGGTCCACTACCTGTCGGGCATGTTCATCTGGGGTCACCCGCGCGCCCAGATCAACGTCGTACCCTCGCCCACCATCCCCAGCATCATCGGCGGGCTGCTGCCCTCCATCTACAACCCGAACCTGGTGAGCGAGGAATCGTCGCGCCAGGTGTCGCTGGCCGAGGTCGAAGCGATCGCGATGACATCGGCACTGGTCGGCTACGACCCGGAGGCCTCGGACGGCCTCTTCACCTTCGGCGGCACCGGGACGATGCTGTACGCGGCGAAGATCGGGCTCGAGAAGGCGGTGCCTGGGGTGAGGCGCGAGGGCCTGCGCACGCCTGCCGTGCTGGTGTGCTCGGAACGCGCGCACTACGCCTGCCTGACGGTCGCGAACTGGCTGGGCCTGGGCGAAGCGAACGTCGTGATGCTGCCCAGCACCGACGACAACCAGATGCAGGTGGAGCACTTGGCACCGTGTCTGCGCGACATCGTCGGCAGCGGGCGGCGCATCGCCTGCATCGTCGCGACGATGGGCACCACCGACGCCTTCGGCCTCGACGATCTGGCGGCCATCGCGCGTGTGCGCGACGAGGCCGTCCGAGACCTGCACCTGGACTATACCCCGCACATCCACGCCGACGCGGTGATTGGCTGGGCGTGGAGCGTGTTCAACGACTACGACTTCGAGCAGAACCCGCTGGGTTTCCGCCTCCGCACGCTGCGCGCGCTGGCGGGCACGGCCCGGCGGATCCGTCACCTCGGGCTCGCCGACTCGGTGGGCGTGGACTTCCACAAGACCGGCTTCACGCCCTACATCTCGAGCGCGGTGCTGATCCGCGACAAGCGCGACTTCTCGCACCTGACGCGCCGGGACGAGGACACCCCGTACATCTTCCAGTCCGGCGAACGGCACCCTGGCAAGTACACGCTCGAGACGTCCCGTCCGGGTGGCGGGCCGATGTCCGCGCTCGCCAACCTGCGCCTGTTCGGCACGCGCGGCCTCCAGGCGCTGCTCGGCCACGTCGTGACCATGGCGGAAGAACTGCGGGAGCAGCTCGAAGGCCACTCCGCGACCACGGTGATGAACGGCGACAACTTCGGCCCGGTGACGCTGTTCCGCGTCTACCCTGACGGCGTGGACACGTTCAGCATGCCCGATCAGGAGCGCCACGACCCGGCGATGCGCGGCACGCTGCGCGCGCACAACGACTACAACCGCCGCATCTTCGAGATCATCCAGGCCGAGGCGCTGCAAGGGAAGGGCGTGATCATCTCGCTCACCGACTGCTACCGGGAGTCCGACTACGGCGAGCCCATCAACGCGCTGAAGTCCTACATCCTGAGCCCGTTCTCGGATGTCCAGCACGTGCACGCCGTGCTCGAGTCGATCTGGAAGGCCCGCCGCGAGGTCTCCCCGGCCTGAGCGCGGAGGGAGCAACGACCGAAGGAGTGACCCGGGATGAAGCGACGCGATTTCCTCCGGCTGACGACCAGCGTGGTGCCCGCGGGCCTCGCCATGCCGCGGCTCGCACTGGCGCGCGGGCGCGCCGACGACCCGGACTACGTCGTGGTCGGTGCGGGCTCCTCTGGCTGCGTGCTGGCCCATCGCCTCTCCGCGGATCCCGCCGTTCGCGTCGTGGTGCTCGAAGCCGGCGTGTCCGGCGAGGCCGACCCGTCGGTCACGACGCCCGGCCGCTGGGTGTCGCTGCTCGGCTCGTCCTACGACTGGAACTATCGCACCGACGCGGTGGCCGGCCTCGGCGATCGCCGCATCTCGTTCCCGCGCGGGAAGGCACTCGGCGGCTCCAGCGCCATCAACGCGATGACGCACATCCGCGGTCATCGCCTCTGCTTCGATCGCTGGCGCGAGCTCGGCAACCCGGGCTGGGGCTACGACGATGTGCTGCCGCTGTTCAAGCGATCGGAGCGCAACGAGAGCGGCGGCTCTGAGTTCCGGGGCGGCGACGGCCCGCTGGCCGTCAGCTTCTGCTGGGATCCCCACGACGGGCACCGCGCGTTCCTCACGGCTGCCATCCACGGCGGATACCGCTCCGATGCACGGTTCGATTTCAACGAGCCCAACCCGGTCGGCGTCGCCGGCTTCTACCAGAAGAACATCCTCGATGGCCGGCGGCACAGTGCCGCGGCGGCGTTCCTGGTGCCGGCGATGGCACGCCCCAACCTCGACGTGCGCTCCCGCGCGGTCGTCACGCGCCTGGTCGTCGAGGGCACGCGGGTGGTGGGCGTCGAGTACCTGCGCGACGGGCAGCGCGAGGTGGTGCGAGCCGCGCGTGAGGTGGTGCTGTCGGCCGGGGTCGTGGACTCACCGCGGCTGCTGATGCTGTCCGGCATCGGACCTGCCGATCACTTGAAGTCCAACGGCATCCGGGTCGTCGCCGACGTGCCGGGTGTGGGACAGAACTTCCAGGACCACCTGAAACTATCCATCCGGTGGAACGGCACGACGGAGTTGCCGGGCTCGACGGTCACGGCCGGCCTGTTCACGACGTCGGGGTCGACCTGGCCGCCAGACCTGCAGTTCTACGTGGGACGCGGGCTCGAGCAGGCGGATCGCTTCATCACCATCACCGTGTCGCTCGTGCGGCCGCGGTCACGCGGCGAGATCCGTCTGTCGGCGGGCGATCCCGCCGCGCCGCCGCTGATTCGCCCGAACTATCTGCAGGAACAGGCCGACGTGGACGCGCTGGTGCACGGCGTGCGTCTCGCGAGGTTGATCGGGTCCTCCTCCGCCTACGATCCCCTCCGCGGCGACGAGATCGAACCCGGTCCCGCGGCGGCGTCCCCGGAGGATCTCCGGCGCTTCGTGCGGCGGGCGGCCGACACCATCTACCATGCCGCAGGCACGTGCCGCATGGGACCGGCGTCGGACGCACAGGCCGTAGTGGATAGCGAGCTGCGCGTGCGCGGCGTGCAGGGGCTCCGCGTGGCGGATGCGTCGATCATGCCGGAGGTGGTGAACGCCGCCACCCACGCGGCGTGCGTGATGATCGGCGAGAAGGCGGCGGACCTGCTCGGGCGCGCGCGGGGGGCGGGCGCCTGAGCCCCGAACCCTCGAGCCGCTGGCGAACCAGGGCGCCGAGCGCATCGTCCCAACAGGGCATGCGGCGGCGCGCGAGTGGGCTCATCCGTTCTGTTTTCGTGGTCGCGGTGGTGTGCGCGCTCGGTGCCTGTGACGAGTCGCCCACGGGACCATCAATCAACGACGACTTCACGCTGGCCCCGGGCGAGGCCGTGGTGATTGCCGAGGCAGGAGTGCGGGTGCGCTTCGATGGCGTCGAGGGCGATTCACGTTGTCCTGCGGACGTCGTGTGCGTGCAGGGCGGCGACGCCGTGGTGCGCATCACGGTCATCGAACGTTCGATCGAACAGCCGTACGAACTTCATACCGGTAGCATGGCGCCCGTCAACCACGAGGCGCTGACCATCACCCTCGTGGAACTGCAGCCCTATCCTTTCAGCTCGCGAACCATCGCGCCTGATGACTATCGCGCCACCTTGCGCGTCACGAGATGACGCGCCAGAGAGAGAGCCGGAATACCCTGGGGAAGGGTGCTCCGGCTGAAAGTGCCTTACGACTTCTTGTCGACCTTGATCTCCGTGGCGATGCGCGTGGCGCCCATGCCCGAGAACTTGATCGTCACGTCGCTGTCATCGGCATTGGCGAGACCCGCCACGCCAGTCTGCGCGCCGGTCACCTTCGTGCTGTCGTCGTAGCGGACCTGCTCTTCCTTGCCGTCATCGGTCTTGACGGTGATCATCTTGGCGGTGGTGTCCACCTTGACGAGTTCGCCCTTCAGCGTGTCCTTGGCGGTCGCGGGCGTCTCGGCCCGCTGCGCCGGCATGGGCTGTTCCGCGCGGGTGCCCGGAGCGGGAGCGGGACTCGGAGCCGGCGGCTGCTGCGCAAAGCTCGCGGATGCTCCCATGAACGAGGTGAACACCAACGCCGTCGTGGTGGCCATGGCCTTCTGCTTGATAGTCATTGTTCTTCTTCCTCCGACGAGGAATAGAGCGAAGTCCATGCCACCGAAAAGCCAGGCTCCATCGGGCAAAAGCCCAGAAAAAGTCGGTCGAGCTATCTGGTTCAGCTGAAAGAATGACCCGGTAAGATCTGCTCGACGCTGCTATTCTTTCACTGTCTACCCCCTCCAATTCACCTCTCTCGCACGGCTAACCGCATGCGCTTGTTCCGTACTCTGTCGTCACTGTCCAGCCGGGTTCCCCGTCGGGTCTGGCGCCGTGCGGCCATGGCCGCGCTCTCGGTTCCTCTCATTGTGATTGCGGCCACCGCCGCCATGGCCAAGTCGCGGTCGAACAGCCGCGACGAAGCCGCGAAGGATCTGCAGAACCTGCTCGATGACGTGCGGATGAGGCTCGGTATCGATCGCGCCGTCGCCGTCGAGCTCGTGCTGAAGAACCCCCACATCGTGTCCGTGGCCACGCCGAAAGACGCGGGGGGTCCATTCGTCGTCAAGGTGGAACACGCCATGCTCGAGCTGCTCACGCGCGAAGAGCTGGAGGCGGCGATTGCCCACGAGCTGGGACACATCTGGGTGTTCACGCATCACCCGTATCTGCAGACCGAGTTGCTCGCCAATCAGGTGGCCATGCGCGTCGTGGGTCGGGAGGCCCTGATTCGCGTCTACGAAAAGGTCTGGGCGCGCGACGGGCAGAAGGGCGACCTGATCCGCTTTCTGGGCGAAGAAAAGTACTGACACGCTGGCTCACCTGGGAGTGCGGTTCGCCTCTCGTCCAATCGATCAATGCTTGCGCAACAGGCGTTCGAGCGCGTCGATACGCTGGCGCAACTCGAGGGTCTCGCGCTCCAGCCGCTCACGGAGCATCCTGTTCTCGCGCTCGAGCCACTGGCTGCGTTCGTCGAGCGCGCGTGTGCGCTGTTCGAGCGCCTTGGCGGCCGCCAGCGCCACGCCGTCGGCATCCATGGTCCCGATGCGGAGCGGATCCTCGCCCAACCCGAAGGCGGCGTGGAAGTCCTGCGCGGTCGGCCCCACGTGTCGGATCGACTCGTCTTGTGCCAGGTAACTCCACTCGCGAACCGGCATCTGCGCCAGCTTCGCCAACACCGCCTCGTTGTCCATCTCGCGAAACAAGTGCTTGCTGTTCATGTCCGACAGTCCGAGCCACTGGCTGCCGCCTGGCGCAAGATAGAGGCCGGTCGTCGACGCCGCGTTCGTGTAGAACCCCACTCCACCTGCCGCGCGCACCAGGAACTCGTTGGCAGCGAAGCTCGTGAAGGGGCTTGTCGTCGAACGATCGGCGTAGACGAACGATCCGTGCGCGGCCGGCAGGGTCGTGGAGTACGAACCGAGAGCCACGCTGCCGATGCCACCGGCGTTGGTCAGGATACCCATCGCCACCGACGCCGCACCCGATGCGATACTGGCGTTGCCGGCGGCCACGGCATGGGTGCCGGACGCCACACTGAGAGCGCCAAGAGCCGTGCTGCCAACACCAGTAGCCTGATTACGGTATCCCCACGCGGACGAGTAGTCGCCCGAGGCGAGCGTGTCCTCGCCGAACGCCATACTGAAGCGGCCGATGTTCGCATCGTCCCATCGGCTGCCCAGCACCTGCCCCGCGCGGAAGGCGGACTTGCCGGCGTACCACAACATCCGGTTACCCGGGCCGGTGGCGCTCAGCGTGCCCAGGCTCCCCGAGCCGTTCGACACGAACCCGTTGAAGTGGCTGAGATCGAACGCGCCGTTGCCCGCGCGGCGCAGTTCGAGCGTGACAGCGCCCGCCGAGCCGCCGCCGGACAGCCCAACTCCCGCGATGACACCAGTGATGGTGCCGCCCCCTCCCCCTCCGCCGGGCGCTGGGCGCGGACTGCCACCCGTGCCGCCGCCCGGGGTCGGCACGAATGCGCCGGTGTTCCCGCCCGCATCACGCCACGAGCCGCCGAGCGACGCCAGCGAGATGGACGCCGACACCGGCAGCGCCTGCCCTGCCGGGGCCGACACGACATTCAGGCCCATACCGATGGTGCCGTCTACATTCACGAACGCCGTGCCGATGATGGAGGCGGAGGCGCTGGCGCCGCACTGATCGTCGGTGCCCTCCAGGCGGTAGATGCCACCGTTCTGCGTCACCGCCACGGTGACGATGTTGCAGTAGGGCTGCAGCTGCCACCGGAACGTCCCCAGTGGCTGAGCCTGCGCGGCCGTTGCCGCCACCATGGCGAGCGCCCACGCCCCGGCGGCGACGGTGACTCTGCGTGACAGCATTGGCGTCGGCTCCTCGGTCAAGGCTTGCGCAGCAGGCGCTCGAGCTGTTCGATCCGCTCGCGCAGTTCGGTGTTCTCACGTTCGAGCCGAAGGCTGCGTTCGCCGAGGAGTCGAGTGCGCTCTTCGAGCGCCTTGGCCGCGGCCAGCGCCACGCCGTCCGCATCGATCATGTTGATGCGGAGCGGGTTCTCGCCCAGGCCGAACGCGGCGTGGAAGTCCTGCGCCATCGGTCCGATGTGCCGCACCGCGCCCGGTTGATCCTTGTAACTCCACTCCGGAATGGACATCCGGGCAATCTTCGCCAGCAGGTCCTCGCTGTCGAGGTCGCGGAACTGTTCCTTCGCGTTGCGATCCGACAATACGGTCCAGCCCCCGCCGCCAACCGGCAGTTCCACACCCAGCGTGTTCGCGATGTTGGTATAGAACCCCACGCCCCCCGTGGCGCGGACTACGAACTGGTTCGGCGCGAAATCGAGCTGCCGTGTCCCCGTTGACGTGTCGCCCCACACGAACGAGCCGTTGAACCTGGCGTGGGCGTAACCGTAGGCAAAGGTCGAGGTGTTGGCGGCGATGGCAGTGGGGCCGCCGGCGAAGGAATAGGCGCCGGTGGCCTGGGAGTTGAACCCCATCGCCACGCTGGCCAGGCCACTGGCAACCGAGCCCTCGCCCATCGCCACGCTGCTGGTGCCGTTGGCAGTCGTGCCCAGGCCCATCGACGTACTTCTCGAGCCCTGAGCGCGGGTGCCGGAGCCGATCGCGGTGCTGGCGAGGCCGCTGGCAATCGTGCCCGCCCCCATCGACGTGCTGTACGCACCGGTGGCCTGGGTTTCCTGTCCCATGGCGGTGCTGACGGGCCCGGTCGCGGCAGTGATGGCGCCGAGCGCGGTGCTGTAGGCGCCGGTGGCGGTGACATCGAACCCGAGCGCCGTGCTGTAGATCCCGATGTTCACATCGTCCCAGAACGGTCCGGTAACGGTGCCGGCGCGAAACGCTGACTTGCCCGGGTACCACATCATGCGGGTGCCAATGTTGCCTGCGGGCGCGACGCCCGTTCCGACGGTGCCACGCGCCACGAAGCCACCGTCCGCCAGCAACCCGAAGCTGCTCGGGATGACGGACGGGGATGTCGCCGGACGCGGGCTGCCGCCAGTGCCCGGCCCTGCCGTCAGCACGAAGCTTCCCGAGTGGCCGCCGCCGTCACGCCATGTGCCGCTGAGCGTGCTGAGCGAGATCTCCGCATCCACCGGCACGGGGAGGCCACCCGGCGTGGAGACGATGTTCAGGCCGAACCCGATCGTCCCATCGGGATTCGGGAACGCCGTGCCAATGACCGAACTCTGATCGGCGCCCGCGCCGCAGCGGTCGTCGGTGCCCTCCAGCCGATACACCGATCCGACCTGCGTGACGACCACCGTGACGATGTTGCAGTAGGGCTGCAGCTGCCAGCGGAACGTGCCGAGCGACTGCGCACCGGCGAGCGACGGCGCCAGCGACAGCGCGAGTGCGGTGAAGGCGAAAGTGAAACGTCGGATCATCGGTAACTCCTCTTACTGCTTGTTCAACGTGCGTTCGAGCCGTTCGAGCCGTGCGCGCAGCTCGTCACTTGCGTTCCGGATGGCTTCGTTCTCGGCCGACAGCCGTGCGTTCTCGTCGCGCAGTTCGCGCGTGCGCGCCTCGAGGGCGCGCACCGCCGCGAGCGCGATGCCGTCGGCATCCATCGTGCCGATGCGAAGCGGGTCCTCGCCCAGCCCGAACGCCGCGTGAAAGTCCTGCGCCGTCGGACCGACGTGCCGAATCGATGCGTCCTGGGCGAGATAGCTCCATTCGCGCACCGGCATCCGCGCCAACTGGGCCAGCACGGTCTCGCCGTCGAGATCGCGGAACAGGTGCTTGGTGTTCGCGTCGGACAGGACCAGCCACTGACTGCCGTTGGCCGCCACATAGAGACCCGTGGTGAGCGCCGCGTTGGTGTAGAACCCCACCCCGCCTGCCGCGCGCACCAGGAACTCGTTGGGCGCCCAGCCGACGAAGGCGGACGTCGTGGATCGGTCGGAGAAGATGAAGGTGCCGCTGGCCGCGGCCTGCGCGGCCGCGTCGGAGCCCAGCACGATGCTGCCGTTGCCGCTGGCGAACACCCGGAGCCCCATGGCCACGGATTGGGCGCCGTTCGACTGGGATTGAAGCCCGACCGCGATGCTGTCGGCGCCGCCCGCGACGGTCAGGTCGCCCATCGAGAACGCACGCGCGCCGGTCGCGGCCGTGAAGTGCCCAAGAGCCACGCTCTGGGACCCGGTCGCCTGGTTGCTGTCGCCCATCGCAACGCTGTGGAAGCCGCTGGCGGTGGTGTTGGCGCCAAACGCCACGCTCTGGTTGCCGACGTTGGCGTTGTCCCACTGCGTGCCCACGACGTTGCCCGCGCGGAGCGCCGCTTTCCCCGGGTACCACATGAAGCGCGTGCCGGGGCCGCTGGTGGGAATCGGGCTGGAGAGATTGAACGTGCCGCTCGATAACAGCCCGCCGTTGGAGTCGAGCCGGTAGCCGCCGCTCGTCGTGGCCGGGATGCCGAGGGTGACGACGCCGCCGGCCTCAGTGCGGGCGAGCCCGTGGCCGGCCAGGACACCCGTGACCGGGCCCGCACCAGTCGCGCGGAGCGGCCGCGGCACGCCTCCCGTGCCCGCGCCAGGTGTGAACACGAAGGTGCCGTTGTTGCCGAAACCGTCGCGCCACGTGCCGTTCAGGGTGGCGATCGCGATGGTGGCGTCCACGTTCGCCGACGCGCCGCCAGGTGCGGCGACGATGTTGAGGCCGAAGCCGATCGAGCCGCTGGGATTGGTGAAGGCCGTACCGATGGCCGACGCGCTCACGTTGCCCGCGCCGCACTGGTCGTCCGTGCCTTCGAGCCGGTAGACACCGCCGTTCTGCGTCACCGACACCGAGACGATGTTGCAGTAGGGCTGCAACTGCCAGCGAAACGTGCCAAGCGGCTGGGCGTCGGCCAGGGGCGCGATGGCTAGCGTCGCCGCGAGGACGCTGAAGGCGGGTAGCAGGCGGGTCATGGTGTCCTCCGGCAGCCGGAAGTGGCTCTAATAGAGGGATCGGAATCGGCCGGCCGATCCGGACACCCTTCTGCGCTACCCTAGCTGCCAGGCCAATCCCCGGACATGAACAGCCCGACAGACACGAGCATCGCGTTGCTGTTCTCCTCGGCCGAGCGGGGAGACCCCGTCTCGGGGTCCGCGTTGTTCGCCGCCCTGTACAGCGAGCTGCACCGGATCGCCCAGCGGGAGCTGGGCCGCCAGGGGTGGGGCGTCTCGCTCGGGGCGACCAGCCTGCTCCACGAGGCCTATCTCGACCTGTCTGGAAAAGATGGCGCGGCGTTTCCGGATCGCAACCGGTTCATGGCCTATGCGGCGCGGGTGATGCGCGGGCTGATTGTCGATTACGCGCGCAATCGTCAGGCGCAGAAGCGCGGTGGAGAGTTCCACCTGACCGCCATCTCCACTGACGCCCTGGACATCCGGGCGGACACGCGGGAGCTGACCCGCATCAGCGACGCGCTCGACGAACTCGCCGACACCGAGCCGATCCTGGCCGAAGTGGTCGACCTGAAATATTTCTGCGGCTTCTCGTTCGACGAGATCGCCGCGATGAAGAGCCTGTCCGAGCGAACGGTCCGACGGCACTGGACCAAGGCCCGCGCCTATCTGCACGCAGCCATCCGCGACAACGCCCCGACGATGTGAGCCCATGCCAGACCACCGCAGGCAGAGCTGGCAGACGGCGAGCCCGTACCTGGACACGGCCCTGGATCTGCCGCCGCACGAGCGCGCCGCATGGCTGACGGCGATCCGGGGGGAGGATCCTGGACTGGCCGACCTGGTCGAGGGCTGGCTGGCCACGTGCGAGGCGCTGGAGCAGGACGGCTTCCTGGATGGCGCGGCAGCCGTGGAACCCGCTCGTTCGGCGCTGGCCGGGCTGCAGCTGGGCGGGTACCGGCTGGTCGAGCCGATCGGCCACGGCGGCATGGGCAGCGTGTGGCTGGCGGAGCGAACCGACGGCCGCTACGAGGGGCGAGTGGCGGTCAAGCTCCTGAACGCGTCGCTAGTGGGCCGCGCCGGCGAGGAGCGCTTCGCCCGCGAGGGGCGCATCGTCGCCCGCCTGGCGCACCCGCAGATTGCGCACCTGATCGACGCCGGGGCCTCGCCCATAGGACAACCCTATCTGGTGCTCGAGTATGTCGACGGCGATCCCATCGACCACTACTGCGACGCGCAGCAGCTCCCAGTCGACGGCCGGGTGCGACTGTTTCTCGATGTGCTCACGCCGGTTGCCCACGCGCACGCCAAACTCGTCGTGCACCGCGACCTGAAACCCTCGAACGTGCTCGTCACGGCTGACGGCCAGGTGAAGCTGCTCGACTTCGGCATCGCCCACTTGCTCGAGTCGCAGGGCGAAGGCGTTCAGCCGCTCACACGGGAGGGCGAGTCCGTGCTGACGCCCGCCTACGCGGCACCCGAGCAAGTGAACGGCGGCGAGGTGACCACATCGACCGATGTCTACGCGCTCGGTGTGCTGCTGTATCTGTTGCTCGCGGGCCGCCATCCACTGGAGCCCGATCTCGAGCAGCCGGCCACACTGCTCCGCGCGATTGTCGAGACCGACGCGCCCCGGTTGTCGGAGCGAGTGGTGGATGACGATCCCCGGCTCAGTGGCGCACCGAGAGCCATCGCCGCGGCTCGTGGCACCACACCCGAGCGCCTGCGCCAGACGCTGCGCGGCGACCTGGATACCATCGTGGCCACGGCGTTGAAAAAGGCTCCTGGAGAGCGCTACCCGTCGGTCACAGCGATGGCCGACGACCTCCGGCGGTTTCTGGCGCACGAGCCGATCAGCGCGCGCGCCGACAGCCGGGCCTATCGCCTCCGGAAGCTGGTGCGACGCAACCGCGTCGCGGCCGCGCTGGCGGCGGCCGCGGTGATCGCGCTGGCCGGCGGAGTGGTCGGCACCGCCTCTCAGGCCGCGCGGGCGACGGCGGAACGTGATTTCGCGCTGCGGCAGCTGGCCCGCGCCGAGTCGGTGAACGATCTCAACGCCTTCCTCCTGTCCGACGCGGCGCCCCACGGCAAGCCCTTCACCGCGGGCGAACTGCTGGCCGAAGCGGAGCGGCTGCTCGAGCGACAGTCGGGCGGCGCGGCCGATGAAGTGACGATCGAGTCACTGGTGTCGATCGGGCAGCAATATGTGTCGCAGGACGAAGACGACAATGCCCGCCGTGTCCTCGGTCGCGCATACGACCTGTCGAAGAGCCTGCCGGAAACGAGCGCGGCCACGCGCGCGAAGGCGGCGTGCGCCTATGCCGGGGCGTTGGCGCGCGGCCCCGATCTGACACGCGCGCAAACACTGATCATCGAAGCGCTGGCCGAGATGCCAACGGACCGCGCCTTCGTGCTCGACCGGGTGTTCTGCGAGTTGCGGGCGGGTGGCGTGGCCCGCGAAGCTGGAGAGTCCCTGGCCGACATCGCTCACACGCGGACGGCCGAGCGCCTGGTCGCCGCATCCGGGCTCGGGTCGGATTTGTTGAAGCTCACGGTGGCCATGGACGTTGCCGAAGCGTACCGGATGGCCGGACGGCACGTCGAGGCGAGCGCGGCGTTCTCGGCCGCCTACGACCGGATGGTGGTGATGGGTCGCGACCGGACCGAGAAGACGGGCACCCTGCTGAACAACTGGGGGCTGGCGCGGTACCTCCTGGGACACCCACAGGAAGCCGAACGTCTGTTCCGGCGCGCGGTGGACATCGGCAGTGCCGACGCCAGCGGTGCCAGCGTCTCGCCGATGCTGCTCACGAACCTGGCGCGTCCCGTGCTGGAGCTGGGCCGCGTCGAGGAGGCGATTCAGGTCGCCGAGCGGGCCGATGCCGAGGCCTCACGCGTTGGCGACAACGTGGTGCACGTGCAGTCGATGCTGCTGCTGGCAACCGCCTACCGCGAGCATGGCAACCTCGCCCGCGCGGCGGCGCTGCTCGCGGAGTTCGAGCGTGTGCAGCGAGAGCGGGGGGTGCCTGCGGGGCATGTGGCGTATGCGGCGCTCTCATCCGAGCAGGCGTTGCTCGCTCAGGCACGCGGCGACCTCGACGCGGCGACCGCCGCGGCGGACCGGGCCGTTGCGATTGCCGAAGCCAGCGACCAGGGCCGCGACATGCTCGCCCGGTCGCTGGTCCGTCGAGCCAACCTCGCCCTTGCGCGGGGGCAGCCGGAGGCGGCCGTCGCGGATGCCCGGCGGGGCCTGGCTCTGGAACTGGAGAAGGTAGAGCCCGGCAGCGTCACGAGCGTGATGGGCCGGGCGTACTTGAGCCTCGGCGCGGCGCTGAGCGCGGCAGGCGCGGCGGCGGAGGCGAATACCGCACTCCTCGAGGCGCGGCGCCATCTCGAGGGGTCCGTCGGCGCGGCTCACGCAGATACCGGACGGGCGCGAACGCTCCTCGCGGCCCTGCCGCCCTTGTGACCAGAATCTGTCGCCTTGGCTTGCAGGCACCCGCAAGGCTCACTATAATCAGTAGTTCCAACCTACTGGGAGGTCGTTCAACGGTAGGACAGCAGACTCTGACTCTGCTTATCGGGGTTCGAATCCCTGCCTCCCAGCCATTCGACTCGCCTCCGGCTCGCTCATGGCTGCTCGCTCCAATCCCTTCGCCTCAACTCGCCGCGGCTCGGCTGCGCCCTCGCCGTGCTCGGCAGGAATGGGAACGAATCCCTGCCTCCCAGTGCACTACATCGTTCCAGGACTTCGACTTCCGCTCGCCCCATTCAGGCGTCTCCAGAACGTCACCCAGTTCCGCCTCGACCGCCGGGTCGTCCGGCCCGTGTCGAGGTCGCCGGGCCGTCGCACGACAGGAACGCGGACGCGTTCACGGAGCACAGGCGTCCCGTTCGCGCGTACCGGATGACGACCGCCTCCACGCCATGGACTCCGTCCACGCAGACGACCTCGGCGTTCGTCATCACCGTCACCCGGCTGCCCTCTGCGTTCGCTGCGGTGCGGAGGCGTTGACGAAAGCCTCGCTCCACTCGCGGGTCGCCAGAACGCAACACGGCGAGGACGCGCTGGCCGCGCCGCAGGGCGTCGGTCGCCGCCGCGAGTGCGGCGCTGCCGGCACCAGTAATGACGAGATCGACGGTTCGGATCATTGCGTCGGCCTTAGTGGGGGGTGTCCGTTGACCACGATTGGCCCACTCGACGTCCGCAGGAACGTTTCGAGCTGACTGAGTTCGGGCGCCTTCAGCCGCAGCGGCCGCAATTCGCCGTGGCCCGTCGCCGCGGCGGGCGCACGGTTGTAGTGATCGAGCACGTCGCCCGCA
>Ga0105103_10000557_pt1 | contig 21058 bp, 17 predicted proteins | sample PPLLaktember2015_2_FD_79107 | JGI IMG/M metagenome (GOLD analysis project Ga0105103, IMG submission 79107) | Freshwater sediment microbial communities from Prairie Pothole Lake near Jamestown, North Dakota, USA - PPLs Lake P7 Core (6) Depth... | ecosystem: Environmental > Aquatic > Freshwater >...
GTGCAGCCGGACTGCCGCGGCGGCGGTGGCGGTGGCGGTAACGACCGGTTCATCAACGGCAACGTGGACCCGCTCGGCGCCGGGTATTACGAAGTGACCATGACGGCGAACGGCCGCTATCAGGCGACCTTGCGGTGGGCCGATGCCGGCATCGACCTGGATCTTTATCTCACCACGACGGCGTGCAGCACCTATCCGCCGGAGGGCAGCTGCCTGCTGGACATCTCGGATCAAGTCGGCGTGAACTCCGAGGCGATCAGCTGGAACGTCCGCGCGGGCGAGCGCTATCACCTCTGGGTCGACAATTTCACCGATCGGGGCACGGCGTACACCATCGAGCAGTTCATCAGCACGGCTGGCGGCGGCGCGCAACCGACGGTCGTGCGTGGCGCCGTGCCGCGGTCGCTCGGGACCTACGCGCGCAAGTTCAAGCGCTGACACGAAGAGCCCGGCGTGGACGACCACGCCGGGCTCCTGGTCCGCACCCGAATGGCTCTGGACTTACTGCAGCGGCGGCAGTCCTGGTGTCGCCGGCGCTTCGCCGACCACCTGAGCCAGCACGTCCTGCTTGATGTTGATCTTCAGGCTGGTCTTCGCCTTCTGCATGTATGCGCTGAAGAATTTGTCCTGCCGCTGGGCGGCGAGTTCTTCACGCAGCTGATCGCGTCCGGCGACGATCTGTTCCGGCGTGACGTCCTCGCGCTCGACCACACGAACGATGGCCGTGCCCGACGGTGTCGTGATGGCGTCGCTGACGCCGTTGACGGGCAGGGCAAACGCGGCCGCATCGATCTCGTCGCTCACGCCGAGGTCGGGGATCGCGGCGCCGCGCGCGATCATCTCGGTGGTCTTTACTTCGAGGCCGAGCTTCTTGGCGGTGGCCGCGAAGTCCTTGGCGCCCTTCAGTTCGCTGGCGATGGATGCCGCGCGCTGCCTGGCGAGCTCCGCGGCCTTGTCACGCACGACGTCTTCGCGCACGCGGTCCTTCACCTCGTCGATGCCGGGCACGTATGGATCCTGGCGTCCGGACACCGTCGCGACCACCCAGCCTCGGGCCACGCGCTGCGGCGTGCTCAGCTCGCCCTCTTTCATGCCGAACACGGTGGCGGCGAGCTCGGGCTGGGGCCCCAGCATGTCGACGGGCTGATCCGGCAGGAAGAGACCCGACTCGCGGAACTCGAGCTTCCGTTCGCCGGCCACGCGCTCGAGGTCCGCCGGCGTCTTGGCGGCCGCGGCCACGGCCTTCGCGATGGTCTCCGCTTCCTGCTGCGCCTTCTGCCAGCGCAGCTGATCGGCGATCTCGTCTCTGACGTCGGCGACCGGCCGCACGACCTCGGGCTGGTTGTCGACCATCTTGATGATGTGGAAGCCGAAAGGGGTCTTCACCAGATCGCTGATCTCGCCGTTCTTCAAGTTGAACGCCGCGGCTTCGAATTCGGGCACCATGCGGCCGCGGCCGAAGTAATCGAGGTCGCCGCCGCGGTCCTTGTTGGAGTCGTCCTCGGAGTACTGCCTGGCGAGCGCGGCGAAGTCGGCGCCGGGTGCCTTGGCCTGCTTCAGCACGGCTTCGGCCTGGGTGCGCACCGCGTTCTCGTCCTTGCCTTCGGTCTTGAACAGGATGTGGCTGGCGCGCGCCTGGCCCTGTGTCGTGTACTGCGCGAGGTTCTGCTTGTAGAACGCCTCGATGTCGGCGTCGGCGACCGTGACGCCGCCGCGCACCTGATCCACGTCGACCAGCGCGTACTTGATCTTGCGCTGCTCGCCGATGCGGTACGATTCCTTGTTCTTCTCGAAGTGCGCCGCGAGCTCCGCGTCGGTGGCGGTGACCTGGCTGCGGAACGCCTCGGCGTTGACCGGCACCACGTCCAGCTTCAGCTTCTCGTTGCGGCGGCGGAACTCGTCGGCGATCTCATCGTCGGTCACCGCGATCCAGCCACTGACACCCGTGCGCAGCTTCTCGATCATCAGCGCGCGGCGGAGGTTGTCCTCGAATTCGCTGGTGGTGAAGGGCGGGTTGTTGAACTGCAGCAACTGGCGGTAGCGCTGCTCGCCGATGAAGGCGCCGTTCTCCTGGAACGCCGGCATGTTGATGATGCGCTCGCGCACCTCGACATCGGTCACCGCGATGTTCTGTCGCCGCGCTTCGGCGACCATGGCTTCCTCGTCCACCAGCTGCTGCAGGATCTGGCGATCGATGCCGAGCTGACGGAGCAGTTGCTCGTTCATCTGTCCGCCGTACGCCTGGCGGTAGGCGTTCATCTGCGCGGTGTAGCGGCGCGTGAACGTCCCGACGGTGATCGGGGCCCCTTCCACCTCGGCCAGCACCTGACTGGGCGCCGCGCCCGTGCTCGTGGACAGGAAGTCGGGAATGTAGAAAACGACGAAGGTGAGGACGACGAGGGCAAGGCTCCACTTGAGCCACCCTTTGTGTCGCCGCATCCGGTCAAGCATGGTCATGTGTGCGCGATCCCCCGAAACCGCGATCGTAGCACGGGCTGGTTTCCGCGTGATATAGTCCAGTCTTTGAATGACTTACGGCGGTTCGCGCCGCGTCGATCTGGCCCAGAGGCTGGGTCGCAGTCAGCGCATGCTCAAGGGCCGGCTCGGCCGACCGGAGACAGTGCTGTCTGTGATGCGCACTGCTCACGAGTCGCTCGATGCCGCCGTGATCGGCGAACAGGTCGTGTCCCTGGCGTTCGAGTGGTTCAAATCTCCCGCCTGCGGGGTGTTTGCAGCCGATCTCGAAGGGCAGGTGGCGCCCCTGGCGTCGCGCGGTCTCGGCACAACCCTTTCTCCCGCCGCGCTTGAAATCGCCCGGTGGGTGCTGTTGCGGGGGCGGGAACTGACCACCGCCGACGCCCGGCACGATACGCGGCTCTCTGCTTCGGCAGGCGCTGCGATAGGATGGCCGCTCCGGTGCCGGACACGCACGGTGGCGGCCCTCGTCGTGATAGAGCGCGCCGCCTCCTCCACGGCGCCACGGATCACGCCGGCGTTCGCAGAACTGCTCGGGGTGGCGCTTGAAGGCCCGGCCCAGGCACTCGACAACGCGCTGATGTTGCGGCGGGCCGAGGCACTCTCGGTCACCGACGACCTGACACAACTCTATAACTCCCGGTACCTGAACCACGTGCTCAGACGGGAGGCCAAGCGAGCGTCGCGCTCGGGCCGTCCCCTGTCGCTCCTGTTCCTGGACCTCGATGGGTTCAAGACGGTCAACGACAATCACGGCCACCTCGCGGGCAGCCGCGCCCTCGTCGAGGCTGCCGCGGTGATCCGCGGCTCGGCTCGCGAGACCGACGTCGTCGCCCGATTCGGCGGCGACGAGTTTTCCATCATCCTGCCGGACACCGGCGCCGAGGGCGCCGTGGCGGTGGGCGAGCGCGTCCGGGATCGGATTGAGGCCCATCCCTTCCTGGCCGGCGACGGGTTGAGTCTGCGCCTCACAGCCTCGGTCGGCATCGCCACTTTGCCCGATGTGGCGACCTCCGCTGAAGAACTGGTGCGTGCAGCCGATATAGCTATGTATCAGGTAAAGAACTCGGGCAAAAACGGGGTGCAGTTGGCTACGCCGCAGCCTGGCGAGAGCTGATGCACGAATCTGCACATGGCATTTGGTTCGCTCCTGTCGTTTCTCTCCACTGACCTGGCCATCGACCTCGGCACGGCGAACACCTGTGTGTACGCCAAGGGCCGGGGCATCGTGGTCAACGAGCCCTCCATCGTCGCGGTGAACAAGGTCAACGGCCGCGTCGAAGCCGTCGGCCGCGAAGCCAAGGAGATGCTGGGCCGCACCCCAGGCAACATCGTCGCCATCAAGCCGATGAAGGACGGCGTCATCGCTGACTTCGATGTCACCGAGAAGATGCTCACGTACTTCATCAAGAAGGCGCATAACGGCAATGTCTGGGTGCGCCCGCGCATCATCATCGGCGTGCCGTCCGAGATCACCCAGGTCGAGAAGCGGGCCGTGAAGGACTCCGCGTATCGCGCCAAAGCCAGCGAAGTGCACCTGATCGAGGAGGCGATGGCTGCCGCCATCGGCGCCGGCCTGCCGATCACCGAGCCCGCCGGCAGCATGATCGTGGACATCGGCGGCGGGACCACCGACATCGCCGTCATCTCGCTCGCCGGCATTGTCTACAGCAAGGCGGTGCGCGTCGCCGGCAACGAGATGGACGAGGCGATCATCCAGTACATCAAGAAGACCTACAACCTGCTCATCGGCGAACGCACGGCGGAGCAGATCAAGATGGAACTGGGCTCGGCGTATCCGCTCGAGGAGCGGATCACCATGGAGATCAAGGGCCGGCACCTGATCGAAGGCGTGCCCAAGACCATCACCATTTCCGACGGCGAGATCCGCGAGTCGCTCGCCGAAACCGTCAACGTCATCGTCGATGCGGTGCGCGTCGCGCTCGAGCGCACGCCGCCCGAACTGTCGGCGGACATCGTCGACCGCGGCATCGTCGTCACCGGCGGCGGCTCGCTCCTGAAGAATCTCGACAAGCGCCTGCGCGAAGAGACCGGCCTGCCGGTATCGAGCGCGGAGGACCCGTTGTCGTCCGTGGTGCTGGGCGCCGGCAAGATGCTGGGCGAGTTCGACCTCCTGCGGAAGATCGCGATCGACTAAGGGGGGAGCGGACTTCGGCGGACCGCCGGCCGGCGCTGGCCCGACCGACTCCTGACTCCCGACTCCGACTCCCGACTCCGACTCCCGACTCGGTCCTATGGCCCTTGCCGAATTCACGCAACGTCCCGGCCTCCTGCTCGGCGCCGCGATCGTCCTGCACGTCGCCCTCATCTCGGCGCAGGTGAACAGCGTGTCCGGGCTGCCGGTGCTGCAGGTCGTCACGTTTGGCAGCTTCGCCGAACTGCAGCGGATGGTGACGGGCGCGATGACCGGGGCCCAGGACCTCTGGACCGGGTACATCGATCTCAGGCACGTCGGCGCGGAGAACGCCGCCCTCAAGCAGGAACTGCAGGCCCTGCAGATCCGCCTCCAGGAAGAACGCGCGATGGCGCAGCGGACACAGGACCTGCGCCAGTTGCTCGAACTGAGGCAGCGTGCCGAACTCGAGACCACGGCCGCCGAGATCATCGCCGCCGGCGCGAGCCCCGAGTTCCGCACCGTCACCATCGACAAGGGCAGCACCGACCGACTGGCCACCGACATGGCGGTCATCTCGCCTGCCGGCGTCGTCGGCCGCGTCATCCTCTCCAGTCCGCGCGCCTCGAAGGTCCAGCTACTGGTCGACCGCAATGCGGCGGCTGGCGCCATCGTTGAACGTTCTCGGGCGCAAGGCGTGGTGGTGGGACTGGGCGCCGACGGGCTGCGGATGGATTACGTGCCCGGCACGGCCGACGTGAAGCCCGGCGACCTCGTGGTGACGTCGGGCATCGACGGCATCTATCCGAAGGGGTTCGTCATCGGCACGGTCGATACCGTCGAGCGGGGATTTGGCACCTATCACGAGATCAGGGTACGGCCCGCGGTGGAGTTCTCGCGGCTCGAGGAAGTGCTCGTCGTGCTGACGCCGCCGCCCGGTCGTGAATCGACCGAGGTCAAAGAGCAGCCGTGAAGCTGGCGTTGAACCTGATGGCCATTGCCGCGGCGCTGGCGTTGCAGACCACCTTGACGAGCTTCGTGCCCGAAACCGCGGCCATCGATTTGGTGCTGATCGTCGTGGTCTACCTGGCGCTGTCGTTCGGGCCCACGACCGGTATCGTGGCCGGGACGGCGGCCGGGCTCATCCAGGACTCGTTGTCGAGCGGCATCATGGGCATCGGCGCCCTGGCGAAGACCCTGGTGGGGTTTGCCGCCGGCCGCATCGGCACCCAGTTCATCGTGACCGCCCCGTTGCCCCGATTCGTCGTGTTCGTCGGCGCCACCGTGCTCCACGCCGTCGTCTTCATGGGGCTGTACGAACTGCTGGGGTTGCGCGAGTTTCCCGACCCGTATGCCGCCGTGGCAGGGCAGGCGGTCGGTAACGCGGTGGTCGGCGTCGTCGGGTTCCAGTTGCTGGAGTGGTTCCCGGGTTTCCTGGCGAGGCGCCGGCTGCGGCGTCCCATGCGACGGTAGCCCCCAAGGTAGCACTCGCATGGCCTCCAACCGTCCGGTAGGATAGGAGCAGACACATGGCGATCGCTGAAGATCGACGGCGACTGACGGTGCGGCTGAGGTGGCTGCGGGCCGCGGTATTCGTCGTCTTCGGCCTTCTGGCCGGGGTCTTCTGGTTCTTCCAGGTGGCACAGCACGCCCGGTTCCAGGAGATGGCCGACAACAACCACCAGCGCACCCTTGCGCTGAGGGCCCCGCGCGGCGTCATCTACGATCGCACCGGCCAGGTGCTGGTCGAGAACCGCAGTTCCTTCAACATCTCCATCGTCCGCGAGCACACCCGCGATCTCGATCGGACCATCCGGCTGCTCGCCGAGGTCACCGGCATCGAGGAAGCGAAAGTCCGGGAAGTCGTGGACCGGCACCGCCGCGAGCCCTCGTACCGGCCGATTGTCGTCGTCCAGGACGCGACGCTCGCGCAGGTGGCTGCCGTCACGGCCCGGCGTCTCGACTTCGAGTTGCCCGACATCGTCGTACAGGAAGTGCCGACGCGCCAGTATCCCAGCGAGGCACTCGCCGCTCATCTCATCGGGTACGTCGGCGAGGCCAGCGATCAGCAGATGACTGACGATGGGCTGCCGTCGGGTGCCGTCGTCGGGCAGTCGGGTGTGGAGCGTGTCTACAACAAGACGCTGATGGGCGCCGACGGCGCGCGCCGGGTGGTCGTGAACAGCGTCGGCCGCGAGATCCGCACGCTCGAGGAACTCCCGCCCTCCGAGGGGCAGCGTGTCCAACTCTCGCTGAACTTCGCCATGCAGCGCGCCGCCGAGGAGGCGTTCCACGCCTACGGGTATTGGGGCGCCGCCGTGGTGCTCGACCCGCGCTCGGGTGACGTGCTCACGCTGACGAGCCTGCCGTCGTACGACCCCAACGACTTCTCCACGGGCATCGACCGCGCGACGTGGGCGGCGCTCAATACCGACAAGCTGCGGCCGCTGCAGAATCGCGCCATTCAGGGCCGCTACTCGCCAGGCTCCACCTTCAAGATCGCCGTGGCCACCGCTGCGCTCGAAGAGGGCCTGATCACGCCGGACCAGAAGATCTTCTGTCCGGGCGGTGCGACGTTCTACGGGCGCCGCTTCAAGTGCCACCTGGCCGGCGGCCACGGCATGATGGACATGCGCCACGCCCTCGAGAAGTCGTGCAACGTCTACTTCTACACGCTCGGCAACATGCTCGGAGTCGATCGGATTCATGAGTATTCCGAGAAGCTCGGGCTGGTGGGCAAGAGCGGCATCGACCTGCCGAACGAGATCGAGAGCATCGTCCCCTCGACCGAGTGGAAGCGTCAGCGCACGGGCGAGAAGTGGTACGCCGGCGAAACGATTTCCGTCGCGATCGGCCAGGGGCAGTTGTCGGTGACGCCGATGTCCCTCGCGCTGATGATGGCGACGGTCGCCAACGGCGGCACGCGGGTGGTGCCGCGCATCGTCACCGCGGTGGACGATGGCAGGGGCGCGGGCTGGCAGCCGGTGCCGCCGCCAGCCAGCCCGTTCAAGCCGTTCCTGATGAAGCCCGCGACCATCTCCGCGCTGCACGACGGCCTGTGGATGGCGGTCAACGGATCGGGCACGGCGACGCGCGCGCGCATTGCCGGCCGCGATGTCTCCGGCAAGACCGGGACGGCACAGGTCATTTCGAACCAGGGCAAGGCCCGCGCGGGCGCGACGGAGAAGGACCTGCGCGACCACGGCTGGTTCGTGTTCTTCGCGCCGCGCGACAACCCCGAGGTCGCCGGTGTGGTGTTCGCCGAGCATTCCGAGCATGGCTACCTGGCCGCGCCGATTGCGAAGCATGTCATGGAAACCTATTTCGCCCAGAAGGACGGCTTGCCGCTTCCGGTGTTGAAGGTGCCGGCTCCCGCCACACCTGCACCCGCGCCGGTGCCCACCGCCCCTCTGCGGACCGCCGCCAACACGGCCGGTCCCGATCGCTGATGTTCGAGCGACGCCTCTACTTCCACATCGATTGGCTGCTGATCGCCGCGGTGTTCGCGCTGTGCGCCATCGGGCTGGCGATGATCTATTCGGCCACCGGTGGACCCACCAGCATCTACTGGACGCAGATCTACGCGATCGGACTGGGCACCATCGCCATGATCGCGTGCCTGGCGGTGGACTACCGCTCGCTCGGTGACAAGTCGCACCTGATCTTCCTCGCCATGGTGCTGACGCTGGTCGGCGTGCTGTTCTTCGGCGAGGTGCGCGGCGGCTCGCGCCGCTGGATCGATCTCGGGCCCTTCAACCTGCAGCCATCCGAGTTCGCCAAGGCCACCGTGGCCCTGATGCTGGCGAAGATGCTGGGCGAGAGCCGGCGTCGCGCCCTCACCAACAACGATCTGATTTTTGCCGGAGTGCTCACGGCGGTGCCGCTGCTGCTCATCGCGCGGCAGCCGGACCTGGGGACTGCCGTCACGCTGCTGCCCATCCTGCTGACCATCACCTACGTGGCCGGCATGCCGGTCAGGTACCTGGGCGCGCTGGCGCTCGTCGCCATCGTCGCCGCCCCCGTCGCCTATCAGTTCGGTCTCGAAGACTACCAGCGCGAGCGCATTTCGACTTTCCTGGACCCCGAGCAGGATGCCCGCGGCGCCGGCTATCAGCAGATTCAGGCCCGCATCACCGTCGGTTCGGGCGGTGTCTGGGGCAAGGGGTTCACGCAGGGCACGCAGGGACAGCTCCGGTTCCTGCCCGTCTCCCACAACGACTTCATCTTTTCGGTGCTTGCGGAAGAACAGGGCTTCGTCGGAGTGATCGTCGCCCTGGGGCTCTACCTGTTCGTGATCATGCGTTCGATTGAGGCCGCCCGGCTCGCGAAAGACCGGTTGGGCGCCTACCTGGTTCTGGGCGTGCTGGCCTCCTTCACGTTCCAGGTTGTCTACAACATCACCATGTCGGCGGGTCTCGTGCCGGTCAAGGGACTCACGCTGCCGTTGATGAGTTACGGCGGGTCCTCCATGATCGCCACGCTGGCGGGTTTCGGTCTCATTCTGAACGTCCGCATGCGGCGCTTCACGAACTGAGCGGCCCACCCCTGCCCGGCTGATCCTGATTCCTGATACCCATGAACAAAGAGATGATCATTTCGTCCAATGGCCACGAAACACGTGTGGCCATTCTCGAGGACGATCAGCTGGCCGAGATTTTCGTCGAGCGCGAGCGGAACCGCGGCGTCGTCGGCAATGTCTACAAGGGGCGCGTGTCGAAGGTGCTGCCCGGCATGCAGTCGTCGTTCATCGACCTCGGCCTCGAGCGCGACGGCTTCCTCTACGTCTCGGACGTCATCAGCAACTTCGACGAGTTCGAGGCCGCCGACGATGATGTCGAACCCAAGGCGCAGGTGGCCGAGGGCGCCGAGAAGGAGCGTGGCGACAAGGAGCGCGAGAAGTCACGCGACAAGGGGCAGCCGGAAGCCAAGATCGAGGAGCTGCTGAAGGAAGGGCAGGACGTCGTCGTGCAGGTGGCCAAGGAGCCGCTCGGCACGAAGGGCGCCCGCCTCACCTGCCACGTCACCCTGCCCGGCCGGTTCCTGGTCTTCATGCCGACCGTGGATCACATTGGCATCTCGCGCAAGATCGCCACGCGCGAGGAGCGCACGCGCCTGCGTGGCATCGTCAAGGAGTTCCGGGACCAGCACCACTTCGGCGGCGGCGTCATCATCCGCACCGCGGCGGAGAACCGCACCAAGGAAGACATCCTCGCGGACCTGAACTACTTCCACAAGATCTGGATCGAGATGCGGCAGAAGTCCGAGGGCCGCCGCGCCCCTGCCGTCATCTACCAGGAGCCCAGCCTCGTCAACAAGCTGCTCCGCGACCTGCTGACCGACGACTACTCGGCCATCCGCATCGATGACCCGAGGGAACACGAGCGGATTCTCGAGTTCATCGGGCGCATCATGCCGTCGCTGTCGTCGCGCGTGAAGCTCTACGACAAGGACTACCCGATCTTCGAGGAGTACGGGGTCCAGGCCGAGCTCGACAAGGCGCTCCGCAGCAAGGTGTGGCTGAAGTCCGGCGGGTCGATTGTCATCAACCAGACCGAAGCGCTGGTTGCCATCGACGTGAACACCGGGCGTTACGTCGGCAAGAAGACCGCTGGCCGCCTCGAAGACACGATCATCAAGACCAACCTGGAAGCGGCCAAGGAAATCGTCCGCCAGATTCGCCTGCGCGACCTCGGCGGCATCATCGTCTGCGACTTCATCGACATGGAGGAAAAGAAGAACCGCCAGAAGGTGTTCCAGGCGGTGGAGCAGGAACTGCGCAAGGATCGGGCCCCGTCGAAGGCGCTGCAGGTCTCGGACTTCGGCCTCGTCATCGTCACCCGCAAGCGCGTGAAGCAGAGCCTGGAGCGCGTGCTCACCGAGCCGTGCCCCTATTGCTCGGGCGCCGGCACGATCAAGTCGAGTTCGACGGTGTGCTACGAGATCCTGACGGAGATGAAGAAGCTCGGGCCCGACCTCGAAGGGCCGGGTGTCCTGCTGCGCGTGAATCCCGACATCGCCCGCGCGCTGAAGGAAGAGGAACGCGGCGTGCTGAAGGATTTGAAGTCGCTGCTGGGCCGGGATGTCATCGTCAAGCCAGACGTCCACCTCCATCACGAGCAGTTCGACGTGATGTCGATTGGGGGATAGCGACGGAGGGTTCAAAGTTCAAGAGTTCAAGAGTTCAAGAGTTCAAGAGGTCAACGTTGTACGAGCAGAGGGCCGGGCACCGCAGAGCGGCCCCGGCCCTCAACTTTTGAACTCTTGAACTCTTGAACTTTGAACTTACAGGCGTTACCCCTTCGCGGGTGGCAGGTGCAGCAGGTAGTTCACGCCGCCCCGGTTGATCCACACGCGCAGGTACTCGTCGCCCTTCAGCATCTCCACCCGGGCACTTCCGGCGGCGGGCTTGGGGCCCTTTGCGCCGCTGTTGAGGTCCTTGACCTCGCCCGCGGGAACGATGCTGACGACCTCGCGCCCGACGGCCTTGCCGCCGCGCACGAATTCCACCCAGCGTTCCATCTGAATACCTGGCACCGTGGGCTGTGCGGCCTCGGCGGTCAGGCGAACTTGATAAGTGCCGGCCCTCAGCGCCTGCCCATTGGCCATGACGGCACGAGGGAGGTTGACCGAGCCGAGGGAGGTCTCTCCGGTCGGGACCTGGCCCTGCTGTGACGTCTGGGCAGCCACGCTAACCGAGAGGAGCACCGCAACCGCGGTTCCGACAAGCCATCTAGGGGTCATTACTCAAGCCTCCGCCAGGAATTATAGCAATTTCAGAGGAACTACTTCCGGCTGATGACAACCGTGCCGCTAAACGTCTTGATCGACAGGATGGCGCCCGCGTCCCCGTAGGCGCCGCGGATGGTCCGGTTGGTGTCCCGGCGGTCTCGCGAACTGGCGGCCTGGCTGCGCAAGGTGACCGGAAAATCGGACCGGACGCTGCCGCTGAACGTGCTCGCATCGAGCTCGAACCCCTCGTCGGAGGCCAGAATCACCCGGATATTGCCCGAGTGGGCGCCGAATTCGTAGCGGCCGCCCTTGGCCAGGACGGCCCCGAACTCGATGTCCCCCGAGACCGACTTGGCCAGCAGCCGCTCGACCTGGATCCCGGACAGCTCGATATTGCCGCTGACGGCCCCACACTCGAGGGACCGGGCCTTCAGCCCGGAGGCCGTGACCGTGCCGCTCACCGTGCTGAGCGACAGGGTGTTGGCGCCCCCAACGTCCCGGGCCATCACGTTGCCCGAGACGGTCCGGGCCGATGCGACGTTCGGGGTGGCTGTCACCGAGACGTCGCCGCTGACGGTCTCGGCGCGGACCTCGCCGTCCACCTTCGCCACGACGGCGTTGCCCGAGATGGTCTTGACCGCCACGGCCGCGGCCACCGGCACGGTGACGACGTAGTCAACCCTTGCCGAGAGGCCCCGCTCGCCCGATTGTTCGTTCCGGCGGGGATAGAGCGTGCGGACTTCGATGCGCCCGCCGATCTGGACCGCCTCCACCCTCAGCAGCTGCAGCAGGCGGCGTGCCTCACTGGCGTCGCGATGCCGCACGCGCTTGACCGCCTCAATCCGGATCTCGTTCCCGCCGCCGCCGGTCACCTGGACGTCGCCCGAGATGTTCGACAGGTCGAGCGCGCCGTCCGCCCCCACCTTGAACGTCTGGACCTGGCGGTCGGTTTCCTCGGGCCCCTGACGGGCTTCGGTGAAGCGCTCGAGCCACAGCGTGCGGGGCGTGCCGTCGGGACCCGGCAGCCGGTTGGTGACCGCTGCGTCCAGGGGGGCCGAAAGCAGCCCCGCGCAGAGAATGGCGACGGGAAGCCGGATGTCCATCATGTGTCCGTTACCGCGAGAGGTCCTGCATCAGGCGCCCGGCCTCGGCCTGGTTGCCCTTGCGCATTTCGTTGATGAGTTCCACCGTCTGCTGGAGCAGCGCCACCTTCGTGCGCATGGCTTCGAAGAGGCCGTCCTGCGCACGGCTGCTCGCCGGCTCGGTCTTGAGCGCCGCCCGGCTCTCGTCGATGGCCTGATCGACCACCTGCAGGTTCTTCTGCAGCACGGCCGCCACCTGCGGGTCGAGCTCCCCGCTGTCGGTCTTCGCAATCTGCTCGAGCCCCTGAATCGCCCGTTCGTAGTGCGACTCGGCGGCCTGGAGGTCGGCCTCCACCGAGTCGACGAGCGCCGAGCCTTCGAGCGTCGTATTCGGGGCGGGTGTCGACGGAACCCGTGCCGATCGGGAGAGCGGCATCACCCCGACGATCGTCGAGAGCATCAGGGTTGCCGCTGCCGCCAGCCAGACCGCCCACGCCCCGCGCGTGTTCGGCCAGGCGAGCACGCGGCTACGAGGGGCCGGCTCGGCCTTCAGGCGCGCCTGAAGGCGGTCCAGGAGATCGGCCGGTGGCTGTCGCCGATCGAGCGTGAAGGCGGCGGCGCGCACGGTGCGCAGGTCGGCGACCAGCGCCCGGCAGGGCGGGCAGCCCTCGAGATGACGCTCGGCCGCCCGCTCGTCAGCGGGCGACAACGTGCCATCGACGCAGTCGGCCAGTGGAAATTCGTGGCAGTTCACGATCACGCTCGTTCGACCCTACGCTCTCGTGCCCAGACGGGCGCGGATGCGCAGGCGGGCCTTGTGGACCTGCGACTTCGATGTACCTTCCGACACCCCCAGGATGTCGGCGACCTCGTTGTGCCCGAAGCCTTCCACGTCGTGCAGCAGGAACGCGGCCCTGCAGGCGGGTGGAAGGGCATCGATGGCACGTTCGAGGTCAATCCGGTTCACGGTCGTCAACGTCGGCGCGGGCGTCGGTACGGGCGCCGCATCTGGCTCGTCCATCGAGTCGGTCACCTGTCCCATGCGCGTTTGACGACTCCTGAGCACGTCGAGGCAGTGATTCATGGCCAGCCGATAGAGCCAGGTCCCTAGCGACGCGTCGCCCCGGTAACTCCCGATCTTTCGGTAGGCCAGCAGGAAGACGTCCTGGAGCAGATCCTCGGCCTCCACGGAGCCACCGGCCATCCGGATGGTCAGATTGTAGAGGCGGCCCGCATGCTGCCGATACAGGGCTTCGAAGGCGCCCGCCTCGCCCGACCCGATCCGCGCGGCCAGTTCGACGTCCGCGCTTCTCACGTCTCCTGAAGGCTTAGACGACGGCATGCCCGGAGGGGTTGACCACGTGCAGAAAGACGTGTCCGGGCCCCAATTGGTTCGGAACGCGCGATTTCAGGGCCAGCGGACGTCGGCGAAGTGGCGGACGCGGCGGCCGGTCACGATCAGTCCCTCGGCCGCCAGCAGCGACCGTTTGAGCGCGAGGTTGGAATAGCCGCCGAGCTGTCCGCCCGCGGCAATCACCCGGTGATAGGGGAGCCCGGGGTGGTCCGCCTCACGGAGGATGTTGCCGACGGCCCGTGCCGCGCCGGGACGGCCGGCCAGCCGGGCGACATCGCCATAGGTCGTGACGCGCCCGACGGGGATGCGCCTGACGACCGAGAGCACGCGGCGGGCGAAGGGACCGCTCAGCGGCCGACACTGACCTTCAGGCGATAGCTCGTGCCGCCCAGATCCGTCTCGTCGAAGACACGCGAGGCGCCGCCGGTGCCGAGCGCATCCGGCACGCGTGACCAGGCGAGCTCACCACCGACACCCAGCCACCGCGTGAGCTTGAACTCCGCGCCACCCAGGATGTGGAAGCCGGAGAATCGCTCGTCCACGTCCTCGCCGGCATCGGCGAAGTCCGACGTCTCCTTGTAGGCGTACGAACTCCATCCCGCGCCCACGTACGGCACGAAGCGGGGAGAGACGCCCTTGAAGCGCCAGCCGCCCGTCACCTCGATCGGCGTCACCTCGATGGTCACGGGGATGCCCAGGCGGAACACCTCTGAGCCCGAGACGAACACGCGCTGCCCCTCTTCGGAGAAGCGCCATCCGCCGATGCCCACGTAGAGCCCGCCCCACGGCAGTCCCACCTCGGCGCCGCCGCCGAAAATCGTGCCGCTCGAGGTGTCGAGCACCGCGTCGAAGCTTTCGGACGCGGCGAAGCTCATGCCGCCGATCAGGCCGTAGCCCTTGATGTCGACACCCTGCGCGCCTGTGGTGGATACAAGCGACAGGATGAACATCCCTGCAAGGGTCAGACGGGTGAGACAGGTCCGCATGTTCAGGTTTCCTCGGTGCTAGCGGGCCAGGCCCAGCCCGCGCAGCGTGGCGCGAGGGTTGATGAGACCCACACCGTACTGGTCGTCGCGTCCGGCGGCGCCCTTGTCGATGGCGAAGGTCTTCATGGCGTCTTCGATGGCTGCGGGGCTGGTGATGCCCTGCTGAATCAGCAGGGCGGCGAATCCGGCCACGTGGGGCGTGGCCATCGAGGTGCCCTGGAAGTAGTAATAGGCGAACGAGTCGGCGCGGGGTGGCCCGAACTGCGAGGGGGGACGATTGAAGGTCTCGAGCAGGTCGAGGTCGAGCGTCTGCTGCAGGATCCCGCCGGACCCGCCGCCGGCCTGGCGGGTATCTCCGCCCGGCGCCGACAGCTCCACCGCCGCGGAGGTCGTGGAGTAGAAGGCCGTCTCGAGCGATCGTCCGACCGCGCCGACCGTGACCGCGCCGTCGAGCGACGGCGCGATGTTGCCGATCACGTTCGGCTGGTTGCCCGTGTCGCGCGTGTTGCCCGAGGCGATGGCGACGAACACGCCCTTGCCGACGGCATATCGGATCGCATCGTCCACGGCCGGCGCCGGCCCGCCCGATTCGCGCCCGAGGCTCATGTTGATCACCTTGGCGCCGTTGTCGGCGGCGTACCGCACGCCGCGCGCCACCACGTCATCGGTGCCGCCGTACGGAGCGCCGAAGATCTGGTCCCAGGTCTCCGCGATCACCTTGACCGGCATGATGCGGACGTTGAACGCCATGCCGGCCACGCCGACGTTGTTGTTCGTGAGCTGGCCGATCGTCCCCGAGACATGCGTGCCATGGCCGTCGAGGTCGACCGGATCGTTGTCGTCCCAGATGAAGTCGCGCGGCGAGACGAACCGCGAGCTGTCGCCCAGCTCCGGTGCCGTGGCGAAGGGGACGTCCACCACGCCGAGCGCCGGGTACACCGGACCAGTGGGCGTGAGGCGGAAGGCGAAGCGTGAGTTGTAGCGGAAGGTCGCCGACCTGAAGGCGACGCCGGTGTCGAGCACCGCCACGATGACCGACGGCCCGGACCCTTCCTGGATGTCCCACGCGCGCTCCATGTCGATGGCGGGGAAGTTCCACTGGTTCGAGTACAGCGGGTCGTTCGGCTTGTACATCGTGTGGTTGAGGTATCGGGGCTGCGCATACTCGACGTCGCCCCTGGCGGCGAGTTCGGCGGCCGCCGCCTCGGGATCGACGCCGGGACCGATGCCGATGACGTCGAAGTCCGCCCATGACGGACGATCAGCCGAACGGCCCGACACCTGTGACAGCGTGCTGTTGACCGCGGCACTGCGATCGGCGCCGCCCTTGAACTTCACGATGACCGAATCGGGCAGGTACACCTCCGACGCCACCGAAACTGTTCGGTCGACGGGCTGGGGCGCGCCGAGCCGCTCCGCCGGATCGCCGGGGACGTCCTGTGCCCGCAAACCGCGATCGATGGCCGGCAGTGCCGCGTCCCCTTGCATGAGCCTGCGAACGCCGCCGCGAAGCGGATCCTCCTGACCCTCGACGCCCACCCAGACGGTGGCGGCCAGTGCCAGTGCGCAGCCCCCGAGGCAGAGTCGCGATTGAGTGAGGTTCATAAGTGTTGATTCACAGTATCATCGGCGCCCGTCGGGGGCCGGGGTGAACGCGTGCTGCTGCACCACGCCGTCGGCGCCGGGCAGCGGCAGCCCGACGGTCGCGGCCAGCGTTGGCGCGAGATCGGCGGGTGTCGACGGCTCCTGGTAGCGGCCGGGTTTGACGTTGGCGCCGAAGAAGATCAGCGGCACCTGCTGATCGTAGGAATGATGCGTGCCGTGTGTGGTGCCGTTCGCGGTGGCGGAGCCGATCACGTAGTAGCGCTGCGGCACGATGACGATCTGCCCACTCCGCCCGGGCACATGGCTGAGCGCGGCCGCCCGGACGACCGGGTCCTGGGACGCGCGCTCGCGTTCGAGACCGGCCCCCCGCAGCACGCGCTCCACGCCCGGCAGTTCTGCGATCGCGGCGATTGCCGGTTCCAGGAGCGCGGGGTCTTCGAGCACTCTGTGCTGCGCGCTTTCAGACAGATACACCTGCGTGTACTCCACGCGCGCCACGTGCTGCCCCGGGCCGAGCGTCTGCACGAGGGCGGCGTTGGTGACCTCCGCCATGCGCTGCGTGACCAGGCGACCGCCCGACTCGCCGGCCAGCTGCCGTGCTTCCGGGATTGGCGCCACGCCGTGATCGGCGCTGAGCCCGAGGACGTAGCGGCCACGGCCCACGTGCGTGTCGAGCGCGGTCAGCAGCTCGCCCATGGCCAGGTCCAGGCGCATCAGCGTGTCCTGCACTTCGTGGCTGTCGGGGCCGAACGCATGGCCAACGTAATCCAGCGTGGCGAAGCTGATGCCGAGGTAATCGACCGCCTCGCCCTGTCCGAGCTTCATGCCGGTGACGACCGACGACGCCATCGCCGTCAGAAAGGCGTCCGCGTACGGGCTCCGCTCCCACAGCGACAGGAACACCGAGGGCGGCGTGCCCGGCGTGCCCGCCAGCGGGTGCGGGAAGGTGGTGGTCCAGCCCGGCGGCGGCGCTTCCCCGGGCGCATCGTCCGTGCCTGCATACACGCCGGGCTCGTGCAGCCGGGACCAGACCGACGGTCGCATGCGTTCACGAGGGTTCGCGGTGATGAAGGCCTGGATGGTGGCATCGGGCGCGGGGGCGAACGCCGTCGACGTCGCCCAGACGTCGTGATCGTCCAGCCACGTGACGACGCCGTTGTGGCCGGCCAGCATGATGGCGCTCCTCGGCTTCATCGAGAGGGTCACGACACGGGACGCCGGTGATCTCTCCCGCAGCCGATCGCCCATGGTGGGCACGAGGAGCTGAGCCGCGCTGTGGCCCACCGCCTCCCCGCCCGGTTCGTAGGCGATGCTGCTGACGCTCGCGTCATCCGTGCACGACGCATTGCGGGTGCCGCGCCACCAGGCGTTCATGATGATGCCGTGGGTCGCCGGGAAGCTGCCGGTGCCGATGGTGGCGTGTCCCGCGCAGGTCACGGTGTTGAGATACGGATAGAAGTTGCGCTCGAAGACCGCGCCCTCGGTCAACAGGCGCTTCATGCCGCCGGTCCAGTGCGCGCGCATCTGGTCCAGATAGTCGAAGCGCATCTGGTCCACGACGACGACCACCAGCAGTTTCGGCGGCGCGGGGGACTGGGAGCCCGAGATGGGCTGCTGGCCGGGAAGGCTCACGAGCAGCCCGAGCGCGACGAGGAGGCGAATCAGCATCATGAACAACCCAATCGAGCGTCAGGGGCGTCACAGGTAGCCAAGCGGGTCGACGCCGTACTCGGCCGGGTCGAGCGGCGTCACGATGCGCCGCGACTTGGTGGGGTCGGCCTGCTCTTCGAACAGGTTGAGGTCGATGGGGGTCACCAGCCTCCGGCGCTTGCTGTCCATGATGACGCGCACGCGCGGCCGATGCGGATCGGGCGCGTGCACCTGCAGCACGACGGCGATCGCGCCATCGTCGAGCAGCACCAGATTCCCGGGCGGATAGATGCCCAGCAGCTGCGTGAAGCGCCGCACGAGGTGCTGATCGAACTGGTGCCCGTCGGCCTGCTTCATCACCTCCAGGATACGCTGCGTCGGCAGCGAGCCCTGGTAGGCGCGTTGGGAACGCATGGCGTCGTAGACGTCGGCGATGCTGCACAGCATGGTGGCGAGGTTCAGCTTGGCGCGAGATACCCCAACCGGGTAGCCGGTGCCGTCGCTTCGCAGGTGATGTTCGAAGGCGACGACCGGCGCGATCGATGGGATCTCCGGCGTGCGCCGCAGAATCTCGGCGCCGTCCACCACGTGACGTCGCATCACCGACATCTCGCCCGGCGTCAGCCGATCCGGCTTGCGGAGGATCTCGGCCGGGGTCCGCACCTTGCCGATGTCGTGCATCAGACCGGCGAGACCGAACTCGCGCAGCAGCGTGCCGTCGATGCCGAGCGCGCGCGCCTGGGCCATCGTGAGAATCGACACGTTCACCATGTGCGTGAATGTGTAGTTGTCGTATTCCTTGAGGGCCGTGAGCGCCAGCAACGCCGTGCGGTTCTGCGCGACGGCCTGCGAGAGCTGCTCGATCAGCGTCCGCGCCGCCCTGGGATCAGGGGTGCCCTCGTGCTGGGCCGCGTCCCACACTTCTTCCGCCACGGTCGAGGCTTCGACATAGAGACGCCGAATCGCGGCGACGTCCGCGGCGGAGGTGTCCACCCTCTCGTCGATCTGGATGCGTCCGACGCGGATGCGCTGCAGCCCGCTGAGCGCCTCCAGCGCATCAGACGGTCTGGCGCCCACCGTGGCCTGCCCCGACAGCCGCTCCGGGTGGCTGATCGTCTGCACCAGAGTCGAGAGCTCCTCGGGAGGCACGCCGCGTTCGAACGCGATGCGCTCGATGCCGAGCCGCTTCAGCCGCCGGATGAGTTCACCGTAGGTGTCGCGGCTGCGCGGAATCGGCAGGTCGCCGACCACGATGTCCTGGCCGACGATGCCGACGGCGACGCTCGCGTCGTCGGCGAGCAGCTGCGAGCACGACTCGACGAGGGCCGCGAGCGCCCGCGTGACGAGGGGATGGCCGGGCGAATAGAGTTGCGCGCCGCGGACGGCCGCGGCGAAGCGGCGGACGAAATCGTCGGCCACGCGCAACTGACGGGCGGGTTCCATTACCGGGTCCCTCCTGCCGGCGGGGACCGGCGCGGCAACATCATGGCGAGTGCGGCCGCGCGGCGGACGCCGCGGGAACCGGTCGTGCTGGCTTCCTCGAGCAGGGCATCGGCTTCGGCAGTGCCGGCCGCGTGCAGGGCGCGCGCCGCGGCTGCCCGGATCCGGGCCGTGCGCATCGGCGCCCACCATTCGCCGCGGTAGAGCAGTTGCTTCAGCATGTCGGTGCCCCGCGTCCCCGCCCCGCTGCGCCCGAGCGCATCGATCAGCGACGTGTAGATGGACTCCGCGGCGCCCGAGTGGGGCGAGTGGGAGAGGATGTGCACGAGCAGCGGCGCGGCGCGCTCGTCGGTGATCGAGCCCAGCGTGTGCATCACCGCCTCGCGGGCACGGGGCTCGCCTGACGTGAGCGCCTCCTCGAGCACCGCGTAGGCCTCGTCGCTGCCGATCTGGATGATGGCGCGCAGCGCTTCGCGCTGCACGTTCGGGTCGGGGTCGGCCAGCAGCGAGCGGAGGTCGCCCAGCGCGCCCGCGCCTCCGACCGCTCGCAGCACCTCGATGGCGGCGCGCCGGACGGCGGGGTTGGTCGAGTCCCGCAGGGTCTTGGCCGGCTCGCGCGCAGCCTCCCCGAAGCCGATCAGCACGTCCTTCACGCGGCGCACCGCCAGGCGGCTCTCTTCCGTCGCGAGCGCGCCGACGAGCGGCACGATCACGCCCGGTCCCATGGCCTGGCAGAAGCCGTTCAGCACCGGCATCTGATCCTCGGGGGCCTGGCGCATGAACAGGAGCAGGTGATTCACGAGCGGCCCGGCGGCGAGGCGGGCGACCGCGGCCGTCGCCTGATCGGCGAAGGGCGAGCCGGGGGTCTTCGCCACAGCCGCGACCGCGTCCAGCAGCTCGCGCGCCAGCGTGAGATCCCCCACGAGGACCAGCTGTTCGAGGCGGGTGAGGGCCAGCTCCAGCACCGAGGCCCACGCGTCGGGACGATCTTCGAGCCGCAGCAGGTCCACCAGCATCTGCTGGTCGAGCACTCGCATGTCGTTGTCGGTGACGGTGGACAGCCACGCGGCGATCCGATCCGGCGGATCGTCGCTGACCTGCTCCACTTCGATCGCCATCTCGCGCGCGCTCGTCAGCTCTCGGTCGTACTCGTCCGGGACGTAGTCGGCGTCCGAGTACGACATCAGCATCGACACCGTCTCGGCCCAGATATCGTTGAACTGTGGATCCTGGCCGAGCGGCGACAGCGACACGCGCTCCTCGGCGAGCAGCAGGGCGGTGCGCCGCTGGTCGTCGCTGGTCGCCAGCGAGTTGAAGGCCTCGGCCAGCCGGCTCGTGGCGCCGCGGTCGCGGGCGACGTTCTCGGCCACGAACGCGCCCAGCTGCTCTTCGTTGAACCGCGATCGCAGTTCGCCGCCGATGTCGATGCCGTCCTCGACGCGCCCGCTGGCCCCCGTCCTGGGCGGCGGTTCGGTCAACAGCGAGAGCATCAGCTCGGCGCTCAGTCGCGTCGTCGACGTCGCGACATTGGACATCACCTCGTCGAAGTCGTCGGGCGAGTGCTGCAGTGCGAACGCCGCCAGGTTCTTCAGCAGGCGCAACA
>Ga0105103_10000558_pt1 | contig 21045 bp, 20 predicted proteins | sample PPLLaktember2015_2_FD_79107 | JGI IMG/M metagenome (GOLD analysis project Ga0105103, IMG submission 79107) | Freshwater sediment microbial communities from Prairie Pothole Lake near Jamestown, North Dakota, USA - PPLs Lake P7 Core (6) Depth... | ecosystem: Environmental > Aquatic > Freshwater >...
CCCTGGCGTTCGGCGTAGCGCGTGTACATCCGGTACAGCTCTCCCGCGAACAGCGCGGCTTCCTCGCCACCGGTGCCGGCGCGGATCTCGACGAGCACGTTCTTGTCGTCGTTCGGATCCTTGGGGATCAGCAGGATCTTCAGCTCGTCTGCGATGCGGCTGTGCTGCGCGGTCAGGTCGCTCAGCTCTTCCTCGGCCAACTCCCGCATCTCCGCATCGCTGCTCTTCATCAGCTCTTCGGCCTGGGCGAGTTGGGCGGAGACGACCTTGTACTCGCGGTACTTCAGCACCAGCGCCTCGATGTCGCTCAACATCTTGGCCTGCTTGCGATACTCGGTCGGGTCGTTCTGGACGGTCGAGGTCCCGAGCGACGCCATCAGCTCCTCGTACCGGGTTTCGACCGACGCCAGCTTGTCAAACACGCGTTATGTCCTCGGAAGCAAGAAAGAACCGGTATCCGGTGTCCGGTGTCCGGTACCCGGATCGAGATCAGCCGCCGGAGACCGGGGGCAGAAATGCCACTTCGTCGCCGTCGGCAATCGTCGTGTGGAACCTGGCGTACTCCGCGTTGACCGCGCACGAGAGCGATTGCCGGTAGGCCTCGAACGCCGGGTAGTCGCGGACCAGTAGCGCCCACACGGCATCGACGGTGGACTCCGGCGGCACCTCGCGGGACAACTCGCCGGCGCCGGCCAGGTCGCGCAGGCGGGCGAACAGGCGGACGGTTACGCGCATGCGATCCTCATCGCGTGGTCACGCGCTTCGACGTTGTCGGGATCGGCCGTCGCGCCTTCAATCCAGGCATCGCCGCCCTCGAAAAACTCGTGCTTCCAGATCGGCACGATCTGCTTGATGCGTTCGATCGCATAGCGGCTGGCCGAGAACGCATCGGCGCGGTGAGCCGAGGCCGTGACGATCGCGACGCTCGCTTCGCCGATCTCGAGACGGCCGGTGCGGTGGTGAACGGCCATGCGCACCGAGGGCCACTTGTCCGCGGCTTCGTGGACGATGCGATCCAGCGCCTTCAGCGCCAGCGCATCGTACGCCTCGTAGACGAGATGCGTGACCCGCCGGCCGACGTTGTGATCCCTGACGAGCCCGAGAAATGCCACCACCGCCCCATGCCCGGGCCCTTCGACCAGGCGCACGAGGGCCGGGAGGTCGAGCACCGCTGGTGTGATGGCCGTTGGCGACGTCATGAGAACACCCGAGTATAGCGGTACGACTTCGAGCGGCGCGAGTCGCCTGCCCGCCCCTGCCGGCGCGCTCGCCGGCGACGCTGGCGACACCTGTCGCGGTCGCCTATCGCCCCTCCACCGACTGCCAGAAATGGTCCAGCGGCTGGTGCCCGCGGCCGACGTTCACCCCATGCCGCATCGCCCCGGCGACGTAGGCCTTCGCGGTGCCGACCGCCGACACCAGGTCCTCGCCCCGCGCGAGCCCGGCCGCGACCGCCGCCGCCATCGCGCAGCCGGTCCCGTGCGTGTGCGGGCCGGCGATGCGCGGCCCGACGAACTCGTGCAGACCGCCATCCTCGAACAGGATATCGACCACGTCCTCGCCTGGCAGGTGACCGCCCTTCAGCAGCACGGCGCGGCAGCCCATGGCGGCCAGCCGATGCGCCGCCTCACGCATCGCCTCGCGCGAGCCGATGGGCATGCCGGTGAGCACCTCCGCCTCGGGGATGTTCGGCGTCACCACCCGCGCCAGGCGCAGCAACGACGCGCGGACCGCATGCACTGCATCGTCATCCAGCAAACGGTCGCCGCTCTTGGCCACCATCACGGGATCGACGACCAGGTTCGGCAGCTCGAGCGCCACGACCGACGCCGCCACGGCTTCGACAATGGCGGAGGTGGCGAGCATGCCGGTTTTCACCGCATCGCAGCCGATGTCGCTGACCACGGCCTCGATCTGCGCCGTGACGAACTCGGCCGGCACCAGGTGCACGCCCGAGACCGCGACGGTGTTCTGGGCGGTCAGCGCGGTGATGGCCGAGGTGCCGTAGACGCCGAAGGCGGCGAAGGTCTTGAGGTCACCCTGGATGCCCGCGCCGCCACCCGAGTCGGAACCGGCGATGGTCAGCGCCCGCGGCCTGCTAGAATCTGTCGTCATGACTGTACGCGCCTCGTCTGCTGTCCTGGTTCCAACGCTGATCGAGCGGATGACCGCTCCCACGGCTGGCATCCGCGTGCTCGCGGTGCTGTTCGTCACCGCGCTCACCGCCGCGTTGTCGCAGGTCAGTATCCCGCTGCCGTTCACGCCGGTGCCGTTCACCCTGCAGCCGATGGTCGTGCTGCTCGGCGGCGCGGCGCTAGGCGCGCGTCTGGGTGCGACCAGCCAGATCCTTTATCTCATGCTCGGCCTCGCCGGCCTGCCCGTGTTTGCGTTCGCGCCCGAGTTGCCGCAAGGGGTGCTGCGGCTGATGGGACCCTCCGGCGGCTACCTGATGGCCTACCCGCTGGCGGCCTTCGTCACCGGTTGGCTGGCCCAGCGGGGTCTGGATCGCCGCGTGGGCACGTCGATCCTGGCGATGGCCGCGGGCCTCGGGATTGTGTTCGGGGGCGGCGTGTTGTGGCTGGCCAAGGACCTGGGCGTCGCGCCGGCGTTGGCCGTGGGCCTCTACCCGTTCCTGTTCGTGGACGCCGTCAAGATTGTGGCGTCGGCGACCGTGCTGCCGGCGGCGTGGCGCGTGCTCGACAACGACTCGACGCGCTAGGGCTTTCCTTCGCGCGTCGTTGGCTCCTTGCGCGCGAAGATCAGGAAGTACTGGTACGGCAGGAACGTCTCAGACGCCACCAGGCGCAGACCGGCGCGGGCGGCGTCGTTGGTCACCACATCGGGGCTGACGCGCTCCTCGGCGTCGGGCCCCGGCCCGCCTCCGCCGTTCAGCTTGAAATCGATCACGCCAATGCGGCCTTGGGGCTTGAGCGACTGCGCGATGTTCCTGAGGAGCGTCACGCGGTCCTCGATCTCGTGATACGCGTCGACCACCAGTACGGCATCGAACGTGTTCGAGGGGAGGCGCGGGTCGCTCCCGCGTCCCATGATCGGGCGGACGTTGACCAACCCCTCGCGCTGCACGCGGCGGGAGATCGCGCTCAGCATCTCCTGCTGCACGTCCTGGGCGTAGACCACACCTTGCGGGCCGACCCGGCGAGCCAGCCGGATGGTGAACCAGCCGCTGCCGGCGCCGACATCGGCCACCACGGACGCGTCGGCGATCGCGAGCGCATCCATGATGCGATCGGGCCGCTGCCACTGGTCGCGATCCGGCGCCTCCAGCAGGCCGAGATCCTGGGGCGGGAACAGGCGCCCGTGCGTGCGCGGTTGCTGGGCCGACACGGTCCACGTGCCGATCGCGCAGAGGGCGCACAGGGCAAGGACCGGCCGGGACATCGCCACCGTCTCCGATTATAGGCCTGCCCCGGCCCAGCCCTCCGCGTGCGGCTGGCCGGGTCCTCGGGTGCAAACTCTCCGGTCAAGCCAAGCCCCAAGCCCCAAGACGCGCCCGCGGCTACTCAGCACGCAGCGCGATGGCCGGATCCACCCGCGCCGCTTGACGTGCCGGCAGCCACGTCGCCACCAACGCCACCGTCCCGAGCATGGCGACCACCACCACGTAGGTCAGCGGGTCGAAGGCGTCGATCCCGAACAGCAGCGAGGACATCAGCCGCGTGATGCCGACTGCCGCCAGCACGCCCATGGCAAGCCCGAGGCCGCACAACTGCGCGCCGCGCCACACGAACATCCGCTGCACGTCGCCGCCGCCGGCGCCGAGCGCCATCCGGATGCCAATCTCGCGCCGCCGCTGGGCGACGATGTAGGCGATGACCCCGTAGAGACCGACAATGCCGAGCAGCAGCGTGACGGCTGCGGCGATGCCGATGTTGATCATCGCGAACTCGGTCTCGGCCATCGACCGGGCGTAGAGGGCGCCGAGCGTGGACGCGCTCGCCACCGGCAGCGTGGGATTCACCGCCCAGACCGCCTGCTGCACCTCGCGCACGAATCCCGCCGTGCGGACGCGCGGGGTGCGGACCGCATAACTCAGCCAGCGCTGCACGAACAGCGGATCCTCCCAGAACTGGTTCATCACGATGGGCCAGTAGACCGTCGGGGGCGCCGGCCGGGTGACGCCGTCGTCGCGTGAGTCGGCCACCACGCCGATGACCTCGCGCCAGGGGTTCTGCGGGCTGTTGCGGATGAGGCGGCCGACTGCGGCCTGGGGGCTGCCCCAATACTCGCGCGCCAGCCCTTCGCTCAGCAGTGCCACCGGGCGGCGCGTCTGCAGGTCGTCCCACGCCAGATCGCGGCCCGCGATAATCGTGTTGCCGATGGTCGAGAAGTACTGCGGGCTGATCCAGCGATAACGCCGGATCGGCGGGATGCGGTCCTCGGGACCGGGCTTGTCCTGCACCCACAACGGATCGTTGCTGTCGTTACCGTCCATCGGCAGACCCGAGGCGAGCCCGACCGAGACCACGCCAGGGATGGCCTCTATGCGCCGCAGGATCTGCTCGTGGGTCGAGGCGGCCGCCTGCGGATCCTTGACCACGCTCTCCGGAATGGCGATGCGCATCGTGAAGACCTCGTCCGGCGCCGTGAATCCGGGCTGCACGGCGCGCATCGCCAGGAACGTGCGCACCATGAGCCCCGACGACACCAGCAGCACCAGGGCCAGGGCCACCTGCGCCACCACCAGCGCGTGGCGCGCGCGATGGCGTTCGCGCCCGTCGCTCGAACCGCGCCCGCCCTCCTTCATCGCGGCGCCGAGACCGGGCCGGGCGTACTTCGCGATCGGCACGAGCCCGAACAGGAGAGCGGCGATGGTGGACGCCGCGACGACGAACAGCACCACCAGCGGGTCCAGCGCGATCTCGTGCAGGCGTGGCAGGTGGGTAGGGTTGAGCGCGATGAGCAGGCGGATGCCGAGCGCCGCCAGGGCCAGCCCGAGCACCCCCGCCGCGGCACTGAGGACGCCGGCTTCGGCCAGCAGCTGCCCGACGACCTGTGCGCGGCTCGCGCCGAGTGCGGCCCGGATGGCCAGTTCCTGCTGCCGACCCTCGGCGCGGACGAGGAACAGGTTGGCGAGATTGGCGCACGCGACGAGCAGCACGATGCCCATCGCACCCATCAGGATCCACAGCATCGCGCCGATGTCGCCGACCACGTCCTGCGCGAGCGGCCGCACGTTCGGGGCCAGGCCCGCCTCGCGGAACATCTCGCGCGTCATGCCGGGCGGCATTGGGTATTCGTCGATCATCGCCGGGATGAGGCGCGCCATATCCGCACTGGCCGTGGCGATGGTCGAGCCCGGCTTCAACCGGGCGATGCCGCGATAGCTGAAGTTGGCGACGTGAATGGTGGCGCGGTTGAAACGGAACGGCATCACCACCGCCGGCGTCTCGTCGAGGAAACGGAAGCCCTCCGGCAGCACGCCAATCACCTGCGACGGGCGGCCATCGATGGTGAGGCTCTGGCCGATGGCCGTGGTCGCGCCGCCGAACGCGCGCTGCCAGTAGGCGTGGCTGAGCAGCACCGTCTCGGCATTGCCTGGCGCATCATCCTCGGGCGTGAACCCGCGGCCGAGCACCGGACGGATACCGAGGAGCGGGAGCGTGCCATCGGTGACGATGAGCGCGTCCACCCGTTCCGGCTCGCCGCGGCCGGTAATCGAGGCCGCGCCGCCGTTCCAGAGACCGATGTCCTCGAAGACGCGTCCGTCGCGGTAGGTGAAGTAGGTCGCGGGCGACTGGGTGAGGTCGCCCTGCATCACGCCTGGCGCGAAGTGCCAGACCCCGACCAGCCGGTCCGGATCGGGGAACGGCAGCGGTTTCAGCAGCACGGCATTGACCACGCTGAAGGTAAGGGCCGCGGCGCCGATGGCCGCGCCGAGCGTGACGACGGCCGTGATGGCGAAGACAGGGCTGGCGAGCAGGCGGCGCAGGGCGTGTTTCACGTGGGCTTAACCCCTCAGGTTCACTTGGGTCGAGTATCCATCTACTCAGACTCCCGGACACTTGCGGCACGTTCGGGCGGATCACCGAGCTGATGGGTGTTCCACCCGAGTGGGTCGTGGGGTTAGACGATGGCGCCGGGGTCGATAGTTCGCCTAGACTGACGAGATTATGCTCCCGCAGTTCTTCGACTCCGTCCTGCAACTCATCGTCAAGACCTCCACCGACCTGCCCCCCGACGTCCGCGCTGCCGTGAAGAGCGCCCGTGACACGGAAGAGGCGGGGTCCCGCTCCGCCCAGGCGCTGACGATCGTCGCCCAGAACATCGATCAGGCGGCGGACGTCGAAGGTGCCATCTGCCAGGATACCGGCATGCCGACCTTCGAAATCAAGACGCCGGTCGGCGCCAACCAGATCTGGATGAAGCAGCAGATCAAGGCCGCGGTGGCCGAAGCCACCCGGCTCGGGAAGCTCCGGCCCAACTCCGTCGACTCGCTCACCGGCGAGAACTCCGGCAATAACCTCGGCCCCGGCACGCCCATCCTGCACTTCGAACAGTGGGAACGGGACGAGGTCGAGGTGAAGCTGATTCTGAAGGGCGGCGGCTGCGAAAACATGAACGTGCAGTACTCGCTGCCGATGGAACTGCCGCATCTGGGCCGCGCCGATCGCACGATGGACGGGGTGCGCAAGTGCCTGCTGCACGCCGTGTGGCAGGCCCAGGGCAAGGGCTGCGGCCCCGGCGCGATTGGCGTGTGCATCGGCGGCGACCGCACCAGCGGTTACGTCGAAGCCAAGCAGCAGCTGTTCCGGACGCTGGACGACGTGAACGCGGACGAGCGGCTGGCCGCGCTCGAGGCCGACATCATGCGGACCGTGAACACGCTGGGCGTGGGTACCATGGGGTTTGGCGGCAAGGTGTCGCTGATTGGCTGCAAGGTCGGCGTGCTCAACCGCCTGCCCGCCAGCTTTTTCGTGTCGGTCGCCTACGACTGCTGGGCCTTCCGCCGGCTCGGAGTGGTGCTCGATGCGACCACCGGCGCCATCCAGCAGTGGCTCTACCGCGACCCCTCGGTGGCCACGGCGCCGATGATGGACCAGGCGGGGTACCAGCGCACCGGCCGTGAAATCGTGCTGCGCGCGCCGCTCGACGAAGCGACGGTGCGCTCGCTGAAGGTGGGTGACGTGGTCATCATCAGCGGCCCGGCCTTCACCGGCCGCGACGCCGTGCACCATCACCTCATGAGCCACGAGCCGCCGGTCGACCTCCACGGCTCCGTGCTGTACCACTGCGGCCCCGTCGTGAAGAAGAACGACGATGGGTCGTGGACGGTGACGGCGGCGGGCCCGACCACCAGCATCCGCGAGGAGCCGTATCAGGCCGACATCATCGGCAGGTACGGCATCCGCGCGGTGATGGGCAAGGGCGGAATGGGCGCGAAGACCCTGGCCGGTCTGAAGGAACACGGCGCCGTCTACCTGAACGCCATCGGCGGGGCGGCCCAGTTCTACGCCAGGTGCATCCAACAGGTAGACGGGGTGTCGCTGCTCGAATTCGGCACACCGGAAGCGATGTGGCACCTCCAATTGAAGGATTTCCCAGCCATCGTCACGATGGATGCTCATGGGAACAGCCTCCACAAGGAGGTCGAGACCAGCTCAGCCGAAGTTTTGGCGAAACTGGCCTGAATTTTCGTTCCATTTGCTAGAATGAACACCATGCAGACAGAAACCCAGACGATCACTCAGGCGCCGACCGTCATGCCGGGATTCATCACGGTGACCGAAGCGGCCGCGACGAAGATCAAAGAGCTGCTGTCCGAAGAAGGCAAGGCCGAGAGCGGACTGCGTGTCTTCGTGCAGGGTGGTGGCTGCTCCGGCTTCCAGTACGGGTTGATGATCGAAGAGGGCGGCGCCGGCGTCGGTGACCAGGCTTTCGAATCGAACGGCGTGAAGCTGTTCGTCGACCCAGTGAGCATCAGCTACCTGAAGGGCGCCGAGGTGGACTTCGTCGACACCATCACCGGCGGCGGCTTCACGATCAAGAACCCGAACGCGACGTCCACCTGCGGGTGCGGCCAGTCGTTCAACGCCTAGAACAGCGGAAGGAAGGGAATATGGCCACAGCGTCGGCCATTCCCGATCTCGACCGGCTGCGGCCTGCCGGCACCAAGCGCTCGGGGAAGCGCGACCTGATCGTCAACGTGTTCCTCCGCCAGGAGGGGCATCTCAGTGCGGACGATCTCGTCGAGGTCATCAAGCGCGAGGACCAGCGGATCAGTCGCGCCACCGTCTACCGCACCCTGCAGTGGATGGTGGAAGCGGGCATCGCGCGCAAGGTCGATTTCGGCGAGGGTCGTTTCCGGTTCGAGCACTCGTACCGGCATCCTCGTCATTTTCACCTCATTTGCAAGACCTGCAACCGGTCGTTCGAGTTCCTCAGCTCGGACATCGAGGCGCTGGTCGAGGAGGTGGCGGCGGCGCGCGGGTTCACCGCGCGTCAGAGCGTCGTCCAGATTTACGGCACCTGCGAAGCGTGCCGGACCGGGCGCACGCCGGCTGAAGAAGGATCCACTTCCGAACTGCTGTTCGCCCGGGATGCGTTGCGCATCGCGATTGCCACCGAGCGCAGCGGGCTGGAGTTCTACGCCCGCGCGGCGCGCATCACCAAGGACGCCCGCGGCAAGCGCATCTTCCACGAGTTGGCCGAGGAGGAAAAGCATCACCTGAGCACGCTCGAGGATCGTTACCGGAAGCTGCTCGAGCAGGATCCGCAGCTCGAGTCACGCCCCACGTTCCTGTTCTTCAAGGGTGCCGCCAACGGGTTGTTCGCGGCCGGCGCCGATCAGCTGCGCCGCGACGGCGTCGACGATCTCGAGGCGTTGCGCATCGGCATCCGCTGCGAGCGCGGGTCTCACCGCTTCTTCAAGCGCTACGGCGAGCGCTTCGAGGACTCCGAAGGCAAGCAGATCTTCCTCGAGTTCGCCGAGGAAGAGCGCCAGCACCTCGAGATGCTGATCCGCGAGTACCGCCTGCTGCGCAAGAAGCAGGAGACCGCCGCGACCCGCCCTGCGCGGCGGACCGCCAGGCGCCCGGCGTCGCGATCCTGAGCCGGGCGCTTCCCACGAAGCGCCGGCCGCCACCATCGTGATCGATCTCCACATGCACACCACCGCGTCGGACGGCCGGCTCACGCCGGCCGAGCTGATGGAGCGCGTGGTCCAGGCCGGGCTCACCACCATCGCGGTCACCGATCACGACACGACGCAGTCGATCGACGAGGTGACGCGCCTTGGCGAGACGCGTGGGGTCCGGGTCGTGCCTGGCATCGAGATCACGGCCGTACACGAGGCCCGCGACGTCCACATGCTGGCGTATTTCATCCGCCATCACGACGCGGCGCTGGGCACGTTCCTCGAGAACCAGCAGAACCTCCGCATGGAGCGCGTACGCGAGATCGGCCAGCGCCTGGCCGCCCACGGCGTGCCCATCGACGTCGAGGCGCTCCTCGAACGCGCCCGGGCGAAGCCGGGCACCTCGATTGGCCGTCCATGGCTGGCGCGCGCGCTGGTGCGGGCTGGCCATGTGGCGTCGGTGGCCGAGGCGTTCGATTTCTGGCTGGGGCAGGGACAGCCCGCCTTCGTGCCGCGGTCCGGGCAGACGCCCTTCGCCGTTGTCGATATCGTCCATGCGTGCGGCGGGGTGGTGTCGTTTGCGCACCCCGGCGTGACCAAGAAGGATCAGCTGCTGGCGCCGCTCGCCGAAGCCGGCATGGATGCGATCGAGATCTACCATTCGGACCACAGCGCCGACGTCCGCCACCACTACCGCACCGTGGCGCGCAGCCTTGGCGTGGCGACCAGCGGCGGCTCGGACTTCCACGGCTTCGGGGAGACCCGCGGCACGCTGGGGCTCGTGCACCTCCCGCGTGCCGAGTTCGCGGCGCTCGAAGCGCGCGTCCGCCGTCCCATGGTTCCCGAGGGCGCGTGATGCCGCCGCTGCTCGACATCCGCAACCTGGTGAAGGACTACCAGGGGCTGCGCCCGCTGCGCGTGCGCGAGCTGACCGTGGCGCCGGGCCGCGTGCTCAGCCTCGCCGGATTCGACGCGTCGGCCGCGGAGATCTTCGTGCACCTGGTGACCGGCGCCTCGCTGCCCGACGAAGGCGACATCTCGCTCTTCGGCTCGAACACGCGGCACATTCAGGACGCCGAGGCATGGCTGCACTCGCTCGACGGTCTCGGCCTGGTCAGCCACCGGGCCGTGCTCGTGGACATGCTGACGGTGCTGCAGAACGTCGCCATGCCGCTCACCCTCGAAGTGGATCCGATCGCCGAGGACCTGCGCCCGCGAGTGGAATCGCTGGCGCGGGAAGCGGGCATCGACGAGTCGCTCTGGGATCGCCCGCTGGGACATGTGGATGCCGAGACGAACCTGCGCGTGCGGCTGGCCCGCGCCGTGGCGCCTCAGCCGACGCTGATGATCGCGGAGCATCCGTCGGCGGGCCTCCCGCGCGAGGCGGTGCCGCGCGTGGCGGAGCACGTGGCCCAGATGGCGCGGGCGAGGGACGCCGCGCTCCTGACGTTGACCGCCGATCCCGAATGGGTGAGCCGCATCGGCGGCGACGTCCTGACGCTGAGTCCGGCGACCGGCGAGCTGGCGTCTGGCGGGGGCTTCATGGAACGATTCAGGCGAGTGTTTGGAGGCTAGCGACATGCCATACGGAAACATCACGCGCATCGAATCCCGCCACGGCTTCGGCTTCATCGTCGACGACAGCGGAATGGACTGGTTTTTCGTGACGGACGGCGTGCGCGCCAGCCGCTTCGACGACATCTGGGTGGGCGAGCGCGTGGGCTTCAGGTGCGAGCCGACGAAGAGCGGCCCGCGCGCCTCGGACATCCATCACGAGCAGCTGGACTGACAGATACAGACAGGACAGATAGGGGAAGAGGCGCGCGCCTTCGGCGCGCGCAGGCGGCGCTGTCGCGCCGTAGGGCCGACGCAGAGCAGCGGGTCCCGTCCGGTGGGTTTGCGGGGACGCGAGTCGTCGGTCGCCAGCCCTTGAGGTCGGTCGTTCGGCAGACCGACAAGCGATGCGCAGGGAGCCACGTGGGCTGTTTGAGCACATCGCTGGAGGGCGAGTTGCCCACTGTGCTTGTAGAACCCGAAGCAGCGCTTGACCGGCCGACCGAGTGGGCTGGTGAGCGACGAGTCGCGTTACGCAAAGAGGGAGTGATTGAACCCGACCCTGCTGCTGTTCGACATCGATGGCACGCTCGTGCTTACCGGGCGGGCGGGGCTGCGCGCCATGGTGCGGACCTTCGAGGCCGAGTTCGGCGTGGCCGATGCGTTCCGCGACGTCTCGATGGGCGGGCGCACCGACTCGTGGCTGCTGTCGCACGCGCTCGCCAGGTGGGGGCTCGACGACACGCCCGACCAGCACGAGCGGTTCCGCGCGGGGTATCTGCCGCGCCTGGCTGACGAGATCCTTCATCCCGGCACCGGCACCAAGGGCGTGATGCCGGGCGTCCGCGCGCTGCTCGATGCGGCGCAGGAGCATCCGCACCTGCACCTCGCGCTGCTCACCGGCAACTACCGGGATGCCGCGGCCATCAAGCTGCGCCACTTCGGGCTGTGGGACTACTTTCCGTTCGGCGTGTTCTCGGACGACTCGGCGGACCGGAATGCGCTGGTGCCGATCGCCCGGGGGCGGGCGATGCAGCAGGGAGTGCCGGAGGCCGCCTGCGCGCGTGTGGTCGTGATCGGGGACACGCCGCACGACATCACGTGTGCGGCGGTCGCGGGCGCGAAGTGCCTGGCGGTCGCCACGGGCGGTCATACGCGCGATGAACTCGAGCGGGCCGGCGCCGACACCGCGCTCGACGACCTCTCCGACACGGAGCGGGTGCTCGGACTGCTGGTCGCGCCGTAGCTCCAGGGGACGCGGTGGAGCAAAGGCGGCTATGATCGCTGACGGAAGCGACCGGGGCCCGGTGGCCCTCCCGGTCTTCAAAACCGGCTGCTGCCTCCTTGCGGGGCAGGCTGGGTTCGACTCCCAGACGCTTCCGCCACTCGCTTTGCGAGTGGCGGCGACGGGCCTGGTCGCCAGGCGAGGCCGTCCCGCCCTCTGGGGTGCGCCGGACCGGGCACGACTCCCTTCCCGTGCATCCAAGCGCCCGATCGCCAAAGCCTACGCGCCGAAGGCGCGCCGCTTCTGCCTATCGCAAACCGGCCTACGCGGCGCCAGCCGCGCCTACGCTTCGCATCAGCGAAGCGCCATCTCTCCCTACGCGCCAAAGGCGCGCCTACCCGAAGGGACGCCCAGGCACGGCCGCCTCGGCGCGCCACGTGCGGCCACGGCCGGTGTGCCGACCAGCGCCGGTGGTGTTGCATCAGTCTGAAGGGTGAGACGCCGGCCCCAGAACGGGGCCGGACGGGAAGCATCGTCTTACAAGTAGAACAGCGTCAGCGTGTGACAGCGCCCGTTATTCGATCAGGCGGATATCACCCGCGCGAGGGCCTTTCTGAGAGTCTTCAGGGGCGAACTCGACGCGCTGCCCCTCACGAAGCAGTTCGAACACCGTTCCGCGCACCGAGCTGCGATGGAAGAAGTGCTCGAGCCCGGACTCATCACGGATGAACCCGAACCCCTTATCGATGAGGAGTCGTGCGATCGTTCCGGTCGGCATACCCGTATCCTCCGATTCCAAGTCCCTGGGGTTGTCCCAGAAACTGCCGCACCCGCAGATACCGGTGGTATCAGACAATGAGGCCGAGAGGAGCTTGGCCGGCGCCGGGGAGCGCGGGAACCGAATTCAGGCTGAGTCTAGGCAGGGTGCTGAGGTAAGTCAAGGGGACCGGCCCCTCGGGGCGGTGCAGCTCTCAGTCGGGGAATACTGCGCAACAGGCCATGACATGACGGAGAACCGCGCGTGATCGGAGCGATCGTCCTGGCGGCGGGCGCCTCGTCGAGGATGGGCCGACCCAAGGCGGCCCTGACGCTCGGGCGGCAGGGACACACCGTGCTGTCGATGGGTGTCTCGGCGCTGCTCGCCGCGGGCGTGCCGCGCGTGGTCATCGTGGCGGGCGCGCATCCGGAAGCCGTGCGCGGCGCGATCCGCGCGCGCGATCGGCGTGTGTCCGTGGTCGATCATCCGGAATGGGGCGACGGTCAGCTGTCGTCCCTGCTGTGCGGTCTCGAGGCGATCGATCATCCGCTGCTCGAAGCGGTCCTGGTCACGCTGGTGGACGTCCCGCTCGTCTCACCCGACACCGTACGAGCGCTGGTTGGCGCCTGGCGCCGGTCCGGCGCGCCCATCGTGCGCCCCGCCCGTGGTGACGAACACGGACACCCCGTGTTGTTCGATCGCCGGCTGTTTGCGGAACTGCGCGCGGCGGACCCTCGCACCGGGGCCAAGCCGGTCGTGCATGCCCACGCACAGGCACTGCTCAATCTGCCCGTCACCGATGACGGCGCGTTCGTGGATCTGGATGTGCCGGCCGACTACGACCGTCTGCGGCAGATGGTGAGGGAGCGCGAAGGGAAATGAGGGCGAGGGATCAGGGATCAGGGATCAGGTTGGACCCCGACCTCTGATCCCCCGTCCCCTTCTTTACATCGTCGTGAACGGGATGCTTGCGCGCGTGGTGCCCCAGTCGATGTGGAGCGTGCCACCGGACTTGGTGTCCTCGATCGTGATCGTCAACTGCTCGGCGGCGGCCGGCGCGGTGCCGACGGTCATCGGCGCGCGGCCCACGTCTTCGCCCTTCGGATAGGGGATGCCCCACTGGCCCGTCTTCTTGCTGATGATGAGCTGCCACTGCTTCTCACCGGGCAGCGTGTACAGCGTGTAGGTGCCGGGGTTCACGTGCAGCGAGCCGAACATCACCGCCTTGTCGGTCTTGATGGTGGTGGCTTCGTCAGCGCCGGTCCGCCACTCCTCGCCGTAGGGGGCCACTTCCTTGCCCACGGTGCGGCCCTTGATCGACGGCCGACCGTACTCGATGGAGATGTTGGCGCCGTCGATCACGTACTCGCTGCGCACGTGCGGGCTGCCGCCGCCGCCGACCTTCAGCTGGGTCGTCTTCTGCGCGTAGAGCGCGGTGGTGCAAAGCGCGGCCACTGCCAGCGCTGCCACGGGGAACCTGAATCGCCGCATTCGTCTGCCTCCTGATGGGTCACTCACGGGTCGGTCGGGCTTCGGGCCCGACGCCCAACGTTCGACTATACCAAAGGAGTTGGACGCTCCAGACCAGGCTGCGGCTTCCCGTTCAGGTTCGAGCCGGGGTATCCTTTCGGACAAGTGCGCGTCGGTTTACTGATCGCGGCCACGATGGCCGCCTGGGGAATGGCGGTGGCCGGGCAATCCGTCTCGTCCACCCAGCCGTTCAAGGGCCTGCTTCACGAACACCCGGCGATCGACTACAGGTCGCCCGCCGTTTCGACCCTGATCGTCGAAGCCAACCGGAAGCTCGAAGCAGGCGCCACCTACGATTCGCGTCGTGGCTACCTGGCCGCCGCGCTCGAGGCGTTCGACATCCCGGTATCGTCGCAGCTGCTGCTGTTCTCCAAGACCGGCGTGCAGCAGGCGCTCACCAGCCCGCAGAATCCCCGCGCCTTCTACTTCAACGACCGCGTCATCGTCGGCCACGTGCCGGGGGCCGCCTTCATGGAGGTGGCGGTGCACGACCCGAACGGCGGCGCACGGTTCTATACCCTGCCGCAGGATCCGGCGGTGAGGCCGGCGCTGACGGCGAGCGGCGAGTGCCTCCGCTGCCACGTGTCGTCGATCACGATGGCAGTGCCGGGCTTCATCGCGCGCAGCATGTATACCGGGCGCGACGGGCGCACGCATCCGAAACTGGGGAGCTTCCTCGTCGATCATCGCCGCGACTACACGGAGCGGTGGGGCGGATGGTTCGTCACGGGCGCTCCCGACACGCTGCGGCATCTCGGCAACACCATCGTCAGCAACCCGGAGGTGGCGCCATCGGCCACGGCCTCGGACGTGCCATCCCTCGAGGGCCGCGCGCCGACCGAGCGGTACATGTCGCCGTACAGCGACGTCACGGCGCTGGCCGTCTTCGACCATCAGATGCACGCGATGAACCTGCTCACGCGGTTCACGTGGGAAGCCCGGGCGACGGCGGCGAGCGGCACGCCCGACTTTCAGAACGGTGCGCTGGGCGATCTCGTGCGCGAAACCGCGGACTACCTGCTGCTGGTGGACGAGGCGCCGCTCGAAGGCCCGATCACCGGAGGCTCCGGCTTTGCCGAGTGGTTCACTGCGCAAGGACCGAAGGACGCGCGTGGACGCTCACTGCGCGAGTTCGACCGGCGCACCCGGCTGTTCCGGTATCACGGCAGTTACATGATCTACTCGCCGGTGGTGGACGCGATGCCCGTCGCGGCGAGGCAGGCGCTCTACGCTCGCATGCGCCTGGTGCTGGACGGCCGGGACCCCGCTCCGCGCTACCAACAGCTGGCCGCGGACGATCGCCAGGCCGTGCTGGAGATTCTTTCCGCGACCAAGCCCGACTGGAAGTGATTGCTGATCATCGCATCGGATGATGTGGTGGTCGCGTGAGCTATCGTTCGATCCTGCCGAACAGGTGCCCGCCGACGCCGTCGCCGTGCTGCCAGGTGCCGGCATAGCGCTCGCCGTAGAAGAACACCCGCGCGGTGAACGTCCCGACGGACGGAATCGTGTAGTCGGTGAGCATCACGACCGGCGTGTCGCCCAGCCACTCCATCGGCACCACAATCGGGAGCGTGACGTCCATGCCTTCGTGGACCATGCGCGCGTTGAAGCGCCAGAGGTTGTCGCCCACCTTCTCGACGCCGGCAATCTCGTAGCGATCGGGCTTCGGCGGCGCCTGCTGTCCGCCCATCGTGAACGACCCTTCGAGCACGACGTTCCGCATCCGATCGACGAACGCGCGCTCGCGCGCATCGAGGGACGCGACCGGCACCGCCGCCCCGATTCCGGTCCGGCCGACCAGCCAGCCGACCGCAAAGATCAGCACCGCCAGGACGACGGCGGCCAGCCCCACGAGCAACGTTCGACGTGTGTTCCGCAGGACATCACCTCCCACAGATCAAGCGATAGGTCACAAGATCAACAGATAGATCTCGAGATCGTCAGATCATCCGTTCGATCACGAGCTCAACACCTCGCCAGATCAACAGATTCTCGGTCTCTTCAGAACGTCACACCCGCTGAGACGCCGAAGGTGCGCGGCCGGCCGATCTCGCCGATGAACCCGGACGGTGCGAACCCCTGGTAAGGGAACGCCACCGGCACGTAGCGCGTGTCGAAGGCGTTGCGCATCCAGCCTTCGGCAAAGAAGTACTGCGACCGGAAGCCGCCACGCAGGTTCACCAGCGAGTAGGCCTCCTGGCTCTCGGTGTTGGCATCGTCATACTGCATCTCGCCGTAGACGACCGTTTCGGCGCGGCCGAACAGGGTGACCGCGTTGGTCATCGCATGCTCCACGTGGGCGCCGAAGGCGGCGGTGTACCTGGGCGTGTTGGGGATGAGGTTGTCGGACACGTCCACACCGCTCGAGACGCTCCCGTCGCCGAAGCGGGCGTTGGTGTATCCCGCATTCCCGAACAGCTCGACCGACGGGTGCGGCTTCGCCGTCAGTTCGAATTCCACGCCGCGGCTGCGCGCCTCGCCGATATTGGCCACGTAGAACTGCCCGGGGACGAACGGGTTGGGCACGTTCAATTGCAGGTCGGCCCAGTTGATGTAGAACACCGCCGCGGAGGCCGCCACGCGACCGCTGGCGAATCCGCCCTTCACGCCGGACTCGAGATGCCAGGCGTGCTCCTCGCCGTAGGCCTCGCTCCCCGTGGGCGAGGCCGGATTCCAGCCGCCGGCCTTGAACCCCTCGCTCACCGACGCGTATGCCATCACCTCCGGTTGCACGCGATAGCCGACCGCCAGTTGCGGCGAGAAATTCGAGTAGCTCCGGTCGCCCAGCACGGTCGAGGCCGGGGCGATGGCGGGGACGAGGTACGAGTCGAGCACGGCTTCCTTCGCCTCGTGATCGAAGCGGCCTCCGACCGTCAGATCCAGCCGATCGTGAACGGTGAAGATGGCCTGGCCGAAGATGCCCATGCCGAGGTCATCGAGCGAGGCGTCGGGCGAGTACTGCTGGACCGAGATCCCCAACTGCGGCGACAGCAGGAAGGGCGCCAGCGTGTTCACCGCCAGCTGCTCGTAGCCCTGCGTGAACAGCATCACGCCCGACTGCCACTTCATGGTGAGGGCGTCACCCAGCTGGACTGGCGCGTTCGGCGGGGACGCGGCCCGAATCTCCTGCGTGAACTGGACGTCGTCCTCGGCGTTGTTCCGGGTCGCGAGCGGAAGGGGGGTGTAGTCGAGATCGGTGGAATCCTCGGTCTGCCAGCTGACGAACCCGGTGCTGCTGGTGAGCGACACGCGCTCGCCGTCGCCGCGGAGCATCACGGTGGCGGCGCGAACGTCGCGGTGGGTATACCCTTCGAAGTCGCGCTGCACCCGGAACGGGCGCTCGCGGGCGGCGGTGAGATCGGCGAGCGAGTAGTCGCCGTCACGGTCGCGCTCGGCGCTGAAGATCACGCGCGCCTCCCAGTTCTGCGAGGGGATCCACATCAACTGGGCCTTGCCGAACGTGGCCGACCGCGAGTCCATGTCGTTCCCTGTCACCTCGTTGATCGTGAAGCCGTCGCGCGCCTGCTTGCCGGCCGACACGCTGATGGCGACCGTCTCGCCGAGCGGACCCGAAACGGCGCCGCGGACTTCGCGCGACGACTGGTTGGCAAAGGGCGCCACGACGGTCCCGGTCCATTTGGCCAGCGAGGGCCGCGCGCTGCTGACGCTGATGATGCCGCCGAGCGCATTCCTGCCGTAGAGCGGACTCTGCGGCCCGCGCACGAACTCGATCTGCCCGACGTCCATCAACTCGATGCTGGACGAGTTGGCGTTCAGCTGCGGCACGCCGTCGATGTAGGTGGTGACGGCCGGATTTCCGGGGCTGGCGCCGATGCCGCGGAAGCGCGGGTTGCTGGCCTTGCGCGCGGTGAACTCGGTGAAGAACGTGTTCGGCGCGAACAGCGCCGCGTCACTGACGACGCGGACGCCGCTGTCGGTCAGGGTGTCGCTCGTCACGGCGGTGACGCTGCCCGGGACGTTCTTCACGTCGGTCGGCTCCTTCTGCGCGGTGACAACGACGGTCGGCAGCGTCAAGCGTGGAGTGGGGGGCTGCTGTGATTGCGCGGCGGCCGTCAGGGGCGCGCACAGGAACAGGACGGCGGCGGCCACCTGCCGCGCTTGACGGGGACCTGACTCGAAGTGCATCCCGACATTATGTCCTTGCCCCGCGCTCCGACATAAGGGTCGCTGAGCGAAGCGGGACGAGTCCTTGTGACGAACGCGGCGAGGGCGGGCCTGGCACCCAGCCCCGGCGGTTCGATCAGCGCAGCGGCACCATCCAGATGTTGCCGTGCAGTTCGCCGCGTTCGAAGACGACGACGTCGTTGCGCGGCGACCAGGCGGGGTAGCGCAGATAGACGTTGGTCGGGCTCGGAGGAGTGATCTCTCCCTGCTCACCGCTCCGCGCGTCGATCCATCGCAGGCTCCACACGCCGCCCCGCAGGGCGGCCGCCGCGATCTTCCGCCCGTCCGGTGACCAGCTGCGCACCCACATCTGGCCGCGCTCTCTCGTCAGCCACTTCAGCCGGCCCGTCGACAGGTCGACGACACCAGCCTGCATGGAACTGCCGTCCTTGATCTCCACCGCGATCCGGCGTTCGTCCGGCGACCATGCCGGATAGCCCACCGACTCGCTCAGGTCACCGACGGCCTGAGGCGAGAACGACGACAGCGGCGTCGTGTAGAGCCGGCGCCTGCCGTCGGGCTCGCCGATGACGGAGAGGACCGCGCGCGTCATCGAGGGCGCGGTCTCCATTTCCGCGGGGCTGGCCCCGGCGAATGCACCACGCGCCTGCGCCGCGACATCGAGCAGGAGGGTCTCCCGGCGGGTGGAGACGGCGAGCGACCACAGACCGTTCGTCTCGCCGCGATTCGAGAAATAGGCCAGCCGCTCCCCGTCCGGGAACCAGGTGGGCTTGCCCTCCGCCGCATCGCTCGACGTCACCTGCACCTTGTGACCGCCGTCGATATCCATCACCCAGACGTTCGGCGGGTCGCCTCGACGCGACGACATGTACGCGACGTGCGTGCCATCCGGCGAGACCACGGCCATCGACGTGCGCCGGCTCGTGTCCTCGGTGAGCGGCACGGCCGCGCTTCGTGGGGAACCGTCAGGTCGAATCGGCTGCGACCAGATCTGGCTGTTAAGAGCCAGCCCCGCGAAACCGAGGCGGGCGCCATCGCCCGACACGGACAAGCCGCGCACGCCGGGCACGCCGGGCACGGCGATCGGTTCGATCGGCCCGCGCGCCACGCCGTTCTTCGCATCGAACGGCAGTCTGTAGATGATCGCTTCGCCCCCGGCCATGTAGATGGCGCGGCCGTCCGGCGCAAACGCCAGTTCGTACACCTTGGCGCCCGATGGCAGTGGCGTGACGTGGCCCGTGTCCGTGGCCACCAGCCATGCGCCGTTCTCGCGCCCGCCATCGAACACGGTGAAGCCGATGAAGCGCCCGTCCGGGGTCCACGCCGGCGAGGCATGCCCCCCCAACGGCTGCGCGCTGTGGGTGATGGGCCGCGCGCCGCTCCCATCCGGGTTCACCAACCAGATCGTCGAGCCCGCGGCCGCACCGAACGCGCTCGGCGTCACGTCCGCGTGCTCGTCGGACTGAAACGCGATGCGCCGGCCATCCGGCGACCATGCCGGCCTCGAGCCCTCGCTCGCCAGCTGACGGGCCACGCCGCCGCGCGCGGGCATCACCCAGATGCCACCGCTCCTGGCGGAGTGATACGCCAGCTGCGTCCCATCCGGCGACCACGCCGGCTGCACGTTCTGGCCGCCGTCGGTCGTCAGTGCGGTCTCGGTTCCGCCCTCGGCCAGGGACCGGACGTAGATCTCGAACGAGCCGCTGCGGTCCGACGCAAACGCCAGTGCGTCGCCACGCGGCGAGAACGCCGGGCTCATGTCGAGTCCGGCGTGCGTGGTCAACTGCACGGGCCATGGCACGCGGGCCGCCGCGGCATCGGCCGTGACCACGTCCTGCCAGCGGATGAGCCGCGTGTTGAGCCATGCACCGGTGGCCACCAGCAGGACGGCCACCACCGAGAACGCCACCGCCGCTTGCCCGCTGACAGTGCGAGCCGATGTCGCGCTGGGCCCGGCCGTCGCCGCCGCGATCGGCGGATCGCTCGGGACCGGTGCCGTGCCTTCCGGCGGTACGGCGTGAGTGACGGGTATGGACCGGATTGCTGGCGACGGACTCCCTGCCGGCGCGGTCTCGCGCGGTTCCACACTCACCGGACACTTCCAGCGATAGCCGCGTGTCGGTACCGTCTCGATGAAGCGTGGGTCGCGAGCCTCGTCCACGAGCACCCGCCGCAATTGCGCGACGACGCGGGTGAGCGCGTGATCCGTGACGGCGGTATCGGGCCACAACGCCTCGAAGATCTCCTGCTTGCTGAAGAGGTGACCCGGCTGACCGACCAGCAGCGCGAGCAGATCGAGGGCCTTCGGTTCGAGCGCGAGCACCGCCCCGCCACGTTCCAGGCGATACCGGTCCAGATCGAGCCGGAAGTCGTCCCACACGAAAACATCAGGCGTTCGTCCCAACATCCACCCCTTCGGCGCCTTCATCGCGGAAACCGCAGCACTTCATCAGGCGGCCATCACGACCTCGCGTGCCCCCGCGCTGCATCGTCGAACTCATGGACGGATGCCCAGTTCGAATCGGCTGTGCCGCGCTGCTCCTGTACTTTGCCGTTGGCGCGTCGGCGGTCTCTGCCCGCGGCCCGGACAGGGCCTCCTCGCCACCTGACGCAGTCACCGCGCCGCTGTCCATAGAGATGGACGGCGGGATTGTCGTCGTGGTTCGCATCCCGGGTGGGGGCCCGTTCCGATTCCGGCTGGATACCGGTGCCAGCCGCACGGTAGTGTCCAGGGAG
>Ga0105103_10000559_pt1 | contig 21017 bp, 24 predicted proteins | sample PPLLaktember2015_2_FD_79107 | JGI IMG/M metagenome (GOLD analysis project Ga0105103, IMG submission 79107) | Freshwater sediment microbial communities from Prairie Pothole Lake near Jamestown, North Dakota, USA - PPLs Lake P7 Core (6) Depth... | ecosystem: Environmental > Aquatic > Freshwater >...
ATTGTGAATATGAACAATTAACTAATTCCGTATTATTGGATAATTTATCGGAAATATTACCCGAAATTACCCCTTGATCCGAACATCCAGAAACAAACGCGCCTGAGAATGTAATTGTTGGGCTTTCAGAGGGCCGCCATAATGATGTGTATGACCACGCATTATTCCAATAATAATTTAAAGTTTCAGAATAGAACTTAACATCAACTTTTCCGTTATCGGCTATAGCTTTCTGAACATTTGGATTATCCCCATCAACTTCATAGGTTTCAAATAAGAACTTCCTGGCTTCGTTCAAATATCTTTCTAGGAACACTCTCTCACCTGGGCGCAAAACTATTCAAGAGCCAAGAGAAACCCCATTCAGTTCGATTTTTGCTAACACCTTATTTGTTGTTAGATTAAAAAGTTCGATTTCGAACTCATCACCGTTATTAAGAAAAACGGCATTACCATCATACTGTTTTACTCGTTGTCTACCTTTGGTGACAAATGCTGTGGGTACAGTAGACCCATCATTAAATAATGTTTTCATTTCCTTATATTTTTTGTATTTGAGTCTCTATTTGCTGGTATCAATTCCAACTCAATTGCCGTTTGACCGACACTAGAACCTCAATCACAAGGTTAAATATAAATATAATAGAATCATCAAAATTTGTAAATAGTTAATCGGGTATTAATTCGTTTGCGGTAACATCTATTGATTTTACAATTAATCCGTCATGCCCATCAGGAATTAAATTAATATATATTATATTTTCAATACCAAAATAAGCAATACCCGCATATTTTTCTATTCGAACCTTTTTCCAATCAATATCAATTGTTATTGTTTCTTCAAGTAATTCTATGTCGCCCCATTCATTTTCTTCTCCATTCCAAGGATAATATGATATTGTAGTTTGTATTTTTGATGGACCTTTGATATCATGTACTTTTATTTCTGTAATACCATAAGTTTCATGTTGAATATCTATTAAGAAAGAAACATTTACTTTTGTATCAAGTATATCGTCTATTTTACCGCCTTTATAAAAAGTCTTTTCAGTATGATAATTAAAATTTAGAGTCGCTTTTATATAATATCTACCATCATTCATGATATATTCTGTAGCTCGCATTGCGGGCACTTGTTCCTGAACGATCATATCCATTAACTTTTGTGCTTGGTTTTCAGTTAATATAAGCTTTTTCATTACCTTTTATATAATATGTTATTAATAACCTTTTAACATTTTAAGCTTGCCAGTTCTAAATAATTCATCCCCATCATCTTTATTGAGATATACTCCTTTCATATATGATTGAGATTTTCTATCACCAGTTAGACTTTCTGGTGACATAAAGAAATAAAAATAATCGTTACCGGGATGACGTTCTACATATCTAAACATATAATAAGGTTTTCTTTTTTCAGAATCCATTACTAATTGTGTTATGGAATGAGTATATTCCATTGGCTTTACCATACTTAATGTTTCCATGTTCATTACACCAATAAGATTATTCTGTCTTTGTTGATATAATGTAAATTTTTCATCCAATGTAGAATATAATACTTTGAATTCTATTCCAACTATACCTACTTTAAGACCGTGTACTCCACTAACGATTTTTAGTCTTTGTTTTAAAATGTCTTCATCTAGAAATTTATATAATCCGCCAGGCGAGTCATAAATTAAATTTAACATACCAAGAGGATCAGATGGGTTGTCACATCTAAATCTTTTTTTATAGTCCCCACCTTCAAGTTTTGTTTTGGCAATATATGTTTTCTTCAATGTTAAAGGTAAAACATCAAAACATCTAGTATTATTAATATATCGATTACTATCAATATATTTTGTTTGCATTTTTATATCTTGTATTGCAAAATCATATGGATTTGGACGTTCTGATGTGTGTTCAACAAAATTAATTTGGTCAACAGAAATATCTGTTATTTCTTTGGGTAATAAATCAAAATATCTAATTAGATGTTGTTTTCCTTCTAACGCCGGCCATACATTAACAACATCTCTCCATTCTAATGCTGTTCTGTCTGATTTATTGTTTCTCAATGTGATGACATATGGATATTCCGAGTTACGATATCCCGGTCTAATGGGTTGTAAAACTGATAAAAAATATAGGTCAGATTCGTCTCTATTTTTATCCATTATAAAATAATATGATCTTCTATTACGATAATCATAATACAAATTATTTCCTTCATTAGAACCGTGAGTAATACACCAATTATTATTTAAATTATATGAACGCGTTCCTGTTTCTTTTAAATGTCTTTCGGTTTCTTCTTGATTTAATATGTGTTGTAAATACCCTAGCGCAATGGATTGTGGTTTAGACTCTACTTTAATAACCACAAGATTATTGTCATTAATAATTTTATTTCTATCGTTTTCCCATATTTTATATGCGCTTGCTTTTTGTAATTCTGGAGTGTCGCCTTCAATTTTAATTTCCAATTCTACACCGGATTGTTGTGTACTAACTCTATCCATATAAAAATCCATTTGTTCCCATGTGTAATTTTGTATGTCTCTAACTTTTCCGTGATCTGAAAGAATATTACGCATTTCGGGAAATGTGTTGGCTAGTGCAGCAATTTCAGGTAAATTAACGTGTCTTCGACCTGTTATTGGATTTATGGTGCCAGGCGTTTTATATTCAATTATTCCATTTTTTCTTCTATTAAAAAATGTAATTGCATCATTCATACCTTGTTCAGTTAATCCGGGATTTTCTTCTTTCCATTTTAATTTAAGTACTTGTGTTGCACTTAACTTTTTTGGCTTTTGTGGAATAATATCTTGATTAACCTCTGGCTCGGTTTTTATATCAATATTGGTTGGGATTTCATCATTCTCACCATTTTCATCATTTTCATCATTCTCACCATTTTCATCGTATGGTAATGGCGTTTCATCATCCAGTTGCTCATGAATAATTTGTAAAAATATATCTTTAAGTTCCATTAAACTTTAAATTTATTTATTAATTTTATAATTATATCCCAAGAAATGAAAGTATTATTATCTCCAAGAATTCCGTCTTTTCCCGCTTTAATTGTTTTACCATCAAATTTAAAGATTTCGTATTCGTGTCCATCTTTTTTATATAATTCATTTATTTGTTGTTCGTTTATGGTTTGTTGGCGTAAACATTTATACCATATTTTTTGTTCTTGGGGTGTTAATGTTTTTTGTGTTTCATATCCCCAATTTCCGTCGATTGCAATATTAAATCCTTGTTTATTTTTTCGTGATTGAAAAATTTTTAACAATTTTTCTGTTTCACTATTTGGTCCAGTTAATCCATCAATTTTTAATTTACCATTCATTACTTGATTTAAAAAACATTGAACTGTTCTTACTGTTGATCTAATATCTTCAGATTGTTCGGTAACAACGGTATCAATAACTTTTTTAATTTGGGTTTCGGAAAAAATGTATTTTTTCATATTATAATCACGTATATGTGATAAATATTGAAGAAATTTGATTTATTGTGGTTACTATGTTCATTATTTTATATATATTTATGAAAAAACATAAATATGCTTTCATTAAAAAATCTTGAAATAGTAAATTATCAGGATAAATTATATTATATTTATCGAAAATATCCTAAAAATGGTATTAAAGATGGATTCATAAATGATGTGAAAGAATTATGGCATTGCGATATTGTTCTTAAAAAAAAGAACGAGCAAGATGATGAAACATTAATGTTTTTGGTGGAAATATCTGATGCTAATATTGTTGAGGATTCTGTGGAAGTTGAGAAGGACTAGTATCAATTTTTTTTCCTGATTTTTTGGAAACATTTGATATGTTAGTTATTGCTTCAAAATTTTTTATAACATCATTTAAAACAGCAGCAAATTCATAATTTTCAGCTTCTTCATTTTTCTTCAAAAGTTCAACAATGAATCGTTTTAATTCTTCATTTGAAAGATTTGCTTTTATTTTTGCGGTGTTCTTTAAAAGATTTAAAACCGTAAACGAAACAGATAATTGTTTTTCTTTATTTAATGTAAAATAATCATCTATTTTTATGGTTGATAGAATATTATTTGTGATGGTTTCTAAAAACATAATAAATGAGGGCTGATTTACGTTAACTTTCATATCTTTTCGTTTTTTATAAATATTATTTAAAAAAGATTATTGGAACAAACATAATAAAAAAGGAGACGATCTCCTTTTTATTAAAATTTGTATATAACATTTAAAATTAACTTAGATTAAAATTACTTCCCCCATTTTTTTCTCGAAACAATTTGAGCAATGATCCCATACACACTTAAATCTTGAAAAGTGTCAGAGATAGCTTCTCCAACCTGATCTTGTTTACCTAGAACAACTAGTTGTTTAATTCTTTGGATTTTATCGTTCATTCTAAAAAATAATCCCGATAATGATAATTTTATATCATCATCAGTTAATAATTGAGTTCCAACAGAAATATTGGTCGGCCCGTAGTTGAGTTGTTTTTTGCAAAAGAGCTCGTATTGCTCTCCTAAGATTTTTTTAAATTCTTTTGTGGTTTCAGGATATCTTTCTTCACATTCTTTAACTGCGGGTGATTTTTCGGGTTTTGTTGTTGATTTTTCTTCCATGATTTTATAAATTAAATTATTATTTTTAATACTAATTTCAAATATAAGTAAAAAAATGGATATTACCAAATATTTATAAAAAAACTAATCACATGCCAACACAAAAATCTAAAACAAAAGAGGCACATCCTGGAAAATCAGATCAACCAAAATACAAACAACTAGTTCGTATGTTATCTTTTAGAATTGTTCCAATGTATTATAAAAAAATAGAAAAAGTTGCTGATGATCAAAAGACAACTGTATCTGCGCTTATTAGAAGATATATCAAAGAAGGTATGGTTAAAGATCTTGAAATGAAAGGTAGTGATACTGACTTTAGAATCGAGTAATCACTTATCGAATCTTTTCCTAGCCGCATCTGTAATAAACACATATTGGGCGACACCTATAAAGTCGTCCAATTTTTTTGCATTAGAATAACTCATTGCCGATTTGAGATAATCTTTAAAGTTTTCGGTCCATTGTTCAAGAGTATATTCAACTTTCTGATATTTGGTAATACCTTCTGCCGTAACTAATTTACTTTTTCCCCAACTTCTCTGTACAGCTTTGGTACTCATTCCTCTGTATTTCTTTTTGATTGGAAATCCCCATCTCCAGAGAGGTTCTGCCATCTTTAGGGGTGTTTTTATACCATAAAGATAGTTAAACCCAGAAGACTCAATTGCTTTATTAAATGTTGATCCCATCATAACATAATCTGCCCCCAAAGCAAGAGCTTTAATAATATCAGAATAGTTTTTCATTCCGCCATCAGCAACGATTTTGGTTTTAAGATCCAATTCTTTTTTTTGTTTATAACATTCAGAAATTAAAGATCCCATTGGATAATTGATTGAAACATTAGCTGCCGTGGTACATCCTGCCCCTGTTCCGATTGAACATCTAACAAAATCGGCACCCGCCATAGCTAGATTAACAAATGTTTCTGGATTTGCAACATTACCAACCATAATTGATGGTAATTCTGGCCATATTTCTTTAATATTTTGAATGAGGGGTATAAGTTTAGACATATGTCCATTTGCAATATCAATTAATATATGTTGATGATTATAAAAAAACTTTTTATCAAAGCGTTGATGATTATAAAAAAACTTTTTATCAAAGCCGCGTGTGTTGTTTTCTTTATAATGATTTAATTGAGTTTCGATTTCGCATAACCCAAAAGATTGAAAATGGGGGGTTAATTGATCTTTTGAAAATGATTCGACAAATTGACCCCTTGGAATACAGGGAATTATACCATTATTAATAAAACTTGTAAAATTGTCCAATGATACTACAGTATCCATAGGTGAGGCTATTAGTGGAAGCATATGGTGTCCCGTACCCCAAAAAATGAATGGAACACATTCGCTTCTACTATTAACGTCACTTTTTTCGGCTGGAATGATAACAATGTCGTTTAAATCAAATTTCAAATCATTCATATTAAAACTATTTATACTCAAAGATAAGAAAAATAATTAAAATAAAAAAATTACACAACAGAAAAGTATTTATAGGATATGGAAAAAAAGATTATAACAGAAGAACAAGTTAAGGAGGTTCTACAAAAAATTCTAAATGAAGAAATGTCCAGAGTTTCTAGACAGGATTTTAGCCGTACTCAATTTAAGATCGAAGAATTGGAAAATTCATTAATTGAAACGATTAAAGAATTTAGAAAACTTGAAAGTTCAATTCCATATGGATTAAAAAATGTTACAAATAAAAGAGTTATGTTAATTTCATCATATCTTATCGGAGCTCAAGGAAATATCGCTAAACTTAAAAGCGTTGTAAAAAATTATAAAAGAAAAATTTACAGTCAACAAAAAGAACCTATCACACCTGAAGTTCCTGTGGAAGAAAAGAAAAAATAGTTTTTTCTTTTTGACTCACAAAATCATAAAAATTTTTAATAAAACCATTATTTTACTTTAATAATTTGTTTTAATTGCTTATTATTATCCAAGATAAATAATGTATATGAAAAAAAATAAAATTTTCGTCCAAATAGCGAGCTATCGAGACCCTGAATTACTTCCGACTTTAAAAGATTGTATTGAAAAAGCAAAATATCCAAAGAATTTGGTATTTTCAATTGCGTGGCAACATTCGCCAGATGACATATGGGATACATTATCCGCATATACAAAAGATAAACGATTTAAAATTCTTGATATAAATTATCTCGAATCAGAAGGTGTTTGTTGGGCAAGAAATAAATTACAACAACAATATAATAATGAAGAATATACTCTTCAATTAGATTCGCATCATCGATTTGCTCAGGATTGGGATCATGAGTTAATTATGACATTAAAAAAATTACAAGAAAATGGTTATCCGAAACCATTATTAACAGGATATATTCCATCTTATGATCCTAATAACGATCCTGCGGGAAGAATTTATGAGCCATGGGTAATGAATTTTGATAGATTTAGTCCTGAAGGTGTTATTCATACAATGCCAGCAACAATTGATGATTATAAAACAAGAGATTTACCCATACCTGCAAGATTTTATTCTGCTCATTTTGCGTTTACTCTTGGACAATTTGTTAAAGAAGTTCCACACGATCCAAATCTTTATTTCCATGGAGAAGAACATTCTATTTCTGCAAGATCATATACATGGGGATATGATTTATTTCATATGGTTAAGACTCTTATTTGGCATGAGTATACTAGAAGAGATAAGAAAAAACAATGGGATGATGTTAAAACGTGGTATGAAAAAAATAACGGGGCGTTTATAAGAATTAGACAACTATTTCATATGGAAACAAGAACACAAGATTTTGGTCCGTATGATTTTGGACCTGTAAGAACATTAGAACAATATGAACATTATGCTGGTATATCTTTTCAACGAAGAGCTGTACAGCAGTGGACTTTAGATAAAAAATCACCACCCAATCCAATTCTTAATGGAGAAGAATATGAAAAGTCATTTGTCAAATGGTTTAAACATTGTATTGATATCGGATACGACAGAGTACCAGAAAAAGATTATGATTTTTGGTGTGTTGCATTTCATAAAGAAGACACGAATGATGGATCTGACACAACATTATTTAGAAAAGATGCGGATAAAAATGAAATTAATGGATTTTTCAATGATCCTGATCATTATTGTAAAATATGGAGAGAATTTGAAACATCTATACCTCCAAAATATTGGGTAGTATGGCCACATAGTGAATCTAAAGGTTGGTGTGAAAGAATGACAGGAAATTTATAGTAAAATAATATGAAAAAAATTTCAATAGATGTTTCTGAATATATGGCAATAACTCAAGAACACGATAAGGAAAGAATAATGCTACATCTTCCGGCTTATAGAGAGCCTGAATTGATTCCAACAATAAAAAGCGCATTAGAAAATGCTGAGCATCCCGAAAGAATAACTTTTGGTATTTGTAGACAATATAATCCAGACGATAAATTTGATAATCTTGATGAATTTAAAAACGATAAACGTATCAAAGTTCATAATATGTTATATACTGAATCTAAAGGATTACCATATGCTCGTGCGGTTATTAACGATACTCTTTTAGAAGATGAAGAATTTGTCTGCCAGCTGGATTCACATCACAGATTTATTAAAAATTGGGATACTACGTTATTATCATGGTATTATGAATTAAAAGATGATGGATATAATCCATTAATTTGTGGTTATTTACCATATTATGATCCATTTAACGATCCTGCAGGTAGAACTATGGAACCTTGGTTATCTGAAGCGGCATGTTTTTATCCATTTGGTACAATTTTTATTCGTCCATGTGGTATTCCAAATTGGCCTCAATTAACAAAGCCATTTCCTGCTAGATTTTTATCTGGGCATTTTGCGTTTGGTCCAAATAAATGGGCAAAAGAAGTAAGACACGATCCTGAATTGTATTTTAGTGGTGAAGAAATTAATTTAACTGTTAGATCATTCACAAGTGGATATGACTTATTTCATCCACATAGAAATATTATATGGCACGCAACAATGAGAACTGAAAGAGACGGAAAATTATTTTGGGATGATCAATATAAAAGAGGCGACTATTCATTTGGTCCGGCACAAGATAAAGCACGTGCAAAGATAAGGCAATTATTGAAAACAGAAGATAATGGGTTTGATTTGAGCGGATATGATCTCGGAACAGTTAGAACATTACGAGATTATGAAAAATATGCAGGAATACATTTTAAGAAAAAATCATTTCAAAGATATACTGTTGATCATGGTTTTCCGCCAAATCCTATGCCATATGCAACAGAAGAAGAATGGGAAAATTCATTCATGCATTCTTTTTATCATTTAGTTAATCTCGAAAGACACCATTTACCAGGTAATAACTATGATAGTATACTAGTTGCGTTTGATGATGAAAACGGAATTGGGATGCATAGTAAATCAATAGACGGAAACCAATTAAAACAATTTATTGAAAGAGGAACGCCTATCCATTATGAAGAAATGTTCTTAACAGATAAAGACCCGTCTAGAATTGTCTTTTGGGCATATAATAATGCAACAGGGTGGTCAGATAGAATAGAAATGAAAATATGATAAATGAGATATCTAAAACAAACGTAAAAATCAGAGTTCATAATCCATGTAATGAACACACAATACATAATAGATTTTATAATGATTTCTGGGATGAATTTACTGAATATTTAAAGAAAATTTTTATTGTAGAAGAAAAAAGATATTTTGATTGTGCTCATAGTGGACGTATGCCAGTAAAACTAGAAAGAGGGATAAGTGAAAATTTACTATTACTGGAATGTGAATATATTATTGAGAACTTAGAAAATGGCGAATTTGTAATCATGTCTGTTTCTGATACCATAACGGGAGCAGTAATAGATGAGAGAGCGAATCCGTTATTAAAAAAAGTGTTAATTTCACAATTTTGGCCATCTGACATAAATTATTATCTTAGCGATTACATAGAAAAATATTCTCCATGGACATATTTTCAATCAAAAAAAATTGATCTGGAACCATTTTATCAAAAAAGAATCTTAACTCCACCAATCGATAATAAACTATATTTTAAAGGAGTTTTGGATGATAGAATAATTCTTAATTATATTGATAAAGATATTATGTCAAGTTTTGTTCCTATGGCTATGAATCAATACTTAGATGACATTATAAAATATAAAATTGCTTTATCTGTTGATGGTAGGGGAGAACTCTGTTATAGAGATATTGAGTGTTTTGCAATTGGTATTCCAATATTAAGATTTGAGTATTTAACGCCATTGAGCGATCCATTAATTCCCAACTATCATTATATTTCGGTATCTAGACCAGATGATTTGTTATTTTATAGATTAGGCAACGAATCTCATTCAAAATTATTGGAACAAAGATATTATGAGGTTTTAAATGATGACAATTTTTTAAACTTTATTTCAAAAAACGCTAGAGAATATTATTTAAAAAATTGTACGATGTCTTCTATAATAAAAAACACCTATAATTTATTAAATTTGAACAATTGGGTATGATATATATTTCACTAACAACAGTACCGAAAAGATTAAAATATTGGCCAGTTATTAAATTAAATCTAGAGTCATTATTAAATCAAAAAACGGACAAAGAATATTACGTTATTCTTAATCTTCCAATCTCATATACATTAAAATATTTGGAACCTAACGATATTGATTACATTTTACCTGTTGAATTAATAGAATTTGCTAAAAATAACCCAAAATTAATAATTAATAGAGACACATATGATTATGGGCCGATTGTTAAAATAATAGGATCGTTAAAATATGCAACAAATCCAGATGATATCTTAATTATTCTAGATGATGATGAAATTTATCATGAAGATATGTTAGAATATCATATAAAGAAATTAAATGAACATCCTAATCATGTTATATGTTTTAGTGGAGACAAATCATTAGAAAAAAGAACATTTATTGAAGATGGAATAAAAAAATATATGCTTTGCCCAAGTCATTTTTATTTTCCATTAGATGAAGATCGTTATTTAGCGATACCCGGACATTTTGCGTCCGTAAGTTATAAAAGAGAATACTTCAAAGAAGATTTTAATGAAGAACTTTGGAAATTGGCAGATGGTGATGATCCATTAATGGGATATTATTTAAAAAAACACGAAATTTTAATATTGTGTGTTATGTATGATAATCAGGAAGATTTTAGACCCATACGAGATGAATGTAATCCAAAACCATGGCAACACTTTCCTATTATTAATTCATTAGTATATCCAGAAAATGCTGCTGGTTATTTAATAAGAAAAAAAAATCCACAAACTATTCATGGATATCAAAGTCAAGAATTAATGGATCTCCTTTATTGCCATAATTTTGTATATATCGAAAAAGAACAATGATTTATATTTCAATAATAATAACTACCGACGAAATAAGTGACTGGCCTCAATTTGAAGAAAATTTAAATTCTTTATTGAATCAGAAGATAGATAAAGAGTATTATGTAATATTATCGATACCTGAAACATGCGAAATACCTATTAAAATATTAGAATTCATTCCCAAATTAATCATTAATAGAAACGTTTCTAACTATGGAGAAATTGGTAAATTAATTAGCGTATTAGGTTATTCAACTAATCCTGACGATATAATTGTTGTGTGTAATTGTAATAACATTTATCATGAAGAAATGCTTGAATATCACATAAAAAAACTAAATGAATATCCAAATCATGCTATATGTTTTGGCGGGGAAAATGGTATTGATAAAAAATTATGGGTTCATAATAATGAAATAAGATATGTGTTTCGTAACACAAGTATTTTATTACCAACAGATAGAGACCGTTATATATTAATTCCGTCTCATGCATATTCTGTAGGATATCTAAGAAAATATTTTAAAGATGATTTCAATGAAAATATTTGGAATTTAACTAATCATGACGATCTACTAATGGCATATTATTTAAAAAAACATGAAATATGGCCACTATGTGTAACATGGGATAAAGAAACTGATTTTAGGCCCAGAAATGACGGATTTTTTCCAATAACTAAAAAAACATTAAATATATCAAAAGAATATACAATAAATAAAGAAAATATGAATGAAATAATAAAAACTTTACTTTACTATGATATGGAAACGCCGGAAGGAAAGGGAAAAGTTTTTTATATTAAAAAATAAACATTAATACTTAAATTATGACAAATGAATTCATTAAATTATTAAAACCACAAAATGTGTTTTTAACAAAAAAAAGACTAGGACCTAATGAAGATGGCGGATATACTATGCCCGAATTTGTTTATGAAAATTGTTCAGCTCTTTTTACATATGGGGTTGGAAGTGACGCTAGATTTGAATTAGAATTTGCTAAAACATACCCAAAACCCATATATCTTTTTGATCATGAAGTATATGCACCAGTATTAGGGTATGAAGAACATCAAAAAAATCAATTAATAAACATGACAAATTTTTATAAAGAAAATGGATGTACTTTTATTCCTAGTGGATTAGGGTTCGGAAAAAATTGTCATGACTTTTATCAAGATTATCAAGAATTAGGAATAAGTGGCCATGTCTTTTTAAAAATCGATATTGAAGGAGGCGAATATGATTATTTTATTCAAACAGATATTGATAATTTTGAAAATAGTGTGATGGCTATTTCGTTAGAAGTTCATTGGATTTACGATCCAGTATTACATGCGAAATTAATTCAAATTTTAAATAAAATTCGAAAACATTTTATTTTATGTCATTTACATGGAAATAGATGGGGAGAAATATGGGAATTTGAAGGATATGAAATACCAGGAACAATGGAATTGTCTTTTATTAATAAAAAATTTGTTCAACAATATGAACCAGATGAACAGGATTATCCGATTGAAGGTTTAGATGTATCAAATCGTCCTGGATATCCTGATTATAAATTAACATTTTTAAAATATAATATAAATTCATAAATAAAAATAAAATTAATATGGAATCAACAGAATACAAAGATGTCTTTAGTCATGTTTATGAAAATGATGGATTTTATAGTGGAGGAGAAAGTAGAAGCGGATCTGGGAGTTCATTAGAAATGACTGAAAAAATACGTGAAGGTATTATAAAATTAATAAAAGAAAAAAACATAAAAACAATTGTTGATCTTGCTTGTGGGGACTTCAATTGGATGAAAGAAATTGTATTTCGATTTGAACGATATACTGGAGGAGATATTGTTCCTAAATGTATCGAGGAAAATAATGAACGATATAGTAATTCTAGAATAAAATTTATTGTACATAATATTGCAACTGATATAATTCCTGATGCTGATTTATTGTTTGTTAGAGATGTTATCGGACATTATCCATTAGAAGATGGAAAGAAAATTATTTCAAATATTTTAAATTCAAATTGTAAATATCTTTTAACAACCACATGGTATAATATTAATAACAAGGAATATTATAAAGAACATATAAATGAAGATGTTCCTATTGGTAGATGGTATGGTGTTAATCTTATGTCCGAACCATTTAATTTTCCCGATCCTGAATATATTATAGAAGAGATTAATGAAATTGTTGGGTATTCTGATGGTATTAGAAAAACGCTAGGTTTGTGGGACATTCAAAAATTAAAATCTATATTGATTGAAGGTCAATCAAAAGAGAATATGACCCCCGATGATTCTCTATCTTATTATATTGAAAAATATGGAACAGATAAATTAAAATCAGGATATAGTCATTATTATGAAAAAGTATTCGAACCAATAAAATATAAAAAAATGAATATTCTGGAAATTGGAATAGGTACATTATTACCACAATATCCCAGTAGTTTTATTGGTAATCCTGGTCTTTATCCTCATTATAAACCAGGCGGTTCATTGCGAGCATGGAGAGATTATTTTAAAAATTCTGAAATATTTGGAATTGATGTTGCGGAAGATTGTAAATTTGAAGAGGAAAGAATTAAAACATATATTTTTAGTTCATTGGATAAAGAAAAATGTGATGAAAATTTAAATAATATAAGTTTTAATATTATAATTGATGATGGATTACATACTGCAATTGCTCAAATAACAACAATGCAAAATTTATTTGATAGAGTAAAAATTGGCGGATATTATATAATTGAAGATTGTGGCGGAAATAGTGAAGGAACACATCCGATTACTGATTTTAAAAATGAATTTGAAGAAATTGCTGGCGAACATGAATATGTTCTTCTTGGTAATATAATTTTTATTAGAAAAAATAATAGTGGACGAGGAAATTTAGGCTCGTTAGATAATTTTTTAAAAGTTCATCCTAAAATTACTTCAAAAGTAGAAATTAATTCTGAAATAAAAATTAAACCTAATATAAACGTAATAAATAAAGATCTTACTGTTGTTACTGGATTATGGAATATTGGAAGACAAGGAAGAGATTTCACGCACTATATTGAAAATTTTAAATTATTTTTACAAATTCCTGTTAATATGTTTATATATATTCCTCAAGAATATGAAAACTTAGTGTGGGAAATACGATCTAGGGATAATACATTTGTTAGAATTGCTGAATTAGATTATATTAAAAATCTTTATAGTCCATTTTGGGATAAAACACAGGCAATTCGTACAGACCCAAAATGGTTCAATTCAACAGGAGAACAAGGATGGTTATCGGGTAGTCCTCAATCAACTTTAGAATATTATAACCCAATTGTTCAATCAAAAATGTTTTTACTTAATGATGTAACTGTATGGAATCCATTCAATACTGAATATTTCATATGGCTTGATGCTGGAATTACAAACACAGTTAATCAAAATCTTTTAATTAATGATCGCGCATTAGATAAAATAATTCCATATTTAAATGATTTTTTGTTTTTATCATATCCTTATGAAACAACAACTGAAATTCATGGATTTGATTTTACTGCAATAAATAGATTTGCGGGTCAAACCGTAAAATATGTTTGTCGAGGTGGATTATTTGGAGGTAAAAAAGAAGTTATTTCTCAAGCCAATTCAACATATTATTCAACATTATTTAGTACATTAGATAGTGGATATATGGGCACTGAAGAAAGTATATTTGCAATCATGTCTTATAGAGAGCCAAACATATATCGAAGATATTCGTTAGATGGTAATGGATTAATAATAAAATTTATCGAATCTTTATTAAATGATAATGTTGTTTTAGAAGACAAACCAAAAAATTCAAGACAAATATCTGTAAGTAATTATGAATTATCAAAATTAAAAACGAATGTTTATATATTAACATTTAATTTTCCAGAACAAGTTCAACACACAATTAATACAATGGAAAAAATTCCCGAATGGCTTACAAAACCACATTTAGTTTTGATTGATAATTCAACAGAACCCGATGCAATTATTGGTAATAAATTAATTGCTGAAAAATATAAGATGGAATATATACCTATGGAGCGTAATACAGGTATATGTGGAGGAAGACAAAAAGCTGCGGAACATTTTCATGAATCTGATGCGGATTTTATGTTCTTCTTTGAAGATGATATGACAGTTAATCCGCCAGAATTAGAAGGACAATTTTGTAGAAATGGTTTCCGAAAATTTATACCTAATTTATATAATATTGTTCACAAAATAATGGTAAAAGAAGGATATGACTTTTTAAAATTATCATTTACTGAAGTATTTTTTGATAATGATAAATCGCTTCCATGGTATAATGTTCCACAATCTGTTCGCACTCGTGACTGGCCAGAATATAGTCAATTACCGATACAAGGACTAGATCCAAATTCGCCGCCAGCAAATTATAAACATGTAAAAACTTGTGATGGTGTAACATATTTAGAAGGTGATGTTAATTACGCTAATTGGCCAATGATTGTTTCTAAAGAAGGTAATAAAAAAATGTTTATTGATACAACATGGGCTCATCCATATGAACAAACATGGAGCTCTCATATATATAATTTAATGAAAGATGAAACCATAAGAGCAGGAATACTTCTTGCTTCACCAATTTGGCATGATAGAATCTTATGGTATAAGCCAGAAGAAAGAAGAGAAAATTAATTATTAAATAATTATATATAAACAAAATGATGTATGAGTAAAATAACAACACCAATAGGCGAAATTGTCGATAAATATACAATTTGTAAATTAAAATCTGAAAGAACACAAATTGATAACTCCAAAGAAATTAATGAATATCTATCTGAAATACAAACATATGAAGGAATACAGCCATATGTTGATATGCTATATGAAATAAATGGTAAAGCGTGGGATTCAGAATCAGAAATTAAAAAAGAAAATGAGTCTATTATTGGATTAGAGGAAGTTGGAAGAAGAGCCATTAAAGGAAGAGAATTTAATAAAATAAGAGTTAATATTAGAAATGAAATTAACTCTAAATATGGTGAAGGTTATATTGAAACTAAAATTGATCATGGTAGCGAAGTTTATCATAGTCTTATTATTTTCTTATCAACAGTGCCAGAAAGATTAAATGACAATTCTGAAACTGGATTAAAAAAAGTTATAACTTCTCTTTGTGAACAAAATGATAATGACTATGAAATACATTTTGAAATTCCGTACATATATAAAGTAACCAATAATCCATACATTATACCAGATTGGATGTATGAATATAAATTAAAATACCCACATTTAAAAATTTTTAGACCTGAAGATATGGGTCCGGCAACAAAATTTGTTCCTGCATTATTGAGAATAAAAAATCCGGAAACAATATTACTAATTGTTGATGATGATTTAATTTATCATCCAGATATGATAAAAGAACATAGAAGATGGCAAAATGAATATCCAGATAAAGTTATTGCGTATGCTGGAGCAGGAGTTAAGACACCAATGTATCCGGGAGAACATAGTCTTAGAGATTCTTGGATAGCATGTGTTACTCAAGTTAGAGAAACAACATCAATTCAACATTATAAATCTGTATCTCATAAACGAAAAATATTTGATGATGATTTTTTTAAATATTATTATGGTAGAACAACATGTGACGATTCATTACTTTCAGTATATTGTATGGATAAAAATATCACAATGCTAATAGTTCCATATGAATCCGAAAATCATCTTTTTGAAACAATGGAACTTTGGAATCAGAATAATAGAGTTGAAACCTTTCCGGTTCTAGGAAATTCTAGTAGTGCTCCACAATCAGGAGCAAATCATATTGGACGAATAAATCAGCCAATGGGCACGGGCATTCGCTTTTTTTGCCCGCCATCAATTGGGGATAGATCTTGGGAAAATGGTGTAGATCCACCACGACCTATGGGATGGTCACCAGAACGTGGATATTTTTATATTTCCGATATCCTTCCTGTGGTAGAAGATATAGAACCTCTAGTAATAGAGGAGTCTATACCTATGGTAACAGAAGAGCTAGAACCTCCAGTAATAGAGGAGTCTATACCTATAGTAATAGAAGAACCAGCACCTATGGTAACAGAAGATCCAGAACCTCCGGTAATAGAAGAATCCATACAACCAATCACCCCCGAATGATATATTTATCATAAAACGTTATAATGAGAAAACTTATAAAATTAACTGAAGAACATGTACGTTTAATTGTGGAAAGTCTCATATCTGAAAGATTAGGTGTTCCATCTAATATAACTGAAACGGCTGAACAAATTCTTGAGCAAATAAAAGATGAAATAAATCGCATCAAGCACGAAGAAATAATCAACCCCAATGAAGATTATGACTATAGTACATTATTAACCGGAGATTATAATATTTCTGATTATTTTTTTAATCAAATTGACTTAAAAATTTCAGCCAGAAGACATATATATCCAAATGCGAGGCCAACATTAGCATCTGCTACTGCAGGATTTATTAGTGATATAAAAGGCACAAAATTAGTTAAAGTGGGAGAGGGGATTAAATTTAGCATAACTATGTTGTTCGCTGTGGGAACAAACTGGAATTTGGAACAATTATTAGAATCGTTAAATACTGACAGAGAATCTATATTATCTGTTTTAACACATGAATTAGAACACGCATATAAATCATATAAAGAACCATCGGCATCTGCGGAAAGCAGGTCATCATATAACGCAGCACAAATAATAGAATTTAACAATATTCCTCCTATACGGGATTTCTTCTTTTATTCATATTATATTCATCAAGTTGAAAATAGTACAAGACCTAGCGAATTTTATTCTCGTCTTAAATCACAAAATATTACAAAAAAACAATTTATGAAATTTTATGAAAAAAGTGATATAGTAGAAACCCTTAAACGAATTAAAAATTTTAGATTATCAAAATTAATATCAGATTTACATAATTACATACCACAAATTGATGATATTTTTCACAAACTAATTGAAGCAAAAATACCTAATATTCAGATTTATCAAGGAGACGACGAAAACCAAAAAATTGACGCGTTTCTTAATATTATTTATGAACTTATAAATCGTGTTAAATCAAATACATTCTTTGATATTTTAAAACGTAATATTGGCCCCTTGGATGCGTTATTTAATCCACAAAAATTTTACCAGGACATGAAGGATAATCAAAAAATAATGGATAATTATATAAAAAAAATCGAAAAATATAAAAATTATCAAAATTTCTTTGGAAATGAAGAAAAAAGATTTATCTTTGTAGCTGACGGCACATTACGCAAACTTGGAAAATTATATGATATGGCAAAAGACGATTTAAATGAAGAAAAATCTTCGATGATTGTAGACTGGGATTTATATCATAAGATAAATAAAACCTCCGAAAAAACTTTGGAAGAAATAAAGAAAATGCTTCATGATATGTCTAAGGATGATAAAGATTATCCGTTTCTCATTAAGGACAATAAGAAAACAACCAAACAAAATAAAAAGCCTTCGAAATAGATGTCTTTATTTTTTCTTTTCTTCTTTTGGTTTTTCAGGTAATTTTAATCCACTCTTTTCGGCAGTTTTTCTCTCGTAAAATTTTTTTGTTGCATCTTCGTGTTGTTTACGAATGGTTGCTTTTTCCTCTTCGGACATTTTAAATGCGCTCATATTTTTCAACATTTATATTCGTTATATTCAATGCCTCTTCTTTTTTACTTAGTAAGACTTGGCATTTTTCATATTCTTCTTTTTCTTCAAAAATTCCAATCATATTATCTATTATTTCAATACAAAATTCTAGATCATTTTTATATTGTAAAACTTTATATGAATTATAATAATCATTTAAAATGACATTGTCAAGATTTCTTAAATAATCATATATCATTCTTATTTCAGTATCGTCATAATTACCAATATGAATAATTCTAATTGCTTGGAGTAAAAAATTTATCGACATTACATTAATAAATATTTTCATTAATATATTTATAACATATGAAAGTAAGATTAACTGAAGATCAAATACATGATTTATTTAATAAAATAAAATCGGATGCCCCATCACTAATAAGTGATAAAGACTTTGAAAGACTTCAACCAATTCTACAGAAGATGATACAATATTTTTCTATACAAAATAAGAAAGAACCCGTATCAGGTAATCCATTATTAAAACCTACAGTATCATTTACAAATCCGAAACAGGATAATATGCTACAAATTAATAATTTTAATAAAAACACACCAAAAAATGCCATTCCTATGCATCCGTTGAATGGTAAAGGAAGAATAACGAGTTCTTTTGGGCTAAGGAACTCAAAAACTGGTAGTAAAAATCATAAGGGCGTTGATATTGGAGTGGCATCTGGAACGGCAGTATACGCCCCGTTGGATGGGAGGGTTATTGAATCTAGAGATACGTATCCAAATGGTTGTGGTGGGTTTATTAAATTAGACCACGATCAAATTCAAACAAAATTTTGTCATCTAAGAAAAATGATTGTTAGAAAGGGACAAGAAGTAAAAAGAGGGCAAGTGATTGGATATAGTGGCGGAGGTAAAAATGACCCAATGCGAGGAACATCAACAGGCTCACATTTACATTATGAAATATTGAATAAATCAGGTATCGCTATGAATCCAGTTACTGTTCAGTCTAATTTAGCGTAATATGTTAGAACAAAGTCAAAAAGAAAAAATAAATAATTTTGCTAAATTTGTTAAAAAAGAATTAGGCATTAATCATGCACCAACTATCGTTATAACCAATAATAAATCAGGAATAAAGACAACAGCAAACTATAATTAAGGTAAAGAAAATAAAATAATGAAAATTTACGGTAAAAATAGAATGACTGTTGATATTATGAGAAGTCTGGCTCATGAATTAATTCATCATCGACAATGGGAAAGGGGTTTATTAAAAACTCCACCACCGGATATTGGAGGACCAATTGAAGATGGAGCAAATGCAATCGCAGGTAGACTTATCAAAAAATTCGCTTTAATCGATTCAACTATTTACGATGAATGATTATCTCATTAAGAGTATTGTAATACTTTGGGTGATTAATCTATCATAACTTCTTTCCGGTCCATCAATATTAAATTCAATTTTAGGTGCGGTTATATATAAAACGCTTGATGGAAAAGAACCATTGCCATAAAGAACATTAAATGTCCAAATACCACCTATTGGCTTGTTTGTTTCTTTTTCGGTTAATAAAAAATAATTGGGATTGTAATATGAATCAATAATACCAATATAATATTTGCCCAAAATATTTCCTGTGTTGTTCTTTAATGTTAAATTATTGTAGTCAAATTCCCATACATATCCTTTTTTATAAAAATAACAAGATTGTATATTTGTTGTATCATTTCGAATTAACCATTTGTTATCGATGTTCGAAACAACATAAAAAGGAGATATAGCATAATAATTATCATTTATAATCTCAATGCTTTCTGAATATGTGGAGACAATTTCCACTATTCTCCATGTTCCATTTAAGTTAAGCTGTGGATTGCTTGGTTCTTCATATATTTGACAGCCGAATCCAATTAATAAGAATAATATAAATATTTTTTTTATCATAATATTGTTATATTAACAAAGATAAATACTTTTTATGTGATAACCAAGAAATTTAGATATTTTTTACTATTTATATATTATGAAAATGATTATAAGCGAAAAACAGCTTGTTAGAATACTTAAACATGATACAGAAATTGATGAGGCATCATCGTTATCGTCTCCATCAACTACGAATCAAACAACTAGTTCTTCATCTGCTACAGATATTTCAACAAGTTCTTTATCAAGTTCTTCAACAGATTCTGCTGGCGATGGGTTTCCAAGTAGTCCGTCTGCTGCAGATATGCCATCATATCCAGAAGTTGGTCATTGGGAAAGTGGAGTAACGAGAGGAGTAGCAAATCCAGCGGGAACAGTAAAAAAACGAGAAGATTATCCTGAATC
>Ga0105103_10000560_pt1 | contig 21016 bp, 20 predicted proteins | sample PPLLaktember2015_2_FD_79107 | JGI IMG/M metagenome (GOLD analysis project Ga0105103, IMG submission 79107) | Freshwater sediment microbial communities from Prairie Pothole Lake near Jamestown, North Dakota, USA - PPLs Lake P7 Core (6) Depth... | ecosystem: Environmental > Aquatic > Freshwater >...
AACCCATGGCTTTTTTCTTGTTAAGCCATGGCAACAACCATGGCTTTTTTATTATCAGGAGGTTGATATGATTATTTCTCGCGAAATGAACAAGCTGATCAAGGATCAAGAAGGTTGGACACGTAGGATGTTTGAGGAAGGCATTCGAATTAAAAAAATGTATGGCATGGATGCTGTATGTGATTTTTCTCTTGGGAATCCTGACACAGAGCCTCCGGTGGCCCTTCAAAATGCTCTTATTGAAATGCTTACGAAACCGGAAATAGGGATGCATCGATATATGTCAAATAACGGCTACGAAGATGTGAGGGAGGAAATTGCGGATTACCTGCGAGAAACTCACGGCCTTCCTTTCCAGGCCGGTCATATATTTATGACAGTTGGGTGTGCAGGTGGCCTGAATGTGATACTTAAAAGTATACTGAATAGGGGTGATGAAGTTATTGTTCCTACTCCTTTCTTTTGGGAATTCAAAAACTATATTAACAATTTTGGCGGCGTTACAAAATTCGTTGAAACAACGGAGGATTTTCAGCTTGATATTAGGAACATTGAGGATGCAATAACAAAAAAAACAAAGGCAGTTCTCATCAACAGCCCAAATAATCCCACCGGTGCAGTATACACCGAGGAGAGCATGAAACAGCTTGCCAGCCTTTTGAATGCAAAGAGAGAACAGGGCCAGGATATCTATGTCATTACGGATGATGCATACAAAAAACTGGTTTATGATGGTATTCATGTCCCTAATGTGTTTAAGATGTACGATTTAGTCCTTTCTGTGACCTCTCACTCCAAGGACCTTGCCCTGGCAGGCGAGAGAATCGGATACGTTGCCATCTCACCAAGTATCAAGGATGTCGACCTCCTCGTATCTGCCATGACAATCTCAATCAGGGTACTTGGCTTTGTCAACGCCCCCGCCCTTTTCCAGCGTGTGGCAGGAAAGTTCCAAAGGACTTCGGTAAGTATCCAAGATTATGAAAAAAAGAGAGATACTCTCTATGCAATACTTATGGAAGCGGGTTTTGAGTGTGTAAAACCCCAGGGCGCCTTTTACATGTTTCCTAAATCACCTATACCTGATGAACTTGAATTCGTTCGAACCCTGCAGCAGGAAGAACGTATCATGGTTGTTCCAGGTCGGGGATTCGGGAGGGAAGGCTATTTCCGGATCGCCTACTGCGTCCCTATGGAAAAGATTCTCAAGGCGCGCGAAGGTTTCTTGAGAATTGGTGATCGATATTATAGCGGAGGAAAGTGATGGCGATTTCAAAAAATATCTCTACACTCATGAAAAACTCTTCCTGGATTCGGGCCATGTTCGAGGAAGGAGAGAAGTTAAAAAAGAAACACGGAGCTGAAAATATCTACGATTTCTCCCTCGGCAATCCTATCACCGAGCCACCGGAAGCTTTAAAAGAAGAGCTTATCAGGGTAGCATCCTCTGATGCAAAAGGAATGCATCGTTACATGACAAATAGTGGATACGACGATGTAAGAGAAGAGATTGCCCAGTATCAGAGTGAGATAACGGGACTTCCTTTTACCAAGGATCACATTGTCATGACAGTGGGTGCTGCAGGTGGCCTCAACGTGGTCTTCAAGTCAATCCTCGACCCGGGAGATGAAGTCATCGTACCGTGCCCTTTCTTTGTAGAATTCATGTTCTACATCGGGAATCATAATGGCGTCATAAAACTTGTCGATACAAAAGATGATTTCCATCTCGACATCGACAAGATTAAAGCCGCTATTAATAAGAAAACTAAAGCAATTCTTATTAATTCCCCCCATAACCCGACGGGTGTTGTTTACAATGAGGCGGAGCTATTGGAGCTAATCGCTCTTCTTCAGGAAAGGAATCAGAAAGGTCAGAGAATTTACATCGTCGTTGACGAGGCGTATAAAAAAATTATTTACAATGGCACCAAGTTGCCAATTCTGCCAAATATGTACGACGATACGGTGGCCGTCACCTGCCACTCAAAGGATCTTGGCCTTGCAGGGGAACGAATTGGATACATCGCAATGTCACCACGTATTAGAAATGTACGGTCCCTTATCGACGCTACAATCTTTGCAAACAGAATTCTTGGATTCATTAACGCTCCTGCAATCATGCAGAGGGTAGTGGCGAAATTTCAGCGGAGCAGCGTTGACATCATGGAGTATCAGAAAAAGAGAGATGCTATTTACAATATCCTTGTTGAATCAGGTTTTGAGGTTGTCAAACCTGCAGGAGCCTTCTACATCTTTCCTAAATCACCAATCCCCGATGATATTAAATTCGTGAAAACCATGTTGCAGCATCATATCCTTACTGTGCCCGGAGTTGGTTTCGGAAAGCCTGGATATTTCAGGATTGCTTACTGCGTCACCATGGATGTCATAGAAAAATCGAGACCGTATTTTAAGGAAGTGGGAGAATCATTAAGAAACGGACAACAATAAAACATGGGGCAGACAGACGAAGAACGACCGTCCCGCAATGTGGGACTGGGACGAGTGACGAATGAACTGTTTCATTGCTTCAGCGTCCAAGCGAAGCGAACGTCCTAGCGAAGCGGTCATCTTTCAAATACACGGGAAACAGAGGGGGCGACGTGAGCCCCAGCTATTGTTCTAGGAGTACATCTGTATCGATATTCTTTGCGAGGATGTCAGCCATGCGTTCCCTGTCCACGTTTCCCTTTATAAGATCTTTAACATGAGGAAAGATGCCAAGGATTGGAACATCCAGCAGGTATTTTCTCAAAATGGCCGGATTTGTTTGAGTTGGCAAATCACCCAACCCAATGGTGTCGTTCAAAATCACCCCGAGAACCTTAATACCCCGCTCTTTGAGCAGGTGAATAGTAAGGAGCGTGTGATTTATAGTGCCGAGTCCTAACCGCGAAACAACCAGAGTGGGTGCATTCCATTTCTGGATAAGGTCTATAAAGAAAAAATTCTCCCGTATGGGAACCAGAACACCACCTGCGCCCTCTATGACAAGGAGATCGTGAGATTTCTTGAGGTTTTGAAAAATCTTGTCTACCAGGCTAATGTCTAAGTCCACGTGTTCCAGCATGGCTGCCACCTCAGGAGCAACAGGGGCTTCCAGCGTATAGGGGCTTATAATGTTGAGGTCATCATTGCTTCCCGACGCCTCCCGCAAACAGATGGCATCCCACGGGAGAAGGTCCTTGTCAGTTTTTGAGAGCCCGCACTCAAATGGTTTCATGACTCCCACATTCATCTGTTTTCTGAGGGAGAAAAATGCAGAGACTGCTGAAGATATTACAGTCTTGCCAATACCCGTATCTGTTCCTGTGACAAAAATTACTTTCATTACCGTATTATCGATGCAAGCAGAAGTGACAAGCCGATCAAAAAGCCTGCGCATATGATAGAAAGCGGCACGTTACCGTCTTCACTAATCTTTTTTTCAAACTCCGAGGTAAACGTTGCTCCAAAGATTTTCAGCGACACTAAGGCTATAATAATGTAGAGTGCTGAGTAAACAAACATCTCAATAACATTACTCAGCACTCTCCACATGATACCCTCTTAATTAGATAAGTAATAAACAAGGTTGTCCAGAGCAGTCGTGAAGAATATGTTTCTCAAAGGGATGTTTCCATGGGACCTGACAGGTAAGGGGGCAAAGTTGAGAATACCCTTAATGTCGGTCTCCGATAACAGATCGGCTATCTGTTGAGCAGCCCCTGGAGGGGTTGTAATAATGCCAATCTCAATATTTCGCGCCTTGATAACTTCTTTAAGCCTGTCTACATGAAGGATCTCCACAGGCTTTCCCATCCTCTCTGAGATTCGACCGATGACACTTACTGGATCAATATCGAATGCTGCCACGATCTTATAGTTTTGCTTCAGGAAGTCCTTGTAAACAAGAAGTGCGCTTCCCATATTTCCAATACCTACAACCGCCATACGCCATTCCCGGTTAATCCCAAGGATTTCTTTAATATGGAACTTAAGCTCCTTTACATTATACCCCATTCCGCGAATACCGAACTCCCCAAAGTATGCGAAGTCCTTTCTCACCTGAGCTGCATTTACGTTACAAATCTCGGCAAGAAGGGCGCTGGAAGCCACTTTTTCATTTTTAGACTCAAGGTCCTCAAGGGCTTTAAGATAATTTGAAAGCCTTCTAATCGTTGCCCCCGGAATTTTAGGATATTTAGGCATTTTACGCACCTTTTTGTTCAGTCTATATGAATTTTTATTTGTAACAGGTATTCATCTGAAAAGCAAGAGAAAATTTTCTCAAGCAGATTAAGAGTTTAAAGAAATTCGTGGTAGTATAAAGAAATTTTTAGCAAACCTTAATCGTTCTATGGATAGCTACTATCACCTGCCTTATTACTTTTCACTTCTCACTTTTCACTGATCTTTAGAGTCCCAATACATCCTTCATGGAATAAACACCTGGTTTCTGCTTGACAAGCCACCGGGCAGCAACAAGGGCTCCCCGAGCAAAGTTTTCGCGGGAAAAGGCCCGGTGGGTAACTTCGAGACGCTCTCCACCTCCTGCAAACATTACCGTGTGTTCACCTACAACATCACCACCCCTGAGACTCATGATCCCAAGCTCTTCCTTCTTACGTTCTCCCAGAATCCCTTGCCTGCCAAAGACCTCAATCCATTTCCTGTCAGGAGCAGATTTTTCAACAAGATCCTTGAGTTTAACCGCAGTGCCGCTCGGGGCATCCTTTTTCAGCTTATGGTGCATCTCAACAATCTCGATGTCATAGTCATCCTTCATTTTTTTGGATAGCTTCTCAACCATATCAAACATGAGGTTCATGCCTACGCTCATGTTCGGCGAGATAACAGCTCGAACATTTTTTGCCTTTATTATTTCATCCAAGGCCTTTCCCTGCAGTCCTGTTGTTCCGATGACGATGGCCTTCCCCTTTTTTTTGGCCAGCCTGAAATTCTCCAGGGTTGCATGAGGATCTGTAAAATCGATCACCACATCGCCCTTGTCAATCACTTTGGCAAGGCCACCTTCGACGATGAGTGCATTTCCGGCACCGACAATAACAGCTTCAGCACATTTGCCGACACTTGGGTGATGCTTTATCTCGGTTACTCCGCTCACCGTGAAGCCGGGATCCTCCAAAGCAAGCTTGAGGATCATGCTTCCCATCCTTCCACAAACACCCGTTATCATTACTTTAACCATAACCACCTCAAACCGTATTTCGTTGTTCGTATATCGTATATCGCGAACCTAAAAGCGGCATGTGTATATAGGGTTTGTATTAAAATTTTCTCTATATATGAAAGACGATATACGCTATACGGCAGTTTATTCTCTTTTTAACAACCCGTATTCTTTCAGCACACCTTTAAGGAATTTACTGCTTCCTTCAGACAAGGGGCATAAAGGAAGCCTGAACTCCCTTTCCATCATGCCCATATGGAACAAGGTTTCTTTGATAGGGATCGGATTTGTCTCAACAAACATTGCCTGCATGATGGGCAGTAGTTTTGCATTCATGTCCATTGCCTTTTGAATATCTTTTTCTCCCTGGAACGCCTGATAGAGTGCCTGGAGCTCAACCGGCATGGCATTTGAGAGAACCGATATCACTCCCTTGACCCCTACGCTCATCATGGGGAGAAAAAGGTTGTCATCTCCTGACATAATGGTGATCTTTCCCTTCGCAAGTCTGTATATTTCTGCTACCTGAACAAGAGAACCCGAGGCCTCTTTTATCCCAACGATATTCGATATCTCAGCCAGCCTTGCCACGGTATCCGGATTCATGTTAATACCAGTTCTTCCGGGAATATTGTAGAGGATGAGAGGTATATCTACCTCTTCAGCTACTTTCTTAAAATGTCGATAAAGACCTTCCTGGGTGGGCTTGTTATAATAAGGTGTGGTGAGAAGACACATATCAGCGCCAACATTTTTTGCGCTCTCTGACAGTTCTATTGTTTCCTTTGTACTGTTGGAGCCTGTGCCGGCAACAATAGGGACTATACCATTCACATATTTTACGGTGAGTTCCACAACCTTTTCGTGTTCCTCATAGGAAAGGGTTGCCGCCTCCCCTGTTGTACCGCACGGTACCAGACCATCTACCTTACCCCTAAGTTGGAAATCGATGAGCCCCTTCAGTGCCTCCTCATCGACATCATAGTTTTTAAAAGGTGTGACCAGAGCTGTATAGATGCCTTTTATTTCCATAGTTTCTCCTTTTACATCAATGCTTCTTCGTGGAGTTTGCCCACGTATATGATTTGTGTGACCCCTTCAAGATATACCTCGCTGTTTACATAAACCTTCAGCGTTTCTCCTCCTTTTGTCAAAATGTTCATGGGGCTCTCCAGTAAACCCTTGGCCTTAAGGATAACACCAGTGGCGACAGCGCCAGTACCACAGGCATAGGTTTCACCCTCCACACCCCTCTCATAGGTCCTGATCTTCACATTTTTTTTATCGATAATCTGAACAAAATCCACATTTGTCCCTTTTTCGCCAAAGGCCTTATGGTAGCGGACAAGCCTGCCTAATTCCTCCACAGGCATGTGGTCAACATCATCGGCGAAAAGAACAGCATGGGGAACGCCTGTATTTACACTACTTAAAAAGATTTCCTTGTCTTCCAAGCCAACAGGGTAATCCAGCTTTATATCAGTTGGCGACGTAAGCTGGAGTTTAACCCTACTGCCGTTAACTTCAGCCTTTATGACGCCCGCAATAGTTTCAAAACTCATCTTTTCCTTGGCTATCCCTTTTATAAATGCGAATCGCGCAGCACATCGCCCGCCATTTCCGCACATTTCTGCCTCTGAGCCGTCAGCATTAAAAAACCTCCAGCGAAAGTCATATTTCTTTGACTTCTCAATCAGAATAAGGCCGTCAGAACCTACCGAATGATTTCTCCTGCATACTTTGACAATAAACTCCTTGAGGTCTTTGAAACTATCGTAAACCTCGCCATCTCTGTTGTCTATGATGATAAAGTCATTGCCACTCGCGCTCATTTTGAAAAATTCAAGATCTAACACGTACTCATTCCTCCAGAAATGATGGGATTGACTCGCCTCGGATAAGGTCCTTGAAGGCTTCACGTCTCCTGATAACGAAAAAATCCTTATCTTTAACGAGCACCTCTGCTGCCCTTCTTCGGGAGTTATAGTTTGAAGACATGGAAAAACCATACGCACCGGCCCCCATTATTGCGAGGAGTTCTCCGCTCTCAAGGTCGGCAATATTTCGGTCTTTTGCAAAAAAGTCCCCCGATTCACAAATAGGACCCACAATATCTGTCTTGATCCCTGTGCCGGTTTTCCTGCTTACCGGGATAACCTCATGATACGCATCATAGAAGGCAGGCCTTACCAGGTCATTCATTGCCCCGTCAACTATATAAAAGGTTTTTCCTGGACCCTGTTTCCTGTAAAGAAGTTTCGTTACCATTATACCGCTGTTCCCCACAAGGACCCTTCCCGGCTCAAGGATTATCGTGAGGTTCATCCCCTTCAGTTCCTGTTCAATGACTTTCCCGTAATCACCTGGTTGGGGAGGAAGCTCATCTTTATACGTAATGCCAAGACCGCCGCCGATATCAATATAAGCAATGGGGATACCATCTTCCCTGAGTTGTAGAACCATCTTTTTCAGCGATTGAACTGCCTCAATGAAAGGACCCAGCTCAAGTATCTGCGAGCCTATATGGGAGGATATCCCAATGGGATCAAGATATGGATCCGCCTGCATTTTATGGTAAAGCATGTACGCCTCATCCCACAAAACGCCAAATTTATTTTTCTTAAGTCCTGTCGTGATATAGGGATGGGTTTTTGCGTCTATCTGTGGATTTACCCTCACGGAAAGAGGGACTTTACTTCTCATTTTTTTTGCCACACTCCGGGTAGCGGCAAGTTCATCAGCAGACTCCACGTTGATCATGAGGATACCGGCCTTGACGGCGGATTTGATTTCCTCGTTAGTCTTGCCAACACCAGAAAAAACAATTTTTCGCGGTTGTATGCCAGCCTTAAGAGCACGGAAGAGTTCGCCTCCCGATACGATGTCCGTCCCTCCGCCAAGAGTTCCCATAATCTTTAATATAGCGATATTGGAATTTGCCTTACAGGAATAACAGGTGATGTGGGGGACACCCTTAAAAGCGCCATCAAAGACACGAAAGTGCCTCTTCAGGGTTTTATAACTGTAAATGTATACCGGTGTTCCTACTGCCTGAGCAATCTGCGCTACAGGAACGTCATCTGCATACAGTTCTCCATTTTTGTACTTAAAATAATTCATGATTCAGCTCACTCTTTCACAATGATTATTATTTCCCGGGATGGTTCGCTTTCATTGCCCGAGAGATCAACTGATGTCACATGATAGGAAAGGAAACGATGCCCACCAATGCTATGATCAATGAATTGCGTCTCTCTCAACTGGTTTCTTGTAAGTTTTTGCTCTGACCTGCCAACAATCCGATAGACATTGTAGCCAGCTATATCACTTTCTGTGTTTTCGAGCCATGAAACCTGGACAATACTCCCTCGTTTTTCAGCCTTTATGCCCCGCGGCACTGAAGGGGGTGTTAAATCCTTCGGGATTGCTTCTACACGGAGCCCCTCTCCTTCCCAGCTCTTTTTTTCAACCACCTTAACCTTTCGAATCTCATAGGTGTATTTTTGCCCATTTTTAAGCCCTGCATCAACAAAGAATGGCTTGGTCAGGAGGTCGTTGTTGACCGGGAAAAGTGGGTAAGTCCCGTTGTCATAGCGATACACATTATAGGAGAAACCTTGCTCTGGTGGCCATGAGAGCTCTATCCTGCCATCGTTTTCCTTGACCGTGATAGTGCCTCCAGGCCTGGCAGGCGGATCCTGCCACTGAATGGAAAATACCTTTGAAGAATCACCCAGGGCGCCTCTGGACGTAAACGGCTTGACCATATATGAGTATGTGTTGCCATGTGCAAGGTTATCATCATAGATGTAAACCTTGTTTCGCGAAATCGTAAAACCTTTTTCTTCTTCAAGACGTATTTCCTTAAACATCTCGAATGTTCCTCCGCAACTTACGCAGTTCTTCAGAACCTTAAAACCAGCCAGGTCGACCGCATCCGATCCATCCATATTTTTTGTCGGTAAGGCAAAAGAGAGGAACAACACCCCATCTTTTACTTCACCTGACATCTCTCCAATTCCTCCGGGTACCGGCTGCTGTTTCGGCAAGGGATTTCCCTTCTTGCCGCAGGAGATGACCAGACAGAGCAAACCAATACTAAGAATTAAGATAAAGCTTTTCCGAAGCAATCTGCCTCTCAACCTCCGCAAAGGATGCAGCCCCGAGGGTTTTCCTGTTACTCAATATTGTGAAAGGATTTATGTGATCAATAATATCCTTTTCGAATGCCTCTGAATAGGCCTTCAAATCCTTCACTTTCAAATCACGCAGCTTCTTGCCTTTGTCTTCACAATCACGCACAAGTTTTCCCACAATAACATGGGCACGCCTGAAGGGAACGCCTTTGAGGGTAAGGTACTCAGCCATCTCCACTGCAGGCATGAAACTTTCATAAACAGCCTTTTCCATTCGGCCATTGTTTGCGGCCATGCCATTGATACAGAGTTCCATAATGGATAGCGCATCTTTTACAGTGCCCACGGCATGGAAGAGAGGCTCTTTATCTTCCTGCAGGTCCCTGTTATAGGTGAGGGGAAGTCCCTTGAGTAGAGAAAAGATGCTGAAGAGGTCGCCAAGAACGCGGGAGGTCTTTCCTCTGATAAGTTCGAGGGAATCAGGGTTCTTTTTATGAGGCATGAGACTGCTGCCGGTGCACAATTCGTCCGGCAGGGATACAAAGGCAAATTCTTCTGTGGAAAAAATAATTAAGTCTTCAGCAAGCCTGCTCAGGTGTGTCATTATCATGGCAATTGCATATATGGATTCTAAGACAAAATCCCTGTCGGCAATAGTGTCCATGCTGTTCTCTGAAATGGCAGAGAAATTGAGCTTCGCCCTAACAAATTCCCTGTCCAGGGGGATCGTAGATCCGGCCAGGGCGCCGCTTCCAAGAGGCAAAACATCAACGGTTTTCATTACCTGTTTTATCCTCTCCATATCGCGCTTCAGCATGAAATAGTATGCCAATAAGTAATGGGCAAAGGTAATGACCTGGGCCCTCTGCATGTGGGTGTAACCAGGCATAATGGTCCTTTTCTCTTTCGATGCCCTGTCAATAAAACAGTGGAGCAACCCACGGAGAAGAGTTTCAATTTCGCCCAGTTCTTTTTTGAGGAACATGCGCATATCCAGGGCTACCTGGTCATTCCTGCTCCGTCCTGTGTGGAGCTTCTTCCCTATTTCCCCAGCTTTCTCTATAAGCCTGGCCTCAATGTGCATGTGAATATCTTCGAGAGAATTCGAAAAGGTAAACTCCCCCTCCCGAATTTCTCTTTTCATCTCCTCAAGGGCGTTAACGATGATCTCCTTTTCTTTTTCACTCAAGATCCCGATCTTGTGGAGCATTTCCGCGTGAGCCTTGCTTCCCTCAAGGTCATACTCATACAATACCCAGTCAAAGCCAATAGAAGCGCTGAACCTTTCCATGAGCGGTTCCGTCTTTCCCTTGAATCTTCCACCCCAGGCTTTCATTGTCTCTCCCCAAATATGGCAGTCCCAACCCTGACCATCGTTGCACCCTCTTCAATAGCAACCTCGAAATCAGATGACATCCCCATTGATAGCTCCCTCATGGCAAGAGAAAACTCCCTGTTTGTCTTTTCCAATATATGCCGGAGAGTAGCAAAAACACCTCTCACGTCCTCTGTATTTTCCACAAAGGGGGCCATGGTCATAAGTCCTACTGGCTCCACATGCTGTAATATATGCATCTTTTCGAGCATCCTTTTAAGGTTATCCTCCTGGGTCCCATGCTTCGACTCCTCCCCTGAAAGGTTAAGCTCAAACAGCACCTTCAAGGGTTTTCCGAACCTGTTGAGGCCTTCAAGAATCTCCCAGCGGTCAACTGAGTGAACATAGCTGAAAAGCCCCGGGATATACTTCACCTTGTTTGTCTGGACATGGCCAATCATGTGCCAGCATGGCCCTTCACCGACACCCTCTATTTTCCTCTGTGCCTCCTGGATGTAGTTCTCACCGAAATCCTTAATACCACAGGAGAACGCATTACGTATCCTCTCTGCGTCTACTTTTTTTGTGACAGCAACCAGCCTCACGTCTTTTTCAGACCTGCCTACCCTGGCGCTCGCCTTCGAAATCTTCTCTCTTACCCTTTGTATCCCGTCTTCAATGGTATTCACGAAAGGACGCCTAATGACAGCAGTGCCTCTGCAATTTCACAGATTGGAAGCCCTACAACGTTGGTATAGGAACCCTTGATCTCTTTTACCATATAACCGCCCTTCCCCTGCACTGCATAGGAGCCAGCCTTCCCCATAGGCTCGGAGGTCTTAATGTACCGTATGATCTCATCATCCGTCATGTGCCTCACAAAGACCTTTGTTTCCACGATATCCCGGTATGTAACATTCTGCAAGACATTGAGCACACAATACCCAGTAATTACTTTATGCCATTTACCCCGGAGGGTTTTCAACATGTTGAAGGCATCCCGTTCATTCTTAGGTTTACCGAGGACCTTACCCTTGAGGACAACAATGGTATCCGCTGCTATGACCCACTTGTCAGGGAAATGCTTTCCTACCTTGTTTGCTTTCTCATAGGAGATCCGTTCGACGAATTCCCTATATGTTTCATCCTTGTATTTCGTCTCATCAATGTCAGGAGGTATAATGGAAAAAGATATGCCCAGGCTCCTCAGGATATCTACCCTTCGGGTGGATTCGCTTGCTAATACTATTGAGTCTCCGTCTTTAACTTGAAACATCGCTTTCTCCTATCGTAGAATAGAAAAATATATGAAATTCTTCTGAATTTCAAGTTAAATATGAGGATTCTATCTGACTGATAGTTCATGGCTCTAAGCTCATAGCGAAGGTAGAACAGGGTAGAGGGAAGATGGAAGAGATAACTTAATCAACCCACTTTATCTATCAACGACCGATATTTGCTTCCATCTTCAGATGCGAGATGAACCCTGTGTGCGAAGAGAAAAGTAGTCACAAGGTATATAGGAGGCCGGAATGGATAAGATCATTCAGATTATAACAACGTGCGACAATAAAGACCTCGCAAGGGGAATCGGCAAGCACCTTGTGGAGAAGAGACTGGCAGCATGTGCTCAAATTTCAGGGCCCATTACAAGTATCTACTGGTGGAAGGGAAAGATGGAGGAGACAACGGAGTGGGTCTGCACTCTGAAAAGCACCTTAGGGCTTTATGAAAGGGTTGAGGCTGCAATCAGGAAACTCCATTCCTACGACCTACCTGAAATTATTGCAATTGATATGGAAAAGACGCTGTCGGCATATGCGGATTGGGTGCGAGAAGAAACGAATAAATCAGATATGGGAGAAAAAGCATGAAAAACAATGTCATTATTGTTGGGGCAGGACTTGCAGGGATGGTCGCTGCCATGAGTGCCCATGATGAGGGCGCCTCCGTAATCCTTATCGACAGGGGATCGATAGGTTTAGGGACCAATTCTGCCCTTGCCGGAGGCCAATTTACCGGCCCCACTTTTCTTCACAGCCAGGAAGAGTATGTTCGAGACACTTTGGATGTGGGCAGGGGCATTAATCGCGACTGCCTTGTCCGCCTTGTGGCATCCAAGGCTTCTGATGGCTTCGATTATTTGCGTGAAATGGGACTTGATCTCATTGAAACGCCCACGGCGTTTAGGATTCAATCTTCGAACCCAGAGATTATTCCAGGCGTTACCCTTGTGAAGAGAGTTGCAGAAAAAGTAAAGGAACGACCCGGTATTCAGGTCATGACCGGTTTCTACGTAACAGAAATTCTCACTGCAAATGGCCAGGCTTACGGGGTCAGGGGTTTCAACAAGGAAGGTAAAGACATCACCATACAGTGCCATAGCGTTATTATTGCCACAGGAGGGGGAGGGGCTATTTATTCCAAAAATGATAACCAGAAAACCATCATGGGACAGGGTTACTACCTGGCCGCAAAAGCTGGGCTCAAGCTCTGGGATATGGAGTTTGTCCAGTGTTACCCGCTTGTTATAACTGAGCCTCACCTCCCCTCAATGCTTGTCTACCCTCCTTACCCTCACGAGGTGAAACTTATGAACGGAAAGGGAGAGGACATTCTCGCACGATACGGGATACACGATATTAACGACGCCATCATGAAGAAGAGGGATGAACTCTCGGTAATCCTATACGAGGAATCAAAGACAATATCTGTTCTCATGGATTTCAGCGAGGTGCCGGAGCATATGTGGAGTATATATCCCCTTTCCGTCCTTGACAAGCTTCATTTTAATGTGAGAGAAAAGCCTTTTACCGTTGGACCAGCCGCTCATTTCTGTATGGGTGGCGTTGAGGTAGATGAAGAGGGGCAAACCGGACTGGATGGCCTTTACGCCTGTGGAGAGGTCACATGGGGGCTTCATGGGGCCAACCGAAGAGGAGGAAACGCTCTTACTGAATGCGTTGTCATGGGAAGGATTGCCGGCAAATCTGCTGCTGTTCATGTGACGAAGAAAGGAAAAGTTACAACACAGAAGATAATTAAGAATGGAAAAGAATCTGATGCTTCACGTCGAAGTGTTATACCGGTCCCTCTCAGAGAGCTTCGCAAGCTTTTAAGGGGTATTGCATGGAATTATGCAGGCATAGTCAGGGATGAAGAAGGTATGGGCGAAGGATTCCGCAAGTTGAATGGTCTCGAGCAAGACCTGAAAAAAACATCATGGTCAAATGTTCGTGAGCGTACCATAAAGGAAGACCTATCAAGCGCAGCGTTCTCCCTCAGAGCAATCATCAGTGCCAGCGTTGGAAGAAAAGAGAGCCGGGGGAGTTTTATCCGGAAAGATTTCCCGAAAGAAGATAACATCAACTGGCGAAAAAATTCCTGCCTAATCTATAATCCGGAAATGAATACGTTTTCAGTCACATACCATGATGTAAAATGAGCTGGTTGATTAAGTATGTTGCGTTCATTTGTTGATTCAACCGAAACTAATAAAACAGTCAACGAATAAATTCAACCAACAGGCTTTTATCAAATGATTAAGATGGTTGATAAAGTTGATCTATGGGCCTCTTCCTCGGTCTTCCTTCTTCCTTTACTCCCGCTGTCTTTTGCCTATTTCCTATGGCCCATCGCCGACTATCCTTTTCCCCTTGTTTCTCATCGCCCTATTTCGGTAAGATATCTCTGGAGGTAATACCATGAAACTGAAAGACAGTGTAGCATTTTGTGCCGCAGCAGCCGGTGCTGGCATTGGGCAGTCAACGGCACGCATGTTCGCCAGGGAAGGGGCGAAGGTCGTTATCACAGATATGCATCTTGAACGCTGCCGCACTGTGGCTGATGAGATAAAAAGTGATTTTGGTGTCGATGCCCTCGCCATGCAGTGTGACGTTACCAATCGTGAGGATGTTGAAACGGCCATTAACAAGACAATGACGCAATTCGGTAAAATTGACATTCTTTTCAATAACGCAGGGACAAACCGGCCATCACAGATCGTTGATATCACCGATGAGGTCTGGGACCTCGTGATTAATACAAGTCTCCGGGGGGCTTTTTATTGCTGCAGAGCGATCCTTCCCATCATGATGAAACAAAACTTCGGCCGCATAGTCAGTACCACATCAGTGGCAGCCTTCAGAGGCCTGAAAGCCGGCCACGCTCACTACGCGGCTGCAAAGGCTGGGGTCATGGCTTTTACCCGTTGTCTCGCCATGGAGGCGGCGCCCTATCACATTACCGCAAATACGATTGCGCCAAGCTTCATCTATAATGAATTCATACCCCATATTTATCCCCAGGATGAGATCGAGCGGATGTATGATGAAATACCGTATCCCCGTAAAGGTACACCGGATGACATTGCAAATACAGTCCTCTTCCTGGTCTCCCATGAAGGTGAATACATAACGGGCCAGACTATCTGTGTGACCGGCGGGAGTTGGATGCGATAGGGAAGAATAATTGCAGTAGCCAAAGCAAGGCAGAGTGATTAAACTATTTTTGAACATTCTCTGAACCAGATTATTCAGGAATCCATCGAATGGAGGTAGTTATGGCAAATAAGTTAGCACCTGAGGCGCTTCATAAGAAATGTGATCCCAATATGTTTGCTTTTAACACCACAGACGACATACCTGGTATACCTGGGACCATTGGCCAGGAAAAAGCTCTCAAGGCCCTTGATTTTGGCCTGAGCATGGATAGTACAGGATTTAATATTTTTGCCCTTGGAGAGAGCGGCACAGGGAAGATGACCACCATAATGACAACGCTCAAGGAAAAGGCTGCCAACGAGACGGTTCCGCAGGACTGGTGCTATGTTTACAATTTCAAAGATCCTGATACGTCTATCGCCATATCACTCGATCCAGGCCACGGCGTGATCTTTCAAAAAGAGATGGATGACCTCATCAAAACGCTCAGAATAGAGCTCCCCAAGACCTTCGAATCCAAAGAATATGAAATGCAGAAAAGCAGAATAATCGAAGAATTTCAGCAAAAACAGTCAGAATACTTCTCCCGCCTTGATGAAGAGGCAAAAACAAGGGGCTTTGCGGTAAAACGAGGGCCAATGGGAGTTCTAATTGTACCCATTAAGGAAAATGGTGAGCCGCTCACGAAAGAGGAGTTCGAAGCTCTCGATGAGAAAGATCGCAAAAAGATGGAAGAGACGGGAAGGATGTTCCAGGAGAAGCTCAATGATGTGGTAAGGGTGCTCCGTGATGCTGACAGACTTGTACGAGACATGCTTTCCAAACTCGAGCGCATGATTGCCCTTGATCTTATCGGTCCTCTCGTGGAGGTTATGAAAGTAAAATACAAGAACTTTGAGAAGGTATCTCAGTATCTTGATGACGCAAAGGAGGAGATCCTTTCTCATCTTGATGAATTCAGGACTCAAGAAGAACAACCATCTCCCATTCCTTTCCTCAAAATGCCCAAAGGCGAGGCATCTTTCGTCAAATACACCGTCAACGTTATTGTTAACAACAGCAACTGTAAGGGTGCCCCGGTCATATTTGAAAGTAACCCAACCTATCTCAATCTTTTTGGAAGGATCGAATATAAAGTTTCCTATGGCATGGCAACCACGGATTTTACCATGATCAAGGCAGGCGCTCTCCACAAGGCTAACGGTGGGTATCTGGTAATTGACACCCTTGATCTCTTTAAGAATCCCCTTTCGTATGACGCCTTGAAGCGAGCATTGAAGAATAAGGAAATCAAGATTGAGGACATCCTTGAGCAGTACCGCATGATCAGCACCGCTGGCTTAAAGCCAGAGGGAATACCGCTCAACACAAAAGTTGTGCTCGTAGGAAATCCCTATATTTACTATATGCTCTACAGCCTGGATGAGGAATCAAGAGAGCTTTTTAAGGTGAAGGCTGACTTTGATAGCCGTATGGATAGGACACCGGAATCCATGCTCCAGTATGCGGGCTTTATTGCCAATTGCCAGCGAGAAGAAAAACTCCTGCCCTTTGACAAGTCGGGTGTGGCTGCCATCATAGAATCCAGCACCCGGTTCGCCGACCACCAGGATAAACTGTCCGTAAAGTTCAGCACCATTATGGACCTCATGAGGGAGTCTCACTACTGGGCGAAGAAGGCAGAAAGCGCCGTGGTGAAAGGCGAACATGTCAAAAAGGCCCTTGACGAGAAAATCCTCAGGGTTAATCGGGTTGAGGAGCGTATAAGGGAGATGACCCTGGAGGACACCATTATCGTGAACACAGCAGATACTAAAGTGGGCCAGATAAATGGCCTTGCTGTGCTTGATTTTGGCGATTACAGCTTTGGAAAACCATCCAGAATCACCGCAAAGACCTTTGCCGGCAAAGCAGGCATTGTGAACATCGAACGGGAAACCAAGATGAGCGGAAAAATCCACGAAAAAGCAATCCTCATCATCTCAAGCTATCTTGGCAGCAAATATGCTGTAAAGAGTCCTATTAGTCTTTCAGCATCTATCACGTTTGAACAGCTCTACGAAATGATCGAGGGTGACAGCGCAACATGCGCAGAGCTTTATGCACTCCTGAGCAGCATCTCGGGCGTGCCCCTGAAACAAAGTTTTGCAGTAACGGGCTCCATGGACCAGAATGGCGATGTGCAGCCTATTGGTGGCGTCAATCAGAAGATTGAAGGATTTTTTGAACTCTGCAGGATGCGGGGCCTTGATGGGAGCCATGGCGTGATCATTCCCGGGAGGAATGCAAAGCACCTTTTACTCAGGCAGGAAGTTGTTGATGCCGTTCAAGACGGCAAGTTCTCTGTTTACGCCATTGACCGGATGGAGGAAGGCCTTGAAATCCTCACCGGTATACCTGTGGGAGAGTTACAGGAGGACGGAACATACCCTGAAGGTACGATCAACCACCTCGTTACGAAAAGACTGACGGAAATCGGCGAGGCCCTGGAAAAAAAGAAAGAAAAGGAAGGAAATAACTTTTTAGCGAAAACGCCTGAGGAAGACCAGTAACCAGTTATCGGTAACGGGTTATCAGTAGAAAAAGGCTGTTTTTTGCATTTGCTATGAGCTATCAGCTTAGAGCTATAAGCTGATTTACCATTTGCTTTCGCAATCCTTCTGCTGCTAAAATACCTGATGATTTCTCACATAAGGGAACGGCTTGCAGCATACAAGCCTCAGGATATTCATTGTGTCAGGTCAATGTGGGCAGGTGTAGTCATCCCCATCCATGAAATGAATAATGAACTGTACATCACCCTTACCAAGAGGGCGCAAACGGTAAGGTACCACAAGGGCGAGGTATCATTTCCCGGTGGTATGTATGAATATGAGGATGGAGACAGGATGGTTACTGCTATCAGGGAGTGCTGCGAGGAGATAGGTGTGAAGAAAAAAGACCTGGAAATCCTCGGCAGGATTGACGACATGTATACCATGACGGGATTTTGCGTAAGACCTTATGTGGCAGCAATACCTTTCCCCTATGCATTCAAGACAAACCTGAAAGAGGTGGCGTACATCATATCTCTACCGTTTCGATTTCTGCAGGATGTTACGCCAGGCCTGGAAGAGGCAGAGCGTGGAGGTCATGTAGAAAAGGTCCCTTCCTTTTATTACGGGGGCGACAGAATTTGGGGCGCCACGTGCAGGATGCTCCTGAAACTCAGGCGGATACTTCGTGGGACGATTTAACCTCAAGGTCCTCATCATTCTCTCTCTGGGACATATGGTAACCGATATTTACCAGGGAGCCCTTCCTGCCACCCTTCCCTTCCTGAAAGACAAGCTTGGCTTAACCTATACCATGACCGGAGTCATCCTCATGGTTGCAAACTTTACCTCATCCATACTTCAGCCCCTCTTTGGATTTTATTCGGATAAAAAGGAAAAAGCAGCGCTGCTTCCTATTGGACTTCTTGCAGCAGGCATCGGGTATGCGCTTCTTGCCATACCGGCCGACTATTATATTATACTGTTTCTGGTCGTTATCAGCGGGCTTGGCGTAGCAGCATACCATCCGGAGGGATACAAGACTGCCCATTTTTTCACAGGTGAGCGAAGCGTGACGGGCATGTCCGTCTTCTCGGTAGGCGGAAATCTTGGTCTTGCCATTGGGCCTCCCATGGCAATTTATGTGACCAGATATCTCGGTTTTGACGCCCTTCCCGTGGTTATAGTACCATCCCTTCTGTGCACTGTCCTCATCCTCACCCAGAGAAAAACGATTGCAATCCCAAAACTTGAACACATTGCTCAAAAAAAAGATGCAACAAAAACGACTATGGGCTCTTACGTATCACTCTTCCTTGTGGTAGCTATTGTGATCATGCGGTCGTGGACGCAGATGGGGCTGCTCTCATACATCCCGTTTTATTATATCAACCACTTAAAAGGTGATCCACTGTTCGCCGGAAACCTTATCTTCGTATTCCTTGCATGCGGAGCAGCAGGGACCCTCATTGGGGCTCCTTTTGCCGACAGATGGGGTCACAGATTTTTCATCAGGCTTACTATGTTCCTGGCAACGATGATTTTGCCGCTCATGTTTGTTCCCTTCATAGCGAACAGCCGCCTCCTCTTTGTTGTCCTTGGATTGGAGGGAATGATTCTTGTATCAACATTCTCGGTTACCATCGTCATGGCGCAGCGGCTCCTTCCCCATCGTCTTGGGGTTGCCTCTGGCCTCATGGTAGGTTTTGCAATCGGTACCGGAGGCATTGGGGTTACCCTCCTGGGGATAGTGGCAGATAACTTCGGTGTTCCTGTTGCCCTCGAGTCAATCATGATCCTTCCTTTCATTGGCTTTCTCTTGAGCCTTATTGTAAAGTATAAAGGATGAACCCAAAACCAATTATTAGTATCGTCGGACGGCCGAACGTCGGCAAATCCTCTCTCTTTAACCGTCTCGTCGGTTACAGGAAGGCGATCACCGAAGACACGCCCGGAGTAACCCGGGACCGCAATTACGGGGACCTTGAATATGCCGGCTATAATTTTCGTCTGGTAGACACGGGTGGCTTTGAACCAGTCAAAGAAGAGGGTTACTTTCCCCTCATGAGGCAGCAGATCATTACATCACTCGAAGAATCCACTATGATTATTTTTCTTCTTGACGGGAAAGAGGGATTACTCCCCCCGGACCTTGAAATTGCTAAGGGATTGAGGAAATATGGTAAGCCAATTTTTTATGTGGTAAACAAAGTAGATTCCGGTAAACGAGAAGTGCTCGTATCTGAATTCTATGCCCTCGGCACGGAAAAACTCTACCCCATAAGCTCTCTTCATGGATTGGGAATTGACGAATTGCTCGAAGACCTTGTAAAGGCGTGGCGTGTGATGAGTGACGAGGATCGAGGCGCAACCGATACTACTCAGGAGGCAGGAGGAATACGGATTGCGTTTGTGGGAAAACCGAATACAGGGAAATCTTCCATCACGAACCGGCTTTTGGGTACTGAGCGGATGATTGTAAGCGATATTCCTGGCACAACACGGGATGCTATCGATTCAAAAATTGTGTTTCGTGATAAAGAGCTTATCCTCATTGATACAGCAGGGCTCAGGAGGAAAAGCAAGATCGAAGCAAAGATTGAAGAATATTCCGTTTCGTCAGCACTGAAAACCATCGAGCGGGCCGATGTGGTAAACCTTATTATTGATGCCGACGAAGGGGTAAGTCACCAGGATGGCGGCATTGCCCATACGATCGTCACACGGGGAAAAGGCCTTTGTGTTGTTGTAAACAAGTGGGATCTCGTTGAAAACAAAATGCCTATGGAAGAATACCGCAGGATGGTTTATGAGCGAATACCTCACACGAGCTTCGCACCAGTTGTTTTCACATCCGCAAAAACCGGAAAAAACCTGGAAAAGATTCTTGAAACAGACCTCAGGGCCTATGGTCAGCTTAACAGGAGAATCAAGACGCCGGCCCTCAACAAGGTGCTGGAGGAGATATTTCAGAGACAGAGCCTCTCATACCAGCACGGAAAAAGGATTAATATTCTCTACATAAACCAGGTCAAGACTATGCCCCCCACCTTCGTTTTGTTCACAAACTTTCCAAACCTAATCCCTGAGCACTATAAAAGATATCTTGAAAATTCCCTCCGTGAAAAATATGGCTTCATCGGGGCGCCAATACGGCTTTTGTTCAGGAAAAAATGATTGGCCCGATAAGACCTACGGATCAAAAACCACATGGATCCAATAACATACTAGACCCGATGGCACAACAATCAGAGAATGCAATAACCCAACCACTTAATCGTTCAACCAGGAGCTGGTCCCATGTCGTTCGTTACTGGCTTCCCGCCTTATGCTGCATGGCTTTGATCTTCTTTCTTTCTTCGTTATCCGGGTCTTCGCTTTCTAACTTTGGCTCCCTCGATGTTTTTATTAAA
>Ga0105103_10000561_pt1 | contig 21005 bp, 15 predicted proteins | sample PPLLaktember2015_2_FD_79107 | JGI IMG/M metagenome (GOLD analysis project Ga0105103, IMG submission 79107) | Freshwater sediment microbial communities from Prairie Pothole Lake near Jamestown, North Dakota, USA - PPLs Lake P7 Core (6) Depth... | ecosystem: Environmental > Aquatic > Freshwater >...
AAACTCGTCCCAGATCATCGGCCCAATCTGGGTGCCGTCCGCCGCCCACCAATACCCGGAAGTCAGAGTGGCATCCGACGGGGCCGCCACGATCTTCACGAAGTATTCCCACCGCTGCTTCTTGCCATCTCCGTCGAAGTAGACGCCCTTCTGGTGATTCGTCTCCCAAGCGCCAGACCCAATGAAGGAAGTGAAGCCGAAGTGACGGTCGAGCCAAACATCATTGTCGCAGCTCAAATTGCTCATCCAGGCGTCGTTCCACTTCATTAAGAGGTCGACCTCCTTGTAGGCCTGGCACCAGGATGCGTCTCGATACGCATCACAGTAGTTCCCGTTGAAGCTGCGCGCCTGGTAGTTGTAGCCCCACTTGTCGAATCCGGTCTCAATAAATGCTGGCTCGGAGGTGACCAGCGTCCCATCCTGAATCGTGGTGCACACGGTTGGCTGTGCCGACGTCAGAGTAGGGACAGCAAGAACAAGAGACACGAACGCGAGCGCGACGGTGACATTCTTCATTGTGATACCTCATGCGAATGGAACACCTGCGTGTCCCCTTGCCGAGCAGCGTCTGGACGGCGTCGCACCGTCAGACAAACCGAACGACGGAATGGCAGGGGGACCAATTAGAGCGCGTCGCAGAACGCTTCTGCCTTGGAACACGGACCGTGCATTGCCAACTCGAACAAGCAGAGGCGAGGGCTGGTCTGAGCGGATCAGCAGCCTTACGCGCACACTACACCCTTTCATTGGCGACGCAAGCGAATTCCCATATGCCATCGATCGACATTCTGGCAAGGCCCTTACAGGAAGCACGTAGTCGCCCTGGCAGATCAACGAAGTCTTGCTGGCGGGTGACTTCGCGCGAATTCACCCTCGCGATGGTCGGGAGTAGCGCTCCCAAGCCCCAAGCCCCAAGTCCCCGCAAGTTTTCCCGGTGAGCCCGTTCCACCAATACGGGTGTCTAAACCCGGTAACCACGCGAGATCGGCCGATCGCCGCGTCGCTTGAATGACCGTCCTTCCACAAAGGAGACAGGCATGCCTCGCGATCTGTTCGGCGAAGTCGAGCACCCCTCCGCGCGTGTCGGCACGCGCAGCCGCTACACCGTCCCCATCTCGCTGGCCGTGCACGCGCTGGTCATCGTCGGTATCCTCGCCGCCACCATCCTCGGACCGGCGGTCCTGCCCGCTCCTGCCAGTGGCGAGCTGATTCTGCTCGCCGACGTGCACATCCCCGAACCGCCGCCGCCGCGCATCGTTGCGGCGCGGCTGACGCCTGTGGCTCGAGTCAACCCGAACGCGGCGCCGATGGTGGCGCCGGACCACATCGCGCCGGAGGTGCCTGTGCCAGACGACATCCACGTCAACGATGCCACCGTGACCGGTATCATCCCGGGCGCGACGGACTTCAGCACCGTCGTCGGCGAGGCGCCGGCGCCTCCGCCGCCGGCGCCGGTCGTGCCGGTGCGCGTGGGCGGGAAGGTGAGGCCACCGGCCAAGACAGTGGACGTGCCGCCGATCTACCCGCCGATGGCGATCGCCGCGCGTGTGGAGGGGACGGTGATCATCGAGGCCACCATCGACATCGATGGGCGGGTCCAGTCGGCGCGCGTGCTGCGTTCGATTCCGCTGCTGGACACAGCCGCGCTGACGGCGGTGGGCCAGTGGGCCTACAGCCCGTCGCTGCTGAACGGCGTGCCGGTGCCGGTGATCATGACGGTCACGGTGACGTTCCGCCTGCGGTGAGGGACGGAGAACCCAACACACGTAGCTCAAAGTTCAAAGTTCAAGAGTTCAAGAAGGCGCGTGCAACGGCGAGGTAGCCAGAGGGAGGCCTTGCGCCTGCAGCGTGTGGCACGGACAATCACAGCTGCAGCGCGAGGCCTCTGCCTCGCCAAAGGAGCACACGTGGACAGTCCTGGATCTCTTCTTCGCCGCACCGGTCTGCTGGGGGTGGCGGTTCTGCTGGTGGCCTTCACCTTGTCGTGCAGCGTTCGCACGATCTCGACGGGCCATGTCGGCATTGCCACTCTGTTCGGCGCCATCACCGGCGAGCGGCTGCCCGAGGGCATCCACTTCGTCAACCCGCTCAAGCGGATCGCCGAGCTCTCGGTGCGCACGCAGGAGAGCAAGGAGCATGCGGAGGTGCCCTCGAGCGAGGGGCTGATCATCACGCTCGAGGCGTCGCTGCTCTACCGCCTGGATCCGGCCCGAGCGTCGGAGGTGTTCCAGACGATTGGTCCCCAGTACGAGGAGATCATGGTCTCGCCCAACTTCCGCTCGGTGATGCGCGCGGTGACCTCGTCGCACACCGCCAATACCCTCTACAGCGAGGCGCGCGAACAGGTGGCGCAGCAGATGGTCGATCAGTTGAAGCGGGCGATGGAGCCCCGCGGCATCGTGGTGGAGAACATCCTCCTCCGCGACATCAAGCTGCCGGACACGCTGAAGCAGGCGATCGAGGCCAAGCAGCAGGCCGAGCAGGACGCGCAACGGATGCAGTTCGTGCTGCAGAAGGAGAAGCAGGAAGCCGAGCGCAAGCGCCTCGAAGCTCAGGGCGTCGCCGACTTCCAGCGCATCGTGTCGCAGGGGCTGAGTCAGCAGCTGCTGGAATGGAAGGGCATCGAGGCCACCGAGAAACTGGTGGGCAGCCCGAACTCGAAGATTGTGATTATCGGGAACCCAAAAAATGGACTGCCGTTGATATTCCCGGGGCAGTAGGGATGACGGGGCCAGAACGGTTCAAAGTTCAAGAATTCAAAGTTCAAGAGTTCAAAAGCGTTGAGAAAGCGAAGGGCCCCGGTTCTGGAAAGACACCGGGGCCCTGAGTGATTCTGCGACGCCTTAGAGGCCGGTGTTCACGTAGGAAACACACGCACCCTGGTTCTTGAACGGCGTGAGATCTGCTCTTACCAGGTTGGCCCATGCGCCATTCTTGCAGTCGGAGGTCGTGGTCGGGAACCCGAGTGTCGTGAAAGTCACAGCAATCGGGTAGCCCGTCCACCCGCTGTCAGGCCGCAGGGTTCCCACGCCTCCTGCACCACCGTCGCTATAGAAGGGGCCGTAGCTGGTGTTCCAGAACACTTCATCCGGATTGGTATCCGTTCCCACCGACGGAGGCGTCGGCGCGAAACCAACATTGAGGGACTCATACGGTCCTGGTGTGTTGAGGGGCGTATGTCCCCAAGTGTTGGTGTTGTAGGCGATCCCGTAGATAAACGTATCGGGCAGGTCGAGATTGAGGGATCGAAGGTCGAATGTAATGGTGAACGCAAAGCCGTTGTAGCAAAGCCCGTCCGAGGCTTTCCATGCGGCACCGCACGCTGGGTCGGCTTGGGGCCTCCACGGGATCTCGAACTCCTGTGTCACCGTCCGGATGGGTGCGCCGGCAGCCGCTCCAGCGGCGTCGGCGTAGATGGACAAGGTAATGGGATGCGTGTAGCCGACCGACGGCATGGCCGGATAGTTGGCGTGAAGCGACCAAGAGCTCATCAGAACCGTGGCGGACGCAGCACGACGGGGCGTGTAGGCTTCCAGTTCGATCCGGTCGCCAACCTCCGACGTCGATGTGGCCTGGAACCCGAGGCTGGGCACGTTGGGCGGCGCGGGTGCCGGGATGTTGTCGAAGACCACCGTGCCCTGCGCGAATGCCGGCGCGGAGATGACGGCAGCGGTTAGCGCGACGGCTGCAAACGATCGCATCAGTCGATTCATGGGAGAGTCTCTCTTCCTGGTTAGCGGCTGACCAGTGTGCGGTCGCGTCAGCCAGCGGCATCATCACCCGCAGCTGTGTCACGGCAGGTCACAGCTGGAGAGGCGATCAAGTCCCGGCATTATGCGTGCGAGTCATGTTCGTAGCGCGCGTCAATTCGCTCCAATTACCCCATCGAGACGTGCCCCTTCCTTGCCAACAGGTGTCTAAGCCAGTTAACAGGCGCTGAGGTGCGTATCGCGACTGTCTGGAGCGAGATCACTCAACCGGCTGCAATGGGGAGGTGCCTCATGGAACCGACGAAGTTGCGCGCGCAAGCCGATATGAACATCACGCCGATGATCGACGTCCTGCTGGTGTTGCTGGTGATCTTCATGGCCTCGCTGCCGCTGTCGCAGAAGGGGTTGGACGTCGACCTGCCGGCCGAGACCACCGCCAGTCGGTCGCCGGTGGATTCGCAGATTGTCATCGAGTACCTGGCGGACCGTCGCCTTGCGATCAACAAGCAGGACGTGACGCTGCCCGCACTCGAGTCCCGGCTGCGTGAGATCTTCGCCAGCCGCCGCGACAAGACGCTCTATATCGCTGGGGCCGGGTCGCTGCGATACGGCGACATCGTCGCCGTGGTCGATGCGGGCAAGGGGGCGGGCGTGGAGCGGGTGGGCATCATCACCGAGGGGATGCGCCAGTAGCAGCCGCTCGCCGACGTGGCCAGTGACCGGCGGGACGTAGAAAGGGCCTCGCCAGCAGATGCTCGCGAGGCCCTTTGAACTCTTGAACTTTGAACTTTGAACTGGCGCGAAGCGCCTACCGGATCGCTTTCAGCAGCGCCGCGACCTTGTTGGTGGCTTCCCAGGTCAGGTCCTTGTCGTTCTTCCCGAAGTGACCGTAATTGGTGGTCTTCGAGTAGATCGGGCGACGGAGCTTCAACTGGTCGATGATCTCCGCCGGCTGGAAGTTGAACACCTTGTTGATGGCGCGAATGATCTTCTCGTCGGGCACCGTCGCGGTGCCGAACGTCTCGACGTGCACGCTGACCGGGTCCGGGTGACCGATGGCATACGCGAACTGCACTTCGCACTTGGCGGCCAGCTTCGCCGCCACGACGTTCTTTGCCACCCACCGCGCCATGTAGGCGGCGCTGCGATCCACCTTGGTGGCGTCCTTGCCCGAGAACGCGCCGCCGCCGTGACGGCCCATGCCGCCGTAGCTGTCGACGATGATCTTGCGCCCGGTGAGGCCGGTGTCGCCCTGCGGCCCGCCGACGACGAAGCGGCCCGTCGGGTTGATCAGGAATTCGGTGTGGCTGGTCAGCATCTTCGCGGGCAGCACCTTGCGGATCACTTCTTCGATGCAGAACTGCTCAATCTCCTGGTGCGAGGCATCGGCCGCGTGCTGGGTCGAGATCACGACGTTGGAGATGGCGACCGGCTTGCCGTCCTCGTACACCACCGACACCTGCGACTTGGCGTCGGGGCGTAGCCACGGGCACTTGCCGGACTTGCGGATCTTCGTCAACTGGCGCCCGAGGCGATGGGCGAACATGATGGGCGCGGGCATCAGCTCGGGGGTTTCGTCGCTGGCGTATCCGAACATCAGCCCCTGATCGCCGGCACCCTGCTTGGCGGTCTTCTTGCCCGCGGCCTTCTTGGCGTCCACGCCCTGCGCGATGTCGGGCGACTGCTGCGTCACCAGGACGTTCACGAACACCCGATCGGCATGAAACACGTCGTCGTCATTGACGTAGCCGATCTCGCGGATGCTGTCTCGCGCGATCTTGACGAAGTCGAGCTTGGCCTTGGTCGTGATCTCGCCGCCGACGATCACCATGTTCGACTTGACGTAGGTCTCGCAGGCGACGCGGCTGAACTTGTCCTGTGCGAGGCACGCATCGAGGACCGCGTCCGAAATCGTGTCGGCGACCTTGTCGGGATGACCCTCGCCGACCGATTCCGAAGAGAAGATGTATCGGTTGCCCATTCAGACTCCAAAAAAAAGCCCGCGTTGGTCGCGGGCCTGGCTCGCGACTTAGATGGTTGTCATGTCCAGCCCACGGCTGAACACGATGCGGCCCTCAAGTCGGGGAAATCGCCGCAATAACGACCCTTCAGTATCGCCCGGGTCGCGGGGGGTGTCAAACAAGGGCAACGGAACGGGGGCCGGTATCCGGTGTCCGTGTCTGCTGGTCCGGTATTCGAACGGCCGACGGAGGCAGCAGTCGAGAGTCGAACGAACCCTCAAGCCCCAAGCCCCAAGCCCTCAAGCCCCAAGCCCCAAGACTCAAGACCCAGGACCCAAGACCCTAGACTCCTTAGAACCCCAGCGACAACCCGACCGTGCCACGCCAGAACGAGAAGTCGCCGAGGTCGAGACCGTCGAACGGCGACAGCTCGCTCAGCTGGCGGAAGTAGCGCACGTCGCCCTTCAGTCCGAAGTTCCCCGAGCCGACGCGCACGCCGCCGCCCACATTCACGCCGAAGCCGTTGTCGGTGTACTCGAACAGGTCGCTGACGCCCTCGATCCGCGAGCGCATCAGACCGAGGCCGCCCGACGCGTAGGGCTTGAACCCGCCGCCGCCCCCGCCAAGCACCAGATTCCCCATCAGCGTGGTGACGTTGCCCTTCGACTCGAAATCGAATAACTCGTCTTCGCCCGGCTCGAAGAACGTCGGCGCGTAGCCGAAGTCCACCTCGAACCCGATCCCGCTGCTCCCAAGCCACGTCAGCGCGGCGCCGTAGTGCAGCTTGGTGCCGAAGTCGTAGTCATCGAACGTGGAGTTGAACGAGCTGCCGATGTAGGGCGTCAGGTATGTCGATTGCGCGCGCGCCGGGGCGGCCGACGACACGAGGAGCACGAGAGCGAGAACTGGCATCCAGAGAGTACGAGTGCGCATAAGTTTCCCTTCGTGTGTACGAAAAAAGGACGAAATCAGGGGGAGGGAGACTCCTCAGGGGACCGAGGAGCAGGAACGGTGCCAGGGGACGGCGGACAGCAACCGGCGAGACTCGTTCGTCTGCCGTCTGCCGTCTGCCGTCTGCCGTCTGCCGGTTCTTCTATTTCTTGTGCGAGGCGATGTAGTCGAGCGCGAACTTCTCGAGGGGCGGGGCCGACAGGCCGATCGCCTTCGCTTCGGTCGTCGCCTTGTCCACCGGCCAGCCGTCCTGCAGCACGCGCTTCACGAGCCACACCGCACCGACACGATTGGCCGACGCACAGTGGATGAACACCGGCTGGTTGGCCTTGTTCGCGATGACGGCGAGGAACTGATCCACGATGGCCGGATCAGGCGAGCCGCCCGCGATCGGCAGGTGGAAGTAGTTGAGGCCCAGTGCCTTCGCCTTGGCCTGGTTCTCCGGGACATTGGCGCCCGGTTCGGTGGCTACGCGCAGGTTGATCACCGACTTGAAGCCGTCGGCCTTCAGGCCGTCGAGCGCCGCGGTGTCGGTGGCGCCACCGCAGGCGACGACGGCATCCACCTTGGTGTAGTTCATGATGCCGGGCCGCGTCTGCTTCTCCTGCGCGGCGGCAAAGGACAGCGTGGCGACGGCAAGGGCGATGGTCGTGGCGGCAATGCGCATACGGGAATCCTCCAGAGAGTTGGTCTCAATCATAGCCGCGAATCCCGGCGCCTTCCCGGCTGTGACGGCCCCGGTGCGCGGGCGAAAAAATGGCCACGATCGGGGAAGGATCGTGGCCGAGTGGAGAGGTTGTCGTGCCGTCCGATGAGAGAAGCGCTACTCCTTGGTGACCGTGACCGTCACCGGCTGCTGCACGCGCACCGTGACGTTCGTGCCGGCCGGCAGCGTGGCGGGATTGCGGTCGTTACTCATGGCCGCGGCCGTGCCGCCAGCTGCGCCCACGCCCGCGCCAATCGCCGCACCCTTGCCGCCACCGAGAATGGCCCCGAGAATGGCCCCGCCGATGGCGGCGCCGCCGACCTTCGCGGCGGTCTCGCCCGAGGGTGACTGACCTTCGCGGACGACCGCGTCGGTGCGAATCGACATCTGGCTGCCGTCAGCCAGCGTGACCGTATGGAAGCGCACGGCCAGCCTGGCCTTGCCCTTCATCTTGCCGCCACGCTCAACCTCGGTGACCGAGCCCGAGACGATGGCGCCTGCCGGGATCGCGACGCGGGTGCCGACGCGCACATCACGCGTGACGCGTGCCGTGACCTTGTCCTCCACACGCGCCACGTCGCTCGTCACCGTGCGCTCGACCTGAAGTCCCAGCACGGAATCGGCCGGAACCTGCAGTTCCACGAACTCGGGTACGGGCGGTGGTGGCGGCGCGGCCGGCTCCTCAATGGCTTCCGGCGGCGAGTCCGGCTGGATGGCAGGGCGGGTCTCCCACATGCTGCCGGTGTTCTGCGCCACGGTCACGGGTGCCGACGGCGGTGGCGGCTCGGGGCTGCGCGCCGGCGTGGCTTCCGCGCGACGGGACTCGGGGCGCGGCTCTGGACGCGATTCCGGGCGGGACGCGGCAGGACGGCTGGCGGCAGTGTCGCGATTGGCGCGCGGGCGAGCGGGTTCAGCGGCTCGCGGCGCGGGGTTGGTCGACGGCGATGCGGCCGCAACTGGCGGCGCGGCGGGAGGCGCCGGCGTGATCACGCCCTCCGATTCGGTGACGGCCCCTGGGGCCGTGCTGGAAGGCGCCGACGCGGGCAGCACGTCGGGGGTGTCGGCCGCTACGGGCGGCTGACCGAAGCGGACGGCCAGAAAGCCGCCCAGGCCGGCTGCCACCAGGCAACCCACCGTCAGCGCCGCAAACACCAGCTTGTTGATACCCATGGCGAACAGACTCCTTCGTCCACCCCTGCGAACAGCAAGGGCCATGCCCGCACGAATTCACCCTAATACAGCAGTTTATACGCCGTCGGTCGCCAATTTCGAGATCGAGCTGTCCCCTGCAGATGAAGAGTGTCACCTCGGGGGCGAGGCCAGGGGGCTTGGGTCTTGGGGCTGGGCTTGGGGCCTGCGTCGCCGAGGCCGTCAACGGATGAGTCTCACGCACCCCGGAACCCCGGCCCCTTACGCCGTCAGCGGCTCCCCCGGCTCCGGCCTGGGGACGATCGCCGGCGTGGCGCTCTCCCAGACCACGCAGTTCCGGCCCGCGCGCTTGCCCTCATAGAGCCGGCTGTCGGCCGCCCGCACCAGCTCCTCGATGGTCTCGAAGGTGCCGTCGGCGGGGAAGCACGCGATCCCGATCGTGGTGGTGAGCATGCCCCAGGAATAGGGCGGATCGGCGAACGCACAGGTCTCCCGCAGCCGTGCCTGGAACCGCTCCGCGACCGCGCGGGCCGCCTCGGCGTCGGTGCGCGGCAGGAGGATGACGAACTCGTCACCGCCATAGCGGCAGGCGATGTCGGCCGCGCGGACTTCCGCGTTCAGCGTCGCGCCGATGATCTTCAGCACGCGGTCGCCCTCGAGGTGGCTGAAGCGATCGTTGATCGCCTTGAAGTGATCGCCGTCGACAATCATCAGGCTGAGCGGCTCCCGGTACCGGCGCGCGTGCGCCAGCGCCTGCGGAACCATGTCCTCGAAGTGCAGGCGGTTGTAGAGGCCGGTGAGCGGATCGTGAATCATCCGGCTGCGCGCCAGCTCGTACTTCTGCCGGTACGTCAGCATCTGGAACACGTCCGCCACGTGACCATCGGCGGTCGTGATCTCCTGCGGTTCGATGAAGCGCAGATACGCCCACAGCGCGACTGAATAGAATGCCGTCGCGCCAGCCTTGCTGATCAGCCCTGCCGCCATCGCATCCCACAGGCGCGGCGTGCCCAGCGACAGGAACGCGGTGAAGAGGAAGTTGTCGAACGCGACGATGAGGATCAGCGCGAAGAAGATCCGCAGGAAGAACGCCGACGTGAGACGGCTGATGTACTCGTACGCGAGGATGATGCCGATCACGTCCACGAACAGCAGCAGCGCGCCGACCGTGGCGATCTGGGCGTTGTTGATGAACTCGTCCGCGCCCATCGACGTGGTGTTCACGTTGCCAGGCAGCACGAAGTGAGCGCTCACCAGCAGCGACACCAGTGTCAGTCCGGCGTTGGCGAGCACCAGCCCGTACACCAGCTTTCGCGCCTCGATCGCGTCTTCCTTCAGGTAGACCAGCAGCACGGCGAAGAGGTTCGCCGTGAACATCACCGATGACCCGGGATAGATGACGAGGCCCGGCCACACCTCCACCTGCACCGACAGGGTGGCTTCGAGGTACTGAAAGCCACCCATGACGATGTAGAGCGGAGACAGCCCCAGCAGGCTTCGGGCGCGAAACAGCCCGAGCACCAGCGTCGCCATCACCACGCCCTCGAGGAGGAGCAGGCCGAACTGCGAGGCAAACATGTCCGCGGAGGCTGGATTATGTCTCATCTGGTCGGCTCGACGTGTAGACTGCCGGGCGATGATGCCGCCCGGTTGCTCCGTGATCATCTCGGCCTCCGCCGACAGGCGCCTGGCCGCCGTGCGCGACGCTCTCGGAGGCCACGTTGCGGGTCGGACCACCCTGCTGGTTGCGCCGTCCCGGGCCGCGGCGGACGAGTGCGCGGCCGCGGTGGCTGCCGCGCGCGGCGGTCTGTTCGGGGTGACGCGCACGAGCCTCATCGAACTGGTCATGCGGCTGGCGCTCCCGCGCCTGGCGCAACAGCACGTCACACCGACCAGCGGCGTCGGCCTCGAGGCGGTGGTCACGCGGGCACGGTTCGACGCGATGCGGGAAGGCGCGTTGCGCTACTTCGCCCCCGTGGCGGACACGCCGGGTTTTCCCCGTGCCGCGGCCCGCACGCTGGACGAACTGCAGATGGCCGAGGTGTCCCCACAAGTGCTCGCGGCGATGGATGATGCCGGCGCGGACCTGGCAACACTGCTGCAGCGCTTGCAGCGCGAGGCGGGCAAGGCCGGGACGATATCGAGAGCCGGGTTGTGGGAGGCAGCTACCGCTCGTCTCAACGAGGATCCCGCACTGGAGCTGGGCGCCGTCGTCCTTCTGGACGTGACCATCACGTCACGCGCCGAAGAGCGATTCGTGGCCGCGCTCGTCAGCCGAGTCCCCTCGGCCACGATGACCGTGCCGGCTGGGGACCGTCGGACGCTCGCCGCCGTCGCGCGTCTGGGCTACTCGATCGCGGCAGCCGGCGCGGCGAATCCGCCAGAGCCGCCCACGGCGACGCGCCGCGGCCGGAAGACCGCCGCGCCAACCCTTCCTCTACCTCCCCCAGCGCTCGCGCGCCTGCAGCAGCATCTCTTCTCGACCGGGAACCCGCCCGCGGGTGACGTCGACGAGTCGGTCTCGCTGTTCTCCGCGCCTGGCGAGGGACGCGAAGCCATCGAGGTGGCGCGGCGGGTGATGGCGGAGGCGAATCGCGGCGTCCCCTTCGACGAGATCGCCATCCTTCTCCGCGCGCCGCACACGTACTTTGGCCTGCTCGAACATGCGCTGGCGCGCGCCGGCGTGCCGGCGTGGTTCGAGCGTGGCACCCGGCGTCCGGATCCCGCGGGCCGGGCGTTCCTCGCGCTGCTCGCCTGCGCGGACGAGCAGCTGTCCGCGCGCCGGTTTGCGGAGTATCTGTCGCTCGGCCAGGTGCCGATCGCGGCGCTTCGTGCCGCCGCCGAGGTGCCCGAGCCGGACGGCGAGGACGACCGGTGGACGCCGCCGACCGACGAGCTGTCTGCGGGCCTGATCCGGGATGACGACCGGGCCGAAGATCCGTCGCCGGAGGCCGAGGCGCCGGCTGCTTCCGAACGCGACGGCAATCGCATCGTCGCCGGCACCCTGCGGGCGCCGTGGCGATGGGAAGAGCTGCTCGTCGAGGCGTATGTCATCCAGGGGCTGGACCGCTGGCGGCGGCGCCTGCGCGGGCTCGCCCACGAGTACGACCTGCGCGTGCGCGAGCTGAGAGACGAGGACGAGGATTCGCCGAGAGTGGCCGCCATCCTGCGCGATCGTGAGGAGTTGACGCACCTCGAGGACTTCGCGCTGCCGATCGTGACGGAACTGGATCGCTGGCGGACGCCGCGGCCGTGGAGCGAGTGGCTGGACGCGTTTGAAGCCATGGCGCCCCGCGTGCTGCGCCAGCCCGCCCGTGTGATGCGGGTGCTGACCGCGATGGCGCCGCTTGGCGCCATCGGCCCGGTGTCACTCGGCGAAGCCCGGGATGTGCTCACGCCGCGCCTGCTCACCCTCACCCACGAGCCGGCGCGCCGCCGGCACGGACAGGTGTTCGTGGGCACCCCGGGCTCGGCGCGCGGGCGCTCGTTCCGCGTGGTGCTGGTGCCCGGGCTGGCCGAACGCGTGTTCCCGCAGCGCCTGCGCGAAGACGCCCTGCTGCTGGATCGCCGGCGCAAGCTCGTGGACGATCGCCTCGCCGTGGCCGACACCCGCGCGGACGAGGAACGCCTGCAGCTGTGCCTGGCGGTGGGCGCGGCGACGGAGCGGATTCACCTGTCGTATCCGCGCATCGAGATCGGCGAGTCGCGCCCCCGTGTGCCCTCGTTCTACGTGCTCGACGTCATGCGCGCGGTCACCGGCGCCATCCCGCGCTACGCGGATCTGGCGGAACAGGCGGCACGCGACGGCGGCGCCTCGCTCGCGTGGCCGGCTCCCGCCGATGCCCGCCGCGCCATCGATACCTTCGAGCACGATCTGGCGGTGCTGCTGCCGCTGCTGAAGGATCGCCATCGCAAGGCGTCCGAGGGCCGCGCGCGGTACCTGATTCAACTGAACGAGCCGCTCCGTCGATCCGTCACGGAGCGCTGGGCGCGATGGCAGCCGCGGTGGCACACCTCCGACGGCATCATCCGCGTCACGCCGGAGACACAGCCCGCGCTCGACGCGCAGCGCCTGGTCAACCGTCCCTACTCGCTCACCGCACTGCAGCGCTTCTCGTCGTGCCCGTACCAGTTCCTGCTGGCGGCGATCTACCGACTGGCGCCGCTCGAAGAACCGGCGCCGCTGCAGTATCTGGACCCGCTCACGCGCGGCAGCCTGTTCCACGCCATCCAGACCGAGTTCCTTCGCGTGCTGCAGAAGAACGGGCAGCTGCCGGTGGATGCGGCCCGGCTCACGGCGGCCCGAGGTGAGCTGAAGTGGGCCATCGCCCGTGTCACCGAGGAGGAGCGCGACAAGCTGGCGCCCGCCATCGAGCGGGTGTGGAACGACGAAGTCGAATCGATGACACGCGACCTCAATCGCTGGCTCGAGGATCTGGCCGAGGACGGGCGCACGTGGGTGCCCGAGCGCTTCGAGCTGGCATTCGGCCTGCCGCCCGACGACCAGCGCGACCCCGCGTCGACGCCGGAGCCGGCGAAGGTGGACGGACGCTTCCTGCTCCGCGGGTCCATCGACCTCGTCGAGCGCAAGCCGCGCACGAAGATCGTGCGTGTCACCGATCACAAGACCGGCAAGAACCGCACGAACCTGGCGACCATCGTCGACGGCGGCAAGGTGCTGCAGCCGGTGCTCTACGGGCTCGCGCTCGAGAGCCTGTCGGATGACATCGTTGAAGAAGGACGGCTCTCGTACTGCACCACGGCCGGCCGATTCACGAAGCACCCGATTCCGCTGGATGCGTTGACCCGTCGCCGCGGGCTGGAGGTGCTGGAGATCATCGACCGCGCGATCGAGCGCGGCACCCTGGCGGCCAGGCCGGCCCGCGACGCGTGCACCTACTGCGACTTCACGGCGGTGTGCGGCCCCGACGAGGAGTACCGCACGCTGCGCAAGCCGGCCGGCCTGCTCGCCGATCTGGACGAGCTGCGAAGGATGCCGTGACGCCGGACAATCGACACCTCATCAGCGAAGCGCTGGACGACACGCTGGTCGTGGAAGCAGCGGCCGGCACCGGCAAGACCACCGAGCTCGTCAAGCGGGTCGTCCGGTTGATCGAGACCGGCCGCGCCGAACGCATCGATCAGATCGTGGCGGTCACGTTCAGCGAAAAAGCCGCCGGCGAGCTCAAGCTGCGGCTGCGCGAGGAGCTGGAGCGTGCCCGGCTGGCTGCCGATCCGCTCGGTGCCGGGGCGGCTCGCCTGGAACGCGCGGTGCAGCGCTTCGAGGAAGCGCACGTCAGCACCATTCACGGCTTCTGCGCGGACCTGCTGCGCGAGCGCCCGGTGGAAGCCTCGGTCGATCCGGCATTCGAGGTGCTGACCGAAGGCCACGCCGAACGCCTGTTCGACGAAGCGTTCTCGGCGTGGGTGCAGCAGCACCTGGATGCGCCTTCAGCGGGCGTCAGACGCTCGCTGCGCCGCCCGCGCTCGGCCTGGTCGCCGGACGAGGAAGACGACGGCCCGCTCGAGCGCCTGCGCCGCGCCGGCCTCGAGCTGCTGCAGTGGCGGGACCATCCCACGCAATGGACGCGTCCAGCCGGCTTCGCGCGCGAGAGCGAGATCGACGAGCTGGTCGGGCACCTGAAGACGTTCGCTGATCTCAGCGCGCACCCGATCAGCCGCGGCGATCTCCTGTTCAGGAACACCGAAGACATCCGTCGCGCGTCGGCGGATATCGAGCAGCTGCGCTCGCGCGGGCACCACGACTACGACGGCTGGGAAGCGCGGCTCTGCACGCTGGGATCCAGGGCGCGCGATCTGCTGCAGGGCAAGGGCAGCGGCGCGCAGTATGGCAGGAACGTCGCCCGGCAGCCGCTGCTCGACGCGCGCGACGCGCTGGTTGCGGCGCTCGTCGAGTTCCGCAATCGCGCTGACGCCGACCTGGCCGCGCTGGTGCACGAGGACCTGCGCGAGTGCATCGAGGGCTTCGAGCAGCGCAAGCAGAAGGCGGGCGCGCTGGACTTCCTGGATCTGCTGATGCGCGCGCGCAGTCTGGTGCGCGATAACGAGGACGTGCGGAGGGAGTTCCAGCAGCGGTTCCGGTTCATCCTGGTGGACGAGTTCCAGGACACCGACCCGTTGCAGGCCGACCTGCTCCTGGCGCTGGCTTCCGACGAGCGCGGGCGCGTTCGCCCGGGCGCCCTGTTCATCGTCGGGGATCCCAAGCAGTCAATCTACCGGTTCCGGCGCGCGGACGTCGGAATCTATCACGAGATCTGCGAGTCGCTGGAGAAGGCGGGCGCCATCCGGGTGACGCTGCGGACGTCGTTTCGCAGCGTCCCCGCCATTCAACGGGCGGTGAACGCCGCGTTCAGCGCGCACATGGTGCGCGACGAACAGTCGTTGCAGGCCGGATACGTCGAGCTGCTGCCAGACCGCAAGGACTACGCGTCCCAGCCGGCGGTGGTGGCTCTTCCGGTGCCGCGGCCTTACGGCCGCCGGCAGGTGACGCTGGCCAACCTCGCCTCGTCCCTGCCCGAGGCGACGGGCGAGTTCATCCGCTGGCTCATCGCCGACAGTGGGTGGACCGTGCCTGCTGAGGATGATCAACGGCGCCCGATCGCGGCGGGCGATATCTGTCTGCTGTTCCGCCGCTTCATCGCGTATCAGGACGATGTCACGCAGCCCTACGTCGAGGCGCTGGAGTCGCGCGGCGTGCCGCACCTGCTGGTGGGCGGCAAGGCGTTTCACGAGCGCGAAGAAGTGGACGCGCTGCGCACCGCGCTGACCGCGGTCGAGTGGCCTGGCGACGCGCTCGCCGTGTTCGCCACGTTGCGAGGACCGTTCTTCGCGATTGGCGAGGAAGAACTGCTGGCGTATCACGCGCTCGGCCACGGCTTCCGTCCCTACGACGTAGCCGACGACCTGCCAGACTCGCTCGGCCCCATAGCCGAGGCCCTCGGCGTGCTGCGCGATCTCAACCGCTTTCGGAATCATCGCCCCATCGCCGACACCATTGGTCAGCTGATGGAGGCCACGCGCGCGCATGCCGGCTTCGTGCTGTGGCGGGGCGGCGAGCAGGTGCTGGCCAACGTGCTGCAGATTGCGGAGATGGCGCGGCAGTACGAAGCCGAGGGGGGGCTGTCGTTCCGGGGGTTCGTGGACGAACTGCGTGCGGCCGGCAGTCGCGCACCCACGCCGGAAGCTCCCATCGTGGAAGAAGGGACCGACGGCGTGCGCCTGATGACCGTGCACAAGGCCAAGGGCCTCGAGTTCCCGGTGGTGATTCTCGCGGATATCGGCTGCAAGCTGAGTCGCGACGATGCCTCGCGCTATCTCGACACGAAGCGGGGACTCTGCGCCATCAAGCTGGGCGGATGGACGCCGATCGATCTGGCCGAGCACAACGATCTGGAAGCCGATCGCGATCGCGCGGAGGGTGTGCGCCTTGCCTATGTGGCCGCTACGCGCGCGAAGGACCTGCTGGTGATTCCCAACGTCGGTGACGCGCCGCACGAGAGGAGCTGGGTCGACCCACTGGCCACCTGCATCTATCCGCCGCTCGCGAACCGGCAGAGCCCTGGCGCCGCCGCGGGCATGCCGGCGTTCAAGGGCAAGGACACGGTGCTCGAACGTCCCGACATGGCCACCGCCACGCCCGCCACCGTGCGGCCAGGCGCCTACGCGATGCGCGACGCGATCACCGGCGAGCCGTTCACCGTGGTGTGGTGGGATCCGCTGGCGATCGATGCGCGCGGCGACGAGCGGCGCGGGCTGCGGCGCGAGCACCTCATCACCAAGGACGCCCGTCCCCAGGATGTGGCGGAGGATCGCGCGCGCTTCGAGGCGTGGAGCGCGTGGCGGGCCACGACGATCGCGCGCGGCAGCCAGCCATCGATGGCCGTGCTCACCGCCACCGAGTGGGCGCGCTCGGTGCCGGCCACACCGGGCGGCATCGGAGCGGGCGGCGCCGAGGGCGTGACCATCGAACGCGTGGCGGCCGCGGCCCCACGCCCGGGAGGCAGGCGATTCGGCACGCTCGTGCACGCCGTGCTGGCGACGGTCCCGCTCGACGCCAGCGCCGACGACCTGCACGCGTTCACCGCCGTCCAGGCGCGGCTGCTGAGCGCATCGTCCGCGGAGGCCGCCGCGGCGGCGACGATTGCCGCCGATACGCTGCAGCACCCACTGCTGCACGCGGCGCGACGGGCGCGCAGCCAGCAGCGGCCCTGCCTGAGGGAAGTGCCGATTGCCACGGTCGTCGACGGCGTGCTGATCGACGGGCAAGCCGACCTCGCATTCGAAGACGACGACGGGTGGGTGGTCGTGGACTTCAAGACCGACGTGGAGATGGGCGCGGTGCAGGACGTCTATCGCCGCCAGGTGGCGCTCTATGCGGACGCCATTGCCCGCGCGACTGGCCGTCCCGCGCGAGGCGTGCTGCTGCGCGTGTGACCGGCGCGCGGCTCGCCAAGGCGAAGGCAGGCGAGTTCTCTGTGCTCGTCGGACCGCCCGCGGCGCCACAGGCGGTGTGCCCTCGGCCAGCTCTGGTTCTTCAAGCGTCGGCTCCCGGAGGGGCTGGATGGCCGGCCGGGCTCGTATCTTCAGGCGACGAGCCCATCGCGTCGTACTGGCCGGGTACCTCGGCGCCGACCGTCCACCCGGCGGCCATGACAAGATGGGGCTGCATGCGACGCATCTGTGTGTTCTGTGGTTCTTCTCCCGGTGGTCATCCCGCCTACGCCGATGCGGCCCAGGACATGGGCCGCGAGATTGTCTCCCGGGGCCTGACCCTCGTGTACGGGGGTGGGCATGTCGGGTTGATGGGCGCCCTGGCCGATGCCGTACTCGACGCCGGGGGCGAGGTGATTGGCGTCATCCCGCACGCGCTGGCCGTCCGCGAGATCGCGCATCAGCGCCTCACCAGGCTGCATGTCGTGGGCTCGATGCACGAGCGCAAGGCGATGATGGCGGACCTCTCCGACGCGTTCGTGGCCATGCCCGGCGGCTTTGGCACCTACGAGGAGTTCTTCGAGGCCGTCACCTGGACGCAGCTCGGCGTCCACAAGAAGCCGTGCGGCCTGCTGAACGTGAAGGGCTTCTACGACCCGATCGTCCAGTTCCTCGACCACGCCGTGGCCGAGCAGTTCGTCCGTCCGCAGCACCGGGCCACCATCCTGGTGGACACCCATTCGGGGCGACTGCTCGATCAGCTGGGGCGCGTGGCTCTGCCGGACGTGCCGAAGTGGATCGGCCTGGCGGAAGCCTAGCCGATGGCCTTCGGATTGCAAACTCGCTGGGGAGAGCGCGGGTTTTCGTAACCACTCGCGCGAGAACCGCCGATGATTCGCGATGCCAGCGCATTGCTGCGTCCGCGAGCGCCGGATTTCCGTCGCGAGAGGTATCGATGGCTCCGTGGCATCGCCTGCCCGGCATTCAGCTCGGCGTGACGCTCTGGACGTTCGGCCTCTGTACGTCCGTGTCTGCGCAGCCCCAACCCACGCCGGCACCCACGCCGCCAGCGACCTGGCAGGCGTCGGCAGCGAATCTCGCCAGAGTCGAATCGTGGCGATACTTCGAGCCGGCGCCGGGTGGCGGCGATCCGCGCTACACGTTCCTCGGCGACCGCTTGCGGCTCGAGCTTCGCGGGCGCTGGGCCCGCGTGCAGGCGACTCTGGCGGCGCAGTACGTCGGCTTCGTCGGCTTGCCCGACGACGCATCCGGACCCGGTCCGTTCGGCACGGGCGCGCTCTATTACGACCAGGGCGGCCGCCGCACGAATCCGCAGCAACTGTATCTGCGCTACGCCAACGTTCGCTTCTCGCAGGGACCGCACGGCATGGACCTGCAGGTGGGGCGCATGGCGTACACCTCCGGCGCGGAGGCGCCGAGCGGCGTGCCGAAGATCGAGACCGTGAAGCGGCAACGCCTGGACGCGCGCCTGGTTGGCGAGTTCGAATGGTCCCTGTACCAACGCGGCTACGATGGCGTGCGCCTCGACGTCACCCAGCCAGCGTGGCGGGCCACGGCCATCGCGTTCATGCCCACGCAGGGCGGTTTCGCCCGTGTGGCTGGCCCGACGATCACCGACCTTTTCGTCGGCGGCGCCACTGTCAGCTCCCGGTCCACGGGAGCGACGCCGTCACGCACGCAGGTTCAGGGCTTCGGCCTGTTCTATTCGGACCATCGCCCAGTCACCCAGCGGCCCGACAACAGCGGCCTGTCGGCCACGGGCGTGGACATCGACATGACGACCGTCGGGGGCACGGTCATCGGGGCGTATCCGTCCGGCCCGGGAGAAGTGGACGTGTTCGGCTGGTCAGCCCTCCAGTTCGGCGACTGGTACGGGCAGGATCACCGCGCCGTCGCGCTCGTTGGCGAGGCTGGCTATCAATGGCCCCGCGCGCGGTGGCGGCCCTGGATCCGCGGCGGGGTCTCTCACTACTCCGGCGACGAGGCGCCAGCGGACGGCACGCACGGGACCTTCTTCCCGATGCTGCCCACCATCCGGCGGTTCGCGCAGACCGCGGCCTACAGCACGATGAACCTGAATGACGTGTTTGCGTCGATCCAGGCGCGCCCCCTGGCCACGCTGGCTTTGCGGCTCGACCTGCGCCAGCTGACGCTGGCCTCGGCCGACGACCTCTGGTACGTGGGCAGCGGCGCCACGCTGGGCGAGGGCAACACGTTTGGCTACGCGGGTCGGCGGTCGAACGGAAGCAAGAAGCTGGGAATGTCGGTGGAGGGCTCCGCCGACTACGCGGTGACGTCGCGCCTGTCGCTGAACGCGTTCCTCGGCTGGATCAACGGCGGCCCGGTGATCACCGGGACCTTTCGCGGCGATCGCCTGTGGTTCGGGTACGTCGAGAGCGTGATCACCTTCGCGAGCCGGTGATCACGCCCGGCGACGACGCAGACGTGGGGGGCGTGGCGGTGACGGGCTACTTCTGCATCTTCTTCAGGTGATCGGCCAACGCCTGAATGCGCAGCTGCGCGGTGTCGCGGTTGAGCGCCCTGAACAGTTCGCCCCACATCGGCCTGTCGCGGGAGCCGTGTGCCGCCACTTCGTCGAGGCCCTCGATGTAGCGCTTCACCTTGACCTCGGGGAACTGGCCGCCGTTTCGCGCACTGATCTTCGTGAGGTCCGCCGGCGTATTGGTCAGTGCCGACGCGGCCGGGCCGCGTCGGAGCGTTGGTTATGACTTTCGTCATATCGCGCGGCACGCCGCCGACGAAGACTCCGCACATGATCGCGCTGGTCGTGCTGTGGTCGATTCTTGGCGTGGCGGCGGCGCACGGTCAGGCCCCGGTGCCGCCGCCCGGCCTGGCAGGCACGGTACGGGAGCAACTCGATGCGGGACACCGTGCCCTGGCCTCGCGCCGATTCACCGAGGCCGTCGCTCACTTCTCGCGCGCGGTGGCTGCGGACACCGCCAAAGGCGAGGCGTACCTGTGGCTGGGAGAGGCGTACTGGGCTGACGACCGGCAAGACAGCCTGTCGGTCGATCGCGCGTCTCGAGATCGCCCGTGGCGCGTTTCGCCGGTTGCTCACCATCGAGCAGCGGCCCGACCTGCGAGCCCGATACGAGACGCAGATTGATGAGATTGCGTTGGACGAAGGCACCTACGCGCCTGTCTCGACCACCCGCTACGGTCCCACCCGCGAGGTCATCGGTCCCATCGGCCCGCTCCAGATGCGCACGAACCAGTGGTTCGAGAAGGGACGACACACCCAGGACCCCGCGAAGGCCGAGATCTACTATCGCAAGGCCATCGACGCCGACCCGGTGATGTGGCAGTCTCACCTCAACTACGGAATCGCGTTGGCCCGCCAGCGGCGCTTCGAGGAGGCGCTCGTGCCGCTGGCCGAGGCCGGCGCGCGATGGCGGCAGGCGTATCCTGACCGGCCGCCACACACGCGGGCGCACCTGTGGCGGCTGACGGCGTTCCTCGAGCTGGGACGCCTCGAAGAGGCGGGCCGCGAAGTGGCCGTGCTCACGACACTGCCAGACGACGATCCGTGGGTGCGCCTGTACGTGCTGCGCTATCTGGTGGCGGTGGGCCGTGCCACGGCGGCCGTGAAGCCGCTCGAGGCCCTGGCACGCGAGAATCCCGAGAACGTCGAGGGGCTGTACGCACTGGCCCTGGCCTACCGGGGCGTCGGCCGGCACGTCGAAGCGCAGGCCGTGCTGCGTGACGCGATCCGGGCCATCCCCGATGGGCATCCAACGCTCGGGCCGTGGCGGGCGCCCCTGGACGCAGTGCTGCAGGAGTGGCAGTGGCCCGGCGGGCCCGGAGGACCAAACCGCTGACGCGTCAATGGCGGCCAGGCGCCCGGCGAGCCGGCAGATCGGAGGCGCGGCCCACCAGCGGCGGCGCGTTGGTCTGCGGCACGTGGCACGCGGTGCAGTTCCAGCGTGCGCCAGCCAGCTGCGGGCGCGCCTCACCGGGCGCCTCGCGCATGTCCACGAAATGGCTGGGCGGGGCCGGCGGCGGACCGCTGGTGGCGCCCGCGCGGCCATGACATCG
>Ga0105103_10000562_pt1 | contig 20976 bp, 23 predicted proteins | sample PPLLaktember2015_2_FD_79107 | JGI IMG/M metagenome (GOLD analysis project Ga0105103, IMG submission 79107) | Freshwater sediment microbial communities from Prairie Pothole Lake near Jamestown, North Dakota, USA - PPLs Lake P7 Core (6) Depth... | ecosystem: Environmental > Aquatic > Freshwater >...
GGAATTTGGAGAAGAGCGGCTCGCACAATCCGTCGCGAAGCACGCAACCCAATCGGCGGAAGAGATCATGTCCGGCATTTATCAGGACGTGAAATCATTCACCGGCACCGCGAAGCAACACGATGACATGACGATCGTGGTGGTGAAGGTGAGAGCTATTGGGTGATTGGAGCATTTGGTGATCTCTGCCACTGACTACTGACTACTGACCACTGACTACTGATTGCTGGTATTCCTATGCGCCTTCTTATCATCAACGGACCGAACCTGGACATTCTCGGGAAACGAGAACCCGAGGTGTACGGAACGCTCACGCTCTGGGACATCGAAAATCGCCTGAAGGAAAAGTATTCCAGCGTGAAGCTCGAGTTCTACCAATCCAATTCCGAAGGTGGGATCATCGACGCGCTGCATAAGGCGATGGATGGTTCAGCGACCGGCGTTGTGCTCAATCCGGCGGCATTCTCACATTATTCGTATGCGATCCGCGATGCCGTGGCCGCGCTGAAGGTGCCGGTCATCGAGGTCCATCTCACGAACATCCACGCGCGGGAAGAATTCCGTCGCAAGTCGGTCATTGCGCCGGTCTGCACCGGAGTGATCGCGGGCTTCGGTGTCCGGAGCTATGAGTTGGCGATCGATTTTCTCTTGGAGCAAGAGAACCACTAAGGCTTGGATTGATATGATCAAGGCAGTTATTTTTGATCTCGATAACACGCTCGTCGATTTCATGGCCATGAAGGCGCAGGCGATCGACGCGGCGATCCATGCCATGCGGGATGCGGGATTCCGGCTGTCGTACGCGGAACTCAAATCCCGGATCGACGCCATTTACAAAGAACGCGGTATCGAATTCCAGAACGTCTTCGATGAACTGCTGTATCGTGAATTCAGCAAGATCGATTACAAGATCCTCTCTGCAGGCGTCATCGCCTACCGGCGGGCACGCGAAGCGGCATTGGTGGCCTATCCGCATGTCACGATGACGCTCATCGAACTTTCCAAGATGCATCTCAAGCTTGGCGTGGTCTCGGACGCGCCGGCGAAGGAAGCGTGGCTCCGTCTCTGCTATCTGAATCTTCACCATATCTTTGACGCCGTTGTGACATTTGACGACACGGGCGTGCGCAAACCGAAAACCGAGCCATTCCGCAAGGCGTTAGAACAGCTTCAGGTGGAACCCACGCAGGCCATGATGGTCGGCGATTGGGCGGAACGGGACATGATCGGCGCAGCGCAGTTGGGGATGAAGACGGTGTTCGCGCGGTATGGAGATACCTTCGGCACCAAGGTTTCGCATGCGGACTACGATGTGGACGACGTGGCGCAGGTGGTTGAGATCGTAAAGCAGCTAAATCAGAAGGGGTAGGGATGGGAGCGATCCAGGGTGTCGGCGTGGATGTCGTGGACGTGCAGCGACTGAAGAAGGTGCTGGAACAGCAGGGGGCGTACTTCGTCGGAAAAGTGTTCACGGATGCCGAGCTCGCGTATTGTCAGTCCAAGAAGAATCCCCATGAGCATTTCGCCGCTCGTTTTGCAGCGAAGGAGGCGGTCGCAAAGGCAATGCGAACGGGATGGAGCGGAGCGTTTCGCTGGAGAGATGTCGAAGTGGTCAACGAACCATCGGGTGCGCCGAAGTTGATCCTCTACCGGGAGGTTGCGGAAGCGCTGGCGAATTCCCAGCTGCATCTCTCGATGTCCCACACCGAGAACACGGTGGTGGCGTTTGTGGTGATCGAGAAGGGGGGAGAAGAGAAGACAATTGGGTGATTGAGGGATTGGGTGACGTACAAGTGAAGGCCTCTGATCGTGCTCATCGCAGTCACAGAGGCCTTTTTGTTCCCCCTTACCGAAGTCCCGTCATGCGTGAACGGTTCTTCGGGAAAAAAATACGCGGGTATGGTGGAAAGTGCAAGTTAGATTATTCTTATGATTGGGACGGCCAGAATCGAATGACGATTTCCCAACAGTGCGGCAGGAATATGCTTGCGTGAACGGGAAAGATGTATGATCTTATAAAAGAACCTGGCGAGCTATCAAAACGTCATAAATGTCGCTTCATATGTTGACAATGCGACATTTTTGTCGTATGGTGTTCCATGCGCCACGCGTATGGACATGCCCCCCTTGTCGCACGCACACCCGCCGCTGACGGGACCGCCCTTCTCCACTCCGAACAACTGATCCGTTCATTCGCGCATCCTCCGGGCAAGGTTATTCTTCTGTACGGCGACGATCTCGTCTTCCCGCTCGCACTCCGGATGGCGGCTCAGGCCATGACCAACGGCGCCCCTATCGCCGTGGTGGACGGGGCGAATCGCTTCAACGTGCACCTGCTCAGCCGCTTCGCCCGCGAACGCCGCCTGAATGCGGACGAATTCCTCCAGCGTATCTTCATCTCCCGCGGCTTCACCTGCTACCAGATGGAACAGGCGGTCATTCATCGGTTGCCGGCGTTCCTCGAGCGGGTCGGGGGACAGACCGCACTCATCTTCGGCCTGCTCGATACATTCTACGATGAACAGGCGCCGCTGCGGGAAGTACAGCAGATGCTCCAGCGGGTGCTTGCTGCGCTGCACGGGATGAAAGCCGGAGGAGCTTCGCTGCTGCTCGTCTGCAGCGACTGGCGCGTGGCGGACAAGGAGCGAAGCGCATTGTTCGAGACGTTGAAGCGCGGGATGGATCGCGTGGTGAAGCAGGAAACGAGAAGCACAGAGGGAATGAGGCTGGAGGGGAAAAGCCTTGAGCCGTTGAGCCGATAAGCCCATGAGTCGTTGAGTAGTTGAGCCCTTGAGCCGCGAGCCAAGAATCGATGCTTCTTCTCATGGGCTTTGGACTCAAAGGCTTCAGGCTCATCTGCTCACAGGCTCATGGACTCAAAGGCTTTGGGCTTCGTTACTGATTACGGACAACTGATTACTGACTCCTGCTTCCCATGGGCCGCACGGTACCGACATTCACCAATATCATTGACCAGGAACTGGCGAGCTGGTCCAAGTTCCGCCGCGGGTTACGAGCGGAGGACCAGGAACTGTTCGACGAGATCTTCCGCGCCGCAAAGCTTCACCTGGCCGAGAACTTCTACGCCATGCGGACGATCCCGTTCGAGAGCATCATGATCTCCATCGTCATCGAACAGGCGAGGCGAATACGAAACCTTGAGGGTAAGATCCAAGAACGCAAGAACCAAGAGACAAACAAGATCCAAGAGCACAAATATCAAGAGCCAAACAATGCGCAAGGGTCCAAGGGCCAAGAGCCGCGTCGTTCGACCGTATGACTTGCATTTCCACTATTGGATCTTGGTCCTTGCCCTTCATTTGGTTCTTGGCATCTTGTGATCTTGGTTCTTCCTCCAGAGGCCTTCCATGCTCTCCTGGCTCTTCGACCTCTACCCCAATCCCTCCGGGCTGACCCTCTGGTTCATCGACCATGACGGGAACCGCGTTCGCGCGTTCCATCGATTCACGCCGTCGTTCATCCTGCATCTGAACGAAGCAGACCGAAGGCGCCTTCCCGCGCTTGTCACACGATGTCCCATCGCCATCTCCACGCGAACGGTTTCGCGCACCGAGATCTATTCGGGTGACACCTGGGATGTCGAGCAGGTCTTCGTCCACGACCCGACCCGCTTCAAGGAGGTCGTTTGGTACTTCGAACGCTTCTTTCCCCACTTCGCCTTCTACAATTCCGACATCCCGGTCCAGCAACTCTTTCTTTACGAGACCGGACTGTTTCCCCTGGCGCTCGGCGAGTACGAGCTCGATCACGCCGGTGAACTGCGCTCATGGACACTGCATGACTCCCGTGAAGCGGTGGAGTACGACCTCCCTCCCCTTTCCATTATGTGTCTCCGCACGGCGAACGATTTCGTCCCGCCGAAGTATCAGCGGCACCTTGAGCTTGAACTGAGCTACGACGGACGAACGTACGTGCTTCAGCAGGAGACGCCGCGCGAGTTGCTCGAATCCTTCAACTGGCACCTGCATCGCTTCGATCCGGACATTCTGTTAACGAGCTACGGCGATTCCATCCTGCTCCCCAAACTGACCGATCTCGCCCGCCGTCAGAATGTTCCCCTTCTGCTGAATCGAGACCAGGATGCGACCTACGCGACCTCAAAGGAATCCAGCTTCTTTCAGTACGGCAAGGTCGTGCACAAGGATGGTGCGTTCGAGCTCGCGGGACGCTGGCATCTTGACGCGGACAATTCGTTCACGATCGCGGAGGCGGACCTTGACGGACTGTTCGAGCTGGCGCGGCTGACGCAGATGTGCGGACAGCGCCAGGGGCGCGCGAGCATCGGAACATCGATGTCTTCCATGCAATTGTCCTGGGCGTACCGCAACAACGTGCTCATCCCCGCGAAGAAGCGGGAGCCGGAGGAATTCAAGTCCGCGGCAACGCTGCTGCTGGCGGACCGCGGCGGTCTCATCTTCAATCCGCCGCTCGGGTATCATGAGGAGGTCGCGGAACTCGACTTCGTGTCGATGTATCCGAGCATCATGGTCAATCAGAACGTTTCCCCGGAGACGGTCAACTGCCGGTGCTGCAAGAATGAACGCGTGCCGGAACTGAAATACGCCATCTGCGAAAACCGGCGCGGCATCGTTCCGGAAACGCTTGCCCTCGCCGTGCGAAAGCGGGCGTACTACAAGAAGAAAAAGAAGGAGTTCAAGGGGAAGGACGACACGTTGTTCAAGCGGTACGACCGGCGGCAGAACGCGCTGAAGTGGATGCTCGTGAGCTGCTTCGGCTATCTCGGCTACAAGAATGCGCGGTTCGGCCGCATCGAAGCGCATGAGACCGTCAACGCATTCTCACGCGATGCCATCCTGACGGCCAAGGAGGTCGCGGAACAACAGGGATATCGCCTGCTGCACGGGATCATCGACTGCGTGTGGCTGAAGAAGGAGGGGGCAACGCAACAGGATTACGAGCGCCTCGCCCGGGATATTGGACAGAAGGTCGGCATCGACATCTCTCTCGAAGGGATCTATGACTGGATCTGCTTCCCCGCCTCGAAGATGGATCCCGCCATCACGACCGCTAATCGGTATGTCGGGTGGTATCACCACGGGGAACTGAAGATGCGCGGCATTGAAGCGCGGAGACGCGACACGCCGAAGTTCATCAAGAACATGCAGAGTGCGATGCTGGACCGCATGTCGCACGCGCATTCAGTGGACGCACTGAACGGCATCATCCCGGATGTGCTGGATGTTGCCCGATCGAGTATTCAGATGCTGCAAAGCGGCCGCGCGAACCCGATGGAACTGGTCCTGCACCGGCACATCACCCGCGAGGCGGATGAATACGCGAACAACAGCATCAGCGCCGTGGTGACGAAGATGGTGGATGCGATGGGCGTGCACCTTGCGGCGGGCGAATCGATCGACTTCATCATCATCGACCAGTCGGGCAAGCGAGCCCCGGAGAAGGCAAAGCCGATCGCGCTGTATGCGTTCGAGGACGGCTACGATATTGCGCAGTATACGGAGCTTGCACTGCGCGCTGTGGAGACATTGCTGCTACCGTTCGGCTACGACAAGGATCGGTTGAAGCGGGAGTTCGGATTGATGAAGGAAAAGAAGAGAAAGCGAGGGAATGTGGAGATAGCCGAGCTGCCGTTGTTCAGGATTGAGATATGAGGATAAGTCAAAAGGCATAAGTCAAAAGAGACGGATGCACTTGCGGGATTGTGGAGGAAGACGTACTTTGGACGGAACGAGGGGGGCGAGATCATTGACGGAGCTGTCACATGGAGAAGAAGATCAGGCTGCGCGTGTTGAACGAAAAGTTCTGCATCAGCAAGCTCCCCGTGTTCTCTGAACTTCCGCATGTGTTCATGAACGCGGAGATGGTGTTCATCAGCCGGACGGATGACGAGCTTTCGATCCTGTGTCCGGAGTTCATGGCTCCTTCCAACGTTCAGCAGGAAACCGGCTGGCGCTGCATCCGCGTCCACGATCCCTCCCCCTTTAACGAGGTTGGCGTTCTCGCATCCCTGACCACTCCCCTCGCCGCAGCCAACATCCCCATTCTGGCGCAGTCCACATTTGACCGCGACTACATCTTCCTCATGGAAGAGAACCTCGTCCCCGCGACGCAGGCGCTACAACAGGCGGGGCATGAGTTTGTGCATGAGGAATAAGTGATATGGCAAATGTGAGATGTGAGATGATGTATGTCAAATGGAAGACGTTGGATCTCATTTCATTCGTTGTTGAAGTGCGGTGAGTACCTCCTGCAAACTTATTTCTCGTTCGCGAAGTAATACAAGCAGATGATAGAGCAGGTCGGCGGTTTCTTCGGTGAGGCGTTTCTTGTCTTGTGCGAGTGAGGCCACGACGGCTTCGACGGCTTCTTCTCCTACCTTCTGGGCGATCGCTGCTGTTCCCTTCTCAAACAACTTCGTCGTGTATGATCCTTCGGGGCGTTCACGGTATCGCTGGTCAATGATCTGCTCGAGCCGCAGGAGTACGTCCGCAGATCCGACAGCGTCTCCGAAACACGTTTCTGCTCCCGTGTGGCAGACCGGTCCGTGTGGTATCGCCCGCACGAGCAGGGTGTCGCTGTCGCAGTCCTCGTGCACGGAGACAAGCTCCAGGTAGTTTCCCGACTCTTCTCCCTTCTGCCACAGCCGCTGTTTCGTTCTGCTCCAGAATGTGACGCGTCGTTCTGATAGCGTCCGATCGACCGCCTCCTGGTTCATGAAGCCGACCATAAGGACGCGACCGTCGCGGGCATCCTGCACGACCGCGGGAATCAATCCGTCACATTTGCTGAAATCGAGTTTCATGGAATTCACCACAGAGACACAGGGTCACAACGTTGAGAAAGATGCTGGACGGACAGGAATACCTTCCGATGCAAGATACCGCTTCAGCTCTTCGATCTGAATTTCTCGGTAATGGAAAATGCTCGCAGCGAGCACGGCATCCGCACGTCCATCCACGACGGCATCGCGCATGTGCTTCATCGTTCCTGCGCCGCCTGAGGCGATGATGGGCACAGAGACGGCATCGCTCATGGCGCGAAGCAGTTCGATGTCATAGCCGCTCTTCGTTCCATCACGGTCCATGGATGTCACGAGGAGTTCTCCCGCGCCACGTTCGACCACTTCACGCGCCCACACGATCGCATCGCGACTCGTTGGTTCGGTCCCGGCGCGGGTCCAGACCGTCCATGTAGAATCCTGGCGTCGCACGTCGATGGCAGCGACAATCGATTGTCCGCCCACCGCTTTCGCACACTCGTCAACTAATTGAGGGCGTGCGAGGATCGCCGAATTGAGCGACACCTTGTCGGCGCCGGCTTCCAGCGCCCAACGCACGGCATCCACTGTTCCGATCCCGCCACCAACCGTGAACGGAATGCGCACGACTTCCGCCACGCGTTCCACCATCCGAAGAAAGGTCGAGCGTCCCTCCAATGTTGCGCTGATATCGAGGAACACCAGCTCGTCCGCTCCTTCGTCCGAATACCGCTGCGCGAGTTCGACCGGATCGCCGGCATCGCGAAGGTTGACGAAGTTCGTCCCTTTGACGGTCCGGCCGTCCTTGACATCAAGACACGGTATGATGCGCGCGGTTAGCATCGATCAACTCTTCGTGATACGCGTCAGTTCTTCCAATCGGAGCTTTCCTTCGTAAAGCGCTTTTCCGACGATGACCGCTTCCACGCCCACACGCTCCAGGGCGAACAGGTCCTCGACCGTGGTCACGCCACCCGAGGCAATGATACGCACTTCTGGAAACGCCTTCCGTAACTGCTCAAAGAACTCGACATTCGCTCCCTGCAGCGCACCGTCCCGCTCGATGTCTGTGCAAATGAATGTTCGGGCGCCATTTCTGATCATTTCAGAAAAGAATTCCGCCGGCCCGCGTCGACTGTCTTCGAGCCAACCGCTCACAGCAACGGAATTCTTCCGGACGTCCATGCCAACGGCGATCCGTTCACTTCCAAATTCCTCCAACCAGTATTTCACCAATTCCGGGGACTTGGCGGCGATGCTTCCGATGACCACGCGATCGACGCCGATCGACAAGAGACGACGTATATCGTCCGCTGTGCGAATTCCTCCGCCGACCTCGATCTTCATTTCCGGCACGCGTACAATCGCCTCGATCGTCGCCCAGTTCGCCACGGCGCCTCCGCGCGCGCCGTCAAGATCCACCACGTGGAGATAGCAAAGTCCTGCGGTGGCGAAGGAACGCGCAACGTCGGCAGGCGCATCCGAGTAGACCACTTTCTGTTCGTAGTCCCCCTGGTGCAGCCGCACGCAGCGTCCTTCGATGATGTCTATCGCGGGAATGATCAGCATCGTTCGATGAAGTTTCGCAAGAGCCGCAGCCCGGCACTGCCGGATTTTTCCGGATGAAACTGGACGCCGTAATAGTTGCGGACAGATACTGCAGAACTGAAGAATCCTCCATAGTCTGTTCGACCGATCGTCGCATCCGTCAACGGCGCCCGATACGAATGAACGAAATAGAAATACTCATCCAGCGAAATGCCGTTGAACAAAGGCGAAGAAGCGTCGTGCTGAATCGTATTCCAACCCATATGCGGGATCTTCAGCGTCCCGTCTGATTCAAATCGCGCGATCGTGCCGGGAATCAATCCAAGTCCCGTCGTGCTCCGCTCCTCCGAGCGCTCGAACAGCACTTGCATGCCGAGACAGATGCCGAGGAACGGGATTTGCGTATCCCGAATCCAATCGACCAAGGACGCCTGCTCCAACGCTTCCATCGCGCTTCGAGCCTCTCCGACGCCGGGAAGGATGATGCGCCATGCACGCTCGAGGTCTGATCGCTCTGAGGTGACGATGCATTCGACGTCGAGTTGGCGAAGCGCGTTGACCACCGACCGGACGTTTCCGGATCGATAGGATATGACTGCAACTCTTCCGGTCACAGTATGTTTCCTACAGGACACCTTTCGTGGACGGAATGCTCTCGCCGGTGCCATCCATGGCGATCGCCTGGCGCAGCGCACGTGCTGTTGCTTTGAACATGGCTTCGATCTGGTGATGGTCGTTGCGGCCGTTCACGGTGATATGCAGATTCGCCCGAAGTCCATCTGCGAATGCTCGGAAGAAATCCTCGACAAGCTCGGTCGGGAGTTCTCCCACCCGCTCGCGCGTGAATGTCGCATTGACCACGCAGTACGGCCGTCCTCCCAGATCGAGTGCCACCTGTGCGAGCGATTCATCCATCGGAAGAACGAAGCCGTATCGGCCGATCCCCCGCTTCTCGCCGAGCGCCTGGCGGATGGCTTCTCCCAATGCGATGCCGGCGTCTTCCACAGAATGATGCTCATCAACCCTAAGATCTCCTTTCACGTCGATCGTCAGATCGATGCCGCTGTGCTTTGCGATCTGTTCCAGCATATGATCGAAGAAGCCGATGCCGGTGTGAATTGTCCCCCGGCCTGTTCCGTCGAGCGCGATCTCGACCGTAATGGTTGTCTCTTTTGTGAACCGCGCGACACGCGCCGAGCGATCCGCATGGACGATCGCGTCACACAATTCAAGGAACGATTCCCGAGTAATGTCTGCAGCGCTTCCCACATCCCGCGTCAGGCGAGCCGCTCGAACCTGGAGATTCCGCGCAAGCTGGACATCCGTTTCACGATCCCCGATCACCCACGATCGTTTCAGGTCGACCGGGTTTGACCGCATGAAGTCCTCCAGCAGGCCGGTCTTCGGCTTCCGGCACGCGCAGTTGTCCTCCGGCACATGCGGACAGACGAACACGGCGTCGAATCGAATTCCTTCTCCGACGAGATGGTCGAGGATGCGCTGCTGCACCGGCTCGAACGCTCCGAACGGAAAGCGTGGAGTGCCGAGATGATCCTGATTTGTTACCATGACGAGTTTGTATCCGTGCCGAACGAGACGGCCGAGGCCCGTCACGACCCCTGGAATGAACGCCAGTTTCTCGAACGAATCGACTTGTTCGTCCGGTGGTTCCTGCACCAGTGTTCCGTCGCGATCAACAAAGAGCACGTTCATTGTACCACTCCTCTGAGGGCGGCGATAAGCAACTCGTTCTGGGGACGCGTTCCTACCGTCATGCGCAAACAATTGTCACATCGCAGCTCCGTGCTGCGGTTCCGCACGATGATGCCTTGCGCCGCAAGATGCGCATAAATTCGGTTCGCGTCGGACACGCGCACAAGCAGGAAGTTCGCATCCGACGGGAAGACATGCTCGACACACGAAAGCTTCACCAATTTGGCTTCAAGCCAGTGCCGTTCCTCGATGATCCGCTCAACAGAGGCCTTCATGCGATCTTGATTCGCCAGCGCTTCCAACGCAACAGATGCCGTGAGGGCATTCATGTTGTACGGCGACTTCACGCGCATCAGCCAGTCGATCACGGAAGGATGTGCGACCGCATAGCCGCACCGCGCACCAGCGAGTCCCCACGCTTTCGACAATGTTCGAGTCACGACAAGATTTGGGGTCGACGCCGCCGACGGCGCCAATGAAGCGGCATCCGCGAAGTCCAGATAGGCTTCGTCTACCACGACTACGGCGTTCTCCGCGGTCAACGCGAGGATGGCCTCCCGGCGGAGGAGATTGGCCGTCGGATTATTCGGCGTGCAGACGAAGACAAGCCGTGTGTTCCCGTCGACGCATCGTCGAACGACATCGGCATCCAGCTGAAATTCCTCTGTAAGAAGACACGAGCGGACTTCTGCGTCCTGGACAGCTGCGGCGACCCGATACATCCCGTATGTCGGTTCGGGAATGACGACGTTGCTCCGTCCCGGTTCACAGAAGATACGGAACAACAGATCGATCACTTCATCAGAACCCACGCCAACGAAGATGGATGTCGGCGGAACCCCGTTCATCTCCGCAAGGCGATCGCGGAGTTGCCGCTGAGCGGGATCGGGATATCGGTTCAGAGGAACGCCGTCCCAGCTGACGGAACTGCCGAATGCGTTCTCATTCGCATCCAGAAGAATGCCGGAGACATGGTCCTGCCGCGCGCTTCGGTAGGGCTTCAGCGCTCGGATGTTTGGTCGGACAAGATGATCGATCGTGGAGATCATGGATTGTTTGGCGTTTTATCCAGACGAATCGAAACAGAGCGTGCGTGCGCAGGCAAGCCTTCTGCTTCTGCAAGTGTGACGACCGCGGGCGCGATGGCGCTAAGACCGTCGCGGCTCAAAGACTGAAACGTGATATGCTTCTGAAAACCTGCCAGCGACAGGCCGCCGGTCGCCCGCGCTGTTCCATTCGTTGGCAAGGTGTGATTCGTTCCGGACGCATAGTCGCCGACCGCAACAGGGGACCACGAACCGATGAACACCGATCCCGCATTGCGGACATCGCTGGCGAGCTGCAAGGCGTCGCGTGTATTGACCAGCAAGTGCTCGGGGGCGTAGTCATTCGAGATATTCATCGCTTCGTCGAGCGTTTGCACGACCAGCAGTTTCACATGCTCAAGCGACTGACGAACAACGCCGTTGCGGCCTCCGCGTTCCGCTGCGGCCTTCAGTTCGATCGCCACTCCGTTCGCGAGAACGCCGCTTGTTGTCACGAGGACCGCATGCGCATCCGCATCATGCTCCGCTTGCGAAAGGAGGTCCCAGGCCACGGCGCGGGCATCGGCCGTCTCATCCGCGATCACCAGCACCTCGGATGGTCCCGCAAGCATGTCGATAGCACAACCATTCGGATCAATCGAGACCAGTTGCTTTGCAGCCGCGACGAACCGATTTCCCGGACCGAATATCTTGTCCACGCGCTCGATGCTCTTCGTTCCGTACGCCAACGCCGCGATCGCCTGAACCCCGCCGACAGCATAGACCTCGGTGATGCCGAGGAATGCGGCGACGGCAGCTACTGTTCGATCGATGAGTCCGATCCGTTTCGGGGGCGAGCAGAGAACGATCCGCCGACATCCTGCCAGTGTCGCGGGAACACCAAGCATGAGCGCGGTGGAGGGAAGGGGCGCACTCCCCGCGGGGACATACAATCCGACAGAATCGATCGGACGCGCTTCTCTCCAGCACACAACACCCGGCATCGTTTCGACCTTTGCGGATGACTGCATTTGTGCCGCATGAAACGCACGAATATTGGCCGCAGCCGTCTCAAGCGCCTGACGGAGTTCTGAGGAGATCTCCGCGAGTGACGACTCCAAGTACGATCGCGGGACCACAAATTCCTCGACGCTCACGCCGTCGAAGCGACGCGAGTACTCACGCACCGCTTCATCGCCACGCTCCTTCACATCGCGACAGATGGTCCGAACGGAATCCATGTCGCCAGTGGACGAGCCGGAAGGGCGTGCAAGGAGCTCGCGAATCGCTGAGCGCGCATAGGATGACACATCGATCGGTTTCATCGGATGATCGTCTCGATCGGTGTGACAATGATATCGGATGCGCCGGCCTTCTTCAGGTTCTCCATCACGTCCCAGAAGACATCTTCCGCCACCACGGAATGGACGGCGACCATGCCGGAGTCGGCCAGCGGAACGACCGTCGGGCTTTTCAGGCTCGGGATGATCCGCTTCAGATGAGGGACCGCCTTCGCGGGGGCATTCATCATGAGATAGCGCTTGCCGCGTGCTTCCAGATATCCGCGGGCGCGGATCAGCAGGCGTTCAATATCGGCCTTCTTCGCTTTCTCTTGGAGCGACCGTCGGTTCGCGATCAGCACCGCTTCCGATTCGAGGACCGTTAGTAGTGGTCGGAGACCGTTCATGCGCGCCGTGCTTCCGGTCGAGACGATGTCGCAGATGGCATCGGCTACATCGAGCGTCGGAGCCAATTCGACCGACCCCGAGAGCTTGATGATCTCCGCGTTCACTCCTTGCTCAGTCAGAAACCGTTGTAGAATTCCCGGATACGTCGTGCCGATGCGTTTTCGTTTCAGGTCCCGCGCCGCACGTATCGACGATCGCTGGGGAATGCTGATCATCAGCCGACAACGTCCGAACCCCAGCGGAAGCAGTTCCTTCACACGGGTCTTCTTCTCCCGAAGGATGTTCTGTCCCACAATGCCCAGGTCGGCAACGCCGTCCTGCACGTACTCAGGAATATCGTCGTCCCGGATGGCAAGGATATCGAGCGGGAAATTCCGTGACGGGGAATAGAGGCTTTGCTTCTGGAATTCGAACTCCAGTCCGCAGGCGCGGAGCAAGCCGATCGATTCATCGGTCAGGCGTCCGCTGCGCTGCAGCGCGATCTTCAAACGTCCGTTGGTTGCAAGCATACTTTACTCTGATAAAGTGTATCGTCAAAAAAAATGTCGTCTGCGTTCATCACTCTGATTGCCGTCCTCGGACGCGCTTGAGCATCATCGCATAGCCGCCGCGGCCTTGCTTGAGCCATTGAGCCACGCGGGCGATCGTGCGGGAGCTGAGGCCGGTCCGTTGTTCGATCTCCGTGTACGAGACGCCGTTTGCGAGCATCTGCGCGGCGGACCACCGTTCCACCATCTCGCGGATCTCGGTCTCCGTCAGCAGGTCCCGGAAGAACTTGCGGCATTCTTCCACGGATTCCAGCCGAAGCACTGCCTCATACAGGTCGTCGATCTCTTTGGGGGTTGGGCGTTTCATACTTTACTAGGATAAAGTAGGAAGAAGGACGATGAATGTCAAGGGCATTGAAGATTATTGATTATTGATCTTTGATTGGTGATCGGATGGGACTTTGCTTTTTCCGTCTTGGCTTTCTATGTTGTGGTATGATCACCTTTGACGATATTCTGGCGGCGGAGCGGGTGTTTCGGCCCGTGGTCCACCGCACTCCCCTTCTTTCCTCCTCCACCTTCAACGCATATTGCGGAAATCGGGTCTTTTTAAAGGCTGAGAATCTGCAGCGCATCGGGGCGTTCAAGATCCGCGGCGCCTACAATAAGATCGCTTCACTTTCCCCCGAGGAAAGACAACGGGGGATTGTGGCGCATTCTTCGGGAAATCATGCCCAAGGGGCTGCGTTGGCGGCGAAACTCCTTGGCGTTCGGGCTGTCGTGATCATGCCGAAGAACAGTCCGGCAGTGAAAGCCGATGCTACGCGCGGTTATGGCGCTGAGGTTGTATTCTGCGAGAACTCCCTCGACGACCGGGAACGGGTCGCAAAACGCTACGCCGATGAGCAGGGACTTGTCCCGGTCCATCCCTTCAACGACGACAAGATCATCGCCGGCCAGGGAACCGCGACACTCGAGGTCGGCGACGAACTGAAGACGCTCGACTATCTCTTTGTTCCGGTCGGCGGAGGAGGACTGATCGGCGGAAGCGCCGTCGCCGCGAAACATCTCTGGCCCGGCGTAAAGGTCATCGGCGTGGAAACCGAGCCCGCGAACGACGCTCAGCGTTCCCTGCGCGGCGGTTCGATCGTCCGTATCGATCCCCCCGACACGATCGCGGACGGCATGCGAACGCAGGCAGTAGGCGTGCGCAACTTCGAGATCATGCAGAAGCACGTGGACGACATCGTGACGGTAACGGATGCGCAGGTGCTGGAGATGATGCGCTTTTTGTTTGAGCGGATGAAGACGGTGGCCGAACCGACGGGAGCCGTCGCGCCGGCGGCGGTGTATCACAATGTGCTGGGGTTGAGCGACAAGACGGTGTGTGCGATCATCAGCGGAGGGAATGTGGAGGCGGAGATGATCAGGCGGATCTATGCTTGAATCTCCCGAAGGTTCCCTTCAGCTCATTTAAGTCATACATGAAGGGAACCTTCATGTGCAATCTGCTCATCACGTTCTTTTGCAAGATCGCTCTTCCTCCCGTATCACGCAAGCATATTCCACATGCACTCCTGGTAATTCGTCGTCCATTTCTGGCCCGTTCCCTTGCTCGTCTCAGAACAATTCCCTAAGTTTCGAAGCACTCGACCAACAACCACGGATTTCCATGAAACTCATCGCCTGCATCAACCACGTCCCCGATACGGCGGCTAAGATCAACGTCGCCGGCGACGCAAAGTCGATCGACAAGACCGGCATCGCCTTCGTCCTGAATCCCTACGACGAATTCGCCCTCGAGGAATGCCTCCGCCTGAAGGAAAAGAACGGCGGAGAAGTGATCGCCGTCTCCCTCGGCACCGATGCACACAAGGAAACACTTCGCAAAGCCCTCGCCATGGGAGTCGACAAGGCCGTTCTTCTGAAAGACGAGTCAATACGCGATTCCTTCGCCGTCGCGCGCGCGCTCGCTGACTTTATCAAAGAGCAATCGCCCGATGCGGTCTTCTTCGGCAAGCAATCGGTCGATAGCGATGATGCCGCGGTCGGCGGAATGGTGGCCGAAATGCTCGGCCTCCCCTCCGTTTCCGTCGTGGTGAAGCTCGAGGTCACCGGCACGAATGCCGTCGCGGAGCGCGAGATCGAAGGAGGACGAGAGAAAGTCCAGCTGACGCTTCCCGCGGTCTTCACCGCACAGAAGGGATTGAATGATCCCCGGTATCCGTCCCTCAAGGGCATCATGGCTGCGAAGAGCAAGCCGATCGAGGAACGCCCTGCGACCGCGTGCGCGCCAAAGACGGAGCTCGTCGGCATGCGGAAGCCGCCGTCAAAGAATCCCGGCAAGATCGTCGGGACGGATGTGTCCGCCGTTCCTGAACTCGTGCGCCTGCTCCGCGAGGAAGCAAAGGTCATCTGAGCGCATCGCGTTTCCTTCACTCAACGAAATTGGATGAATCATGAAGATCCTGGTCGTCGCTGAACAACGAGACAACAAGCTGAAGAAAGCCTCCTTCGAGGCGGTCCGTGCCGCCCGGACGATCGCCGATCAAACCGGCGGAGAGGTCACTGCGCTCGTCATCGGCAGCGCTGTTGTCGCCGTTGCGGGCGAATGCGGAGCGTATGGCGCACAGCACGTTCTGTGCGTCGAACAACCGGCACTCGAGAAGTATTCGGTAACGGCATACGCCAAGGTCGTCGCGGCGGTCGCAGCTCAACGACAAGCGCAGGCGGTGTTCATCCCCGCCACAGCCTTGGGCAAAGACCTGGCGCCCCGCGTCTCCGTCAAACTGGACGCCGGACTTGCCGCCGATGTCATCGCGTTGAAGGTTGAGGCCGGAAATATCGTCGCAACGCGCCCCGTGTACGCCGGCAAAGCCTGGACCGACGTTTCTATCGCCTCGCCGGTCAAGGTTTTCACGCTTCGGCCGAACGTCTTTGCTCCTGGAACTCCGGGTTCCCCCGTTGCACCGCAGTCCGTAGATGTCTCATTATCCGATGCGGACTTCGGCGCCCAGGTCACAGAAACGATGCAAGCCGCCGGAAAACTCGATGTCGCGGAAGCAGATATCATCGTTACAGGCGGCCGCGGGCTCAAGGGTCCGGAGAACTTCGGCATGATCGAGGAGCTTGCCTCGACGCTCGGGGCTGCAGTCGGTGCATCGCGCGCCGTGGTGGATGCCGGATGGCGCCCGCACGCCGAACAAGTGGGACAGACCGGAAAGACCGTCTCTCCGTCTCTCTATGTCGCCGTTGCCGTTTCCGGTGCGATCCAGCATCTTGCCGGAATGTCTTCCTCGAAGTATATCGTCGCTATCAATAAGGACAAGGACGCTCCGATCTTCCAGGTCGCCGATTATGGCATTGTGGCCGATGCGTTCGAGATCGTTCCGGCCCTGAACACCGAAGCAAAGAAACTGTTGGGCAAGTAAGGGAAGGATTCACCCGTGGACCGTATCCAGGTCGACATCATGGGGCTCTCGACCAGTCCGTCGAGCGGCGGTGCCTATGCCCTCATTCTCAAGGAGATGAACGGCCAGCGCCGTCTGCCGATCATCATCGGCGCATTCGAGGCACAGTCGATCGCACTCGAAATCGAAGGAGTCAAGCCTCCCCGGCCCTTGACGCACGACCTCATGAAGAACATCATCGACACGCTCGGCGGCGAGTTGAACGATGTCTTCATCAACGAGTTGCGCGAAGGAACGTTCTACGCGAAGCTGAACTTCGACAACCAGGAGATCGATTCCCGGCCGAGCGACGCCATCGCGCTCGCCGTTCGTTATGGCGTTCCGATCTATGTCGCCGATTCCGTGATGGACGAAGCCGCATTCATCCCCGAAGGCGACGACGCCGACAAGGTGACTCCGCCCCCCTCCGCCGCAAAGCCTGAGTCGGAAGAAACACCCAAGCCCCGCCCATCCCGCGTGGAGCAATTGCAGAAGCAACTGGAAGAAGCCATCGCCCGCGAGGACTACGAGAAGGCGGCCCATCTGCGCGACGAACTCCGTCGACTCACGGGCAAAGATTCATAGCATCCATTCACTTCACCAAAGGAGATCCCTGTGCGTCTGATGACCCTGGCATTCCTTCTGACCGTGGCAGTGTGTATCGCCATCGCCTCCCCCGTCGACACTGTAAAAGTGAGCGCTCTCATTCAAGAAGGCGACGCCTTCGCGGAACAGGCGTTCGATAACGCAAAGGCACTGAAGAAATTCGAAGAGGCGCTTGCCCTGGCACCGAAAGACTACGACGTGCTGTGGCGGATCAGCCGAACCTACGTTGACATCGGCGAGCATCTCCCCGCCAAGACCGACGCAGAAAAAGATGAGCAGCTGAAGCTCTACGCCAAGTCGCTCGACTTCGCCAATCAGGCGATCCAGGCGAACCCGGAGGGATCGATGGGCTACACGCGCCGAGCGATTGCGAACGGCCGCGTCGCCTTGTTCAAGGGGATCTGGGAGTCGATCGACCTGGTAAAGTCGGTGAAGGCGGATTGCGAAAAAGCGATGCAGCTCGACCCGAAGAACGCCGCTCCCGTGTACGTCCTCGCGCGGACGCATTTCAAGGTGTGCGAGAAGCCGAAGATGATCCGGTGGCCGCTTGGCCTCGGCTGGGGCAACATGGAAGAATCGCTGAAGTTGTTCGAACAAGCGATCGCGCTTCGTCCGTCGTTCATCATGTACCGCATTGACGCCGCGAAAGCGTACATCGAAGAGGATGAGTTCGACAAGGCGAGAGAACAGCTCACGAAGATCGCAACGCTCGGCAAGGAAGACGAGGATGACGATCAGTTCAAGAAGGAAGCGGCGGAGTTGCTCGAGAAGATCAAGGACGAATAAAGCGGTTTCCGGTTGTTCCCCTGAATACGGGATCGCGGAGCGGAATGACGCGATCCCTTTTTATTTGTCCCACGCGCGCTCTCGCGTCCGGCGGACGGCCCATCCTCCCCACGCACCAAGCATCGCCAACACGACGGCGATCCCCACCACGTACACAAGCAACTTGTGATGCTCCTCCGTCAAGCCGGAGCTCGTCCATCCCATCGAAAAGTCCCATCGCAGAACGATCGTCACCGTTCCCGCATACAGCAGCGTCGCGAGTCCTGCTTCCGTGCCGGCCGGCTTGCGCGACTGATAGCCGACCACCACCGAAACGCCGATGACCCCGCAAAGGAACCAGAGGATCGCGTTCGTGAAGATGCTCGGGTCCACCGTCACGGTCGGGAGGATTACCACGGAGGGGAGCAAGTGGAAGATGATGAGATAGCAGTACGCGATGACCATCCATTCGGGACGGAAGCGGATGCGCACCAGTATTCGTTTCAAGGGTCTCATATCGACGGTAGATTTCTACTGCGATTTCAGATGATGCCAGTGCTGCTCGTACGCGCGTCATCTTGAGCGCGTCACCCCGAGCCTGTCGAGGGGTGTCAAGGACCGACCCTTGACTCCCGGTCATCCTTCGACAAGCTCAGGATGACATCCTTCGACAAGCTCAGGATGACGAGTTCCGAATCGCAGTCATGGTGAGCCTGCGGCGATGCCGTCCCTTTGGGACTTGCCCCTGCGCTTTGTGCGGGGTCGAACCATGGATGAGGATGGTCATCCTTCGACAAGCTCAGGATGACAGGTTTCGAATCGCAGTCATGGTGAGCCTGTCGAACCATAGATGAGGATGATCATCCTTCGACAAGCTCAGGATGACGAGTTTCGAATTGCAGTCATGGTGAGCTTGTCCGCCCGGCCGCATAAAATCGTTCGGTCGGACTGGTCGAAGCATGGATGAGGATGGTCATCCTTCGACAAGCTCAGGATGACAGGTTTCGAATCGCAGCCATGGTGAGCTTGCTTGCCCCTGCGCTTTGTGCGGGGTCGAACCATAGATAGCTCCTACACCACCCTCTTCGCAGGTGCTTCCGCCGATCCGTTCTGCGGGATCACACGCACGGGATTCCGCACGGCAATGAATACGCCCGCCAACAGCGCTGCCGCGGAAACCGCATACGGCAACTGATGATGAAACTCATACAGCATTCCGCTCACGATGGGCGCTGCGACCATATATGCGGACATGAGTGCGGCAAGGATGCCGATCGCCTCTCCCTTTCGCTTCGGGTCGCTTGCTCGCGTCACCTGCGTCGTGATCACCACGCGCAGGTTCGCCTGTCCCGTTCCGAGAGCGATCATTCCCAGATAGAACAGCGGCAACAATCCGCTTGAGATCAGCACGAGCGCCGCGGCCAGAATTGCGAGCATCATCACTTCGATCTGATAATCGCTGAAGCGCGCCGTCCAGAATTTCTTGAGGAGCAATCCCTGGTTGACCACCATCACGACGCCGACCAGCGTGAAGGCAAGTCCGGTCTGGAACGCACTCATGCCGAAGACGTCCTTGGTGAAGAGGCCGAACACGGACTGGCTGGTCACGAAGGCGAATGCGAAGATGGACCAAGTGATGAAGAGCGGCCGCAGCGAAACATTTTTCGCCGCAAGTGCCAGCGGCCGAAGCGGGTTGAAGCTGAGCGGCTGCTCCCGGTTCATGCGCTTGTTCGTTTCCGGGAAGAAGAAGAACGCGATCACCGCGTTGATCGACGCCAATATCCCCGCGAACAGAAATGGAAACGAGTGCGACACGTTGCTGAGTACTCCGCCGACCAGCGGCCCCAGCAGAAATCCCACACCGAACACCGCGCCGACCAATCCCAGATTCGCCGTCCGTTCCTGCTCGTCCGTCGAGATATCGACCATCGCGCTCTGTGCCGTCGTGAAATTCCCAGCTGCCATGCCGTCGATGATCCGTCCGAGGAACAGCATCCATACGGTCTTCGCGCTTGCGAACACGAACCATCCGACCGCGGTGCTTATGATGCATGCGATAAGGACCGGACGCCGGCCAAAACGATCGGACAGCGCGCCGAGCAGCGGCGAACTCAGGAATGCGAAGAATGAAAAGGTCGAGAACAGGATCGTCACCGTGAGAGCTGAAACGCCGAATTCCGTCACATAGAACGGGAGGATCGGAATAACGATCCCGAAGCCGATGACATCCAACAAGACCGCAAAGATGATGATGAGCTTTTCCCGACGCATGCCGCCCTTTCTCTCCTATCCCGCAAAGACACCGAGGATCGCAGGACGCGATGCGCCGGTTACCGATGGAACGTTCGACGGCGCGCCATGCAGCGTTTCGTGCGCCAATACAGCAAAGAGCACCGCTTCTTTTGCGTCCGAAGAGAATCCCAATTGCTCAACCCGCTTCACCGGCACCGGATGAAAATGCCGCGCCAATCCCTCCATGAGCGTGCGATTGTGTACACCGCCGCCGCTGACGAAGACCTCATCGACCGGCGCGCGCTTGCGGACGAACCGGACATATTGTTCATACACGCTTAGCGCGGTGAATTCGGTCGCCGTTGCGATCACGTCTGCCGGTGAATGCTTCTTCGACCGGCGAAGGACCTGCTTGACGAACGACGCACCGAACTCTTCGCGTCCAGTGGATTTCGGGAGGGGCCGCTTGAAGTACGAATGCTGCATCATCCAATTGAGCAGATCGAGCGCCACCATTCCCGCACTCGCAACCTGTCCTTTCAGGTCGAATGGTTGCCGAATCAACTCCTGCATCAGCGCGTCGATGACCATGTTCGCCGGACCGGTGTCGAATGCGCGCACGTCATTCAGCAAGGCTCCCTGCGGGAGCACCGTGATGTTCGCGATCCCGCCAAGGTTGAGCAGCAGCCGGCTCTTCTTCGTTGA
>Ga0105103_10000564_pt1 | contig 20955 bp, 16 predicted proteins | sample PPLLaktember2015_2_FD_79107 | JGI IMG/M metagenome (GOLD analysis project Ga0105103, IMG submission 79107) | Freshwater sediment microbial communities from Prairie Pothole Lake near Jamestown, North Dakota, USA - PPLs Lake P7 Core (6) Depth... | ecosystem: Environmental > Aquatic > Freshwater >...
CGCTGGGACAGTGCCGCCGAGTTCCGCGAGGCGCGGGCCACCTGGCTGCCGCCAACGCGGCGGTGCTGGTGGCCGGCGTCCAGGACATCACCAACACCCTGGTCGAGGACTTTGCGCTGAACGACGTGCTGCACATGGTGCTGGAAACCATGTACCGCGCCTTGGGCTTCCGGCGCATCGTGTTCCGCCTGCGCGATGCACGCAGCAATCGCATCGCCGGTCGCTTCGGCCTGGGTGACGACGTCGCCGCGGTGGCGCAACGCTTCAGCATCGCGCCGGCCCTCAGCGGCGACCTGTTTGCCGCCGTGTGCACCAGGGGCGCCGATATGCTGGTGGCCGACGTCACGCAGCCGCGCAGCGCCGCCAGTCTGCCGGCCTGGTACCGCGACGGCATCAACGCGCCGGCCTGCCTGCGGCTGCCGATGCAGGGCAAGTCGCTGGCGCTGATCTATGCCGACATGGGCACCCAGGGCAGCATCTCGCTGGGCGAGAAGGAACTGGCCTTGCTGCGCACGCTGCGCAACCAGGCGCTGATGGCCTTCAAGCAAGCGGCCTGAGCTCTTGTGCTACACCTGCGGGCCAAATCCAAGGGCCGCTTATGACCGACCGTATCGACCTGCGTTCCGACACCGTCACCCAGCCCACCGCCGCGATGCGCGCCGCCATGGCCGCCGCCCCGGTGGGCGACGACCAGTACGGCGAAGACCCCAGCACCAACCGTCTGCAGGCGCGCTGCGCCGAGCTGCTGGGCAAGCAGGCGGCACTTTGGCTGCCCACCGGCACGATGGCCAACCAGGTGGCGCTGCGCACGCTGACGCGCCCGGGCGACGAGGTGGTGGCCTGCCGCGAGTCGCATGCCGCCTGGCATGAGGCGGGCGGCGCCGCGGCCAACGCCGGCGTGCAGATCCATGAGATCGGGCAGGGCGGGCGCTTCAGCGCCGATGAGCTGCGCGCGGCGGTCAAGCCGCGCAACTTCGCGATCTTTCCCACGACCACACTGGTCGAGGTGGAGAACACGCACAACCGTGCCGGCGGCGTGGTGGTGCCGCAGGACGAGGTGCTGCGCATCTGCGCGGTCGCGCGCGAGCTGGGCCTGGCCACCTTTCTCGACGGTGCGCGGCTGTGGAATGCCAGCATCGCCAGCGCAGTGCCGTTGCACGAGCTGGCCGCGCCCTTCGATCTGGTGGCGGTGGCCTTCAGCAAGGGCCTGGGGGCGCCGGGCGGCTCGCTGCTGGCCGGGCCAAATGAGTTGATCGCCGCCGCCGGCCGGCACTGCCGCCGCCTGGGCGGGGCAATGCGCCAGAACGGCATCTTCGCGGCCGCTGCGCTGCATGGACTGGACCATCACCTGCAGCGCCTGGCCGAGGACCATGCCAACGCCCGTCTGCTGGCCGAGTCGCTGGCCGCCGCCGCGCCGGTGCAGCTGGACCTGGCCACGGTGCAGACCAACATCGTCGTCTTCCACCTGCCGGCCACCCTGAGCTTCGATGCCCCGACGCTGAGCGCACGCGCACGCGAGCGCGGCGTGCTGGTCAATGCCTTCGGGCCGCGCACCGTGCGCGCGGTGACCCACCTGGACGTGACGCGTGCGCAATGCGCGCGTGCCGCCGAGGTGCTGGCGCAGCTGCTGGCCGGCTGACTATTCGGCCGGCGGCTGCAAGGCCCTGGCCAATGCGGCGTTGAAGGCTTCGGCCGCCTCGAACTGCACCCAGTGGCCGGCCTCGGGCAGCAGCTCCAGCGAGCGAAAGCCCGGCGCGCTCGACAGCACCTGGCGGATCAGCGGCAGGCGGTGGCGGTAGAGCACGTCCTGCGCGCCCCAGATGCCGTGCAGCGGGCAGTGCAGGGCGGCCAGCACCGGCACCAGCGCGTCGGTGAGCATCAGGCGGCGCTTGCGCAGCCGGTCGCGCTCGACGTTGTGGGCATGCAGCGTCACCGCCAGCTCGGTGGCCGAAGCCTCGCGCGCCAGCATCAGCTGCAGCAGGTTGTGGCGGTGCGCGGCCCGGCTGGCGGGGCCGGCGCTCAGCAGGTCCCAGCGCTGCAGGTCCAGCGGCGGCAGCAGTTCGGCGCTCAGGCCCGGGCTGCCGACCAGCACCAGCCGCGCCGCGCGCGCCGGCTCGGCCTGGGCCCACAGGCCGGCCACCAGGCCGCCCAGGGAAAAGCCGACCAGGTCCACCCTCTGCGTGCCGAGCAGCCTGCCCAGGCCGCGCTCCAGCCAGCCGGGCAGCACGTCGGCATCGCGGCCGTCGGGCGGCACGGCGGAGTCGCCGAAGCCGGGCAGGTCCGGTACCCACACGTCGTGGCCGGCACGCACCAGCGGCTCGATGTTGCGCACCCAGTGCGTCCAGCTGCCTGAGCCGCCGTGCAGCAGCAGCACCGGCTTGCCGCCACGTGGCCCCCAGCGCCGCCACACCATCGTGCCGTTGCCGCAGCGCGTCTCGCTGAGCTCGGCACTGCGTCGCAGTGCGTCGACCTCGTCCATGCCGTCCATGCGCCGAGTCTAGGGTCAGCCCCGCGTCCATGCGACGGCGGCCGAGCGTATAGAGTGCTGCATGGACGCCATTCCCTACGACGACATTCCCCTGGTCAAGGGCCTGCCGCTGGTGGGCAACCTGCCGAAGTTCCTGCGCGACCCGCTGGCCAACGCGCGCTCGCTGGAAGTGCACGGCAACGTGGTGCGCTCGCGCACCTTCTTCGAGACGGTGACGCTGCTCGGCCCCGAGGCCAACCAGTTCGTGCTGCACGACCGCGAGGGCAACTTCTCCAGCCGCGGCGGCTGGTACTACTGGATCGATGCGGTGTTCCCGGGCGCGATCATGGCCATGGACGACCCGGCCCACAAGCACCACCGCCGCATCATGCAGGGTGCCTTCAAGCGCTCGGCGATGGAGCGCTACGTGGCCGACATGGGCCCGGTGATCGCCGACGTGCTTGCGCGCTGGCCGGCCGGCACGCTGAAGGTCTTCCCGCAGATCAAGGCGCTGACGCTGAATATCGCCGCGCGCGTGTTCATGGGCATGGCGCTGGGGCGCGAGGCCGACCGCATGAACCAGGCCTTCATCGACACGGTGGAGGCTTCGCTGGCGCTGATCCGCAAGCCGCTGCCGCCGTTCGGCATGTGGCGCGGCGTGCGTGCGCGCCGTTTCCTGGTGGAGTTGATGCGCTCCAAGTTGGCCGACAAGCGCGCCAGCGAGGGCCCAGACCTGTTCAGCCAGCTGTGCCATGCGCGCGACGAGGACGGCGAGCGCTTCAGCGACGACGAGGTCGTCAACCACATGATCTTCCTGATGATGGCGGCGCACGACACCACCACCTCGACGCTGACCACGATGTTCTATTGTCTGGCGCGCCACCCCGAATGGCAGGAGCGGCTGCGCCAGGACGCACTGGCGCTGCCGTCGGCGCAGCTGCAGTACGCCGAGCTTGGCAGGTGCGAACGCACCGAGTGGGTGATGAAGGAATCGCTGCGCATGTACCCGCCGCTGACCTCGATCCCGCGCAAGGCCGCGCGTGACTGCAGCTTCGGTGGCTTCCAGATCCCCAAGGGCACGCCGGTGGGCATCTCGCCGATCCACACCCATCACATGCCTTCGCTGTGGACGAAGCCGCACGACTTCGACCCTGAGCGCTTTTCGGCCGAGCGTGCCGAGCACCGCCGCCATGCCTATGCCTACCTCCCTTTCGGCGGCGGCGCGCACCTGTGCATTGGCCAGCATTTCGCCGACATGGAAGTCAAGAGCGTGATGCACCAGGTGCTGCGGCGCTTTCGCTGGCAGGTGCGCGACGGCTACCGCATGCCCTACCAGCTGGTGCCGATCGCCAAGCCGCGCGACGGGCTGCCGATCGAATTGCACCCGCTCTGAGGCATCGCCGGCGTCCGGGCTCGGCTGGGCGGTACTGTGCTGGCCTGGCACGGCCTGGACTGCGGCCAGGCGCTGAATCTCGTGCCGCTGCTGCGCCCGTGCCGGCGCTGAAGTCTTCGCCTATGCCGCGTGCTGCGCGCGCCAGCGCGCCGGCGCGACGCCGCTCCAGCGCGTGAAGGCGCTGGCCTCGGCGAGCAGCAGCGCCGACTCCTGCTCGATCACGTCACCGACGTGGTACGGCAGGTCGCAGTTGGCATAGGACACACAGGGCCCGCGGTCGACCATCAGGATCTGCGCGTGCTCATCCAGGCGACGCAGCCGCGCCGCACAAGAGGCGCCTCCCACGACGCCACCGACGATGACGATGACGATGACGACTTTCATGGTGCCGACGATCGCTGGTTCACCGACGCAGGCAGCTTGGCGCCGGGCAAACCCACGGCGCAACGTCAAGCCGAAGTGCGCTGGCCAGTGCTCCCCCGCTTTCCGCTGGGCTGCGCTTGCAGCGCCGGCAGGTGCGTGGCGGACGACGCCGACAAGTTCCTCGGCTCGTTTGGCCACGTGGGACACGAGGGCAGTCCACGCGCCGCCTAAGATGGCGGGCGCCTGCGCATGAATTCGAGTGCCGCAAGCTCCATGCCTTTGTGTAGCGCAGCGGGCGGCGCGTCGGGACTTCAAGGCGTCGAAAGGAGAATCACCATGAATGACCCCAAGCCCAATGAAGGGTCCCGCCCCGACCTCGAGCGACGCCTGCTCGACGTGCTGATCCGCGCCGGCCTGATCCTGGCGCTGGTGATGCTGTGCTACCGGGTGTTGTCGCCCTTCCTCGTGCTGATGGTCTGGGCGCTGATCCTGGCGATCACCTTGTATCCGCTGCACCAGTGGCTGGCCCACAGATTGGGCGGGCGGCAGGGCTGGGCGGCGACACTGATTACCGTGCTCGGTGTCGTGCTGATCGTCACGCCCACGGGCGTGCTGCTGGGTTCGATCGGCGATTCGGTGCATGGCCTGGTCGACCAGGTGCAGCAGAACACGCTGCAGATTCCGCCGCCCAGGCCGGGCGTCGCCACATTGCCGCTGGTCGGCCCGGAGATCCACGCCACCTGGCAACTGGCGCATGACGACCTGCCCGCGCTGGTCAAGAGCCTGCAGCCGAAGCTCGGTGAACTGGCCAAATCGGCAGTGTCGATGGTGGCCAGCATCGCCGGCGCCATCCTCGCGTTCGTTGCGGCCTTCATCGTCGCCGGCATCATCATGGCCTTCGGCAAGGGCAGCGATCGGGTCAGCCATGCGATCTTCGCGCGCGTCTTCGGTTACGAGCGTGGCGACAAGTCCACTGCACTGGCAGTGGCGACGATCCGCTCGGTCGCCCTGGGCGTGATCGGCATCGCCTTCATCCAGGCCATCCTCGTCGGTCTTTGTCTGCTCGCCGCCGGCGTGCCGCTGGCCGGCGTGCTGGCGGTGGTCGTGCTCGTGCTCGGCATCGCGCAGGTGCCAGCTTTGCTCGTCACGCTGCCGGTGATCGCCTACCTGTGGATGAGCGGCGGCTACGGCACTGCCGAGGCCGCGATCTACTCGGTGCTGCTGTTCGTCGCCGGCATGGCCGACAACGTGCTCAAGCCGCTGATGCTCGGCCGCGGTGTCGACGCGCCGATGCCGGTGGTTCTGCTCGGTGCACTCGGTGGCATGGCGGCCGGCGGCATCCTGGGCCTGTTTGTCGGTTCGGTGCTGCTGACGCTGGGCTACCAGATCTTCATGGGGTGGGTCGCGGCCAACCCGCAGGCGAAGCCGCCGCCGAGCGAAGGCAGTCAAGCCACCGCGGAATGATGCCGCAGCGGTCGACCGCGCGCGGGTCTGCATTTCAGGGCGAGCGCTGTGCCATTTGCCGACAATGCGGTCCATCCTCCCCTTCCCCATGAGCATGAGATTGATCGAGCTCTCGTCAGCCGGCCGTCCACGGGCGCTTGCGCGGGGTGTCGCCACGCAGAAGGCCACCGCACGGATCGGCTCCGTCCTGGCGATTCCCGCCGTCCTGCGCAGCCTGGGTGCCGATCCGGCCGAGGTGCTCGCCGAACAGGGGCTCGAACCCACGCTGTTCGACAGCCCGGACAACCGCATCTCGCAGGCGGCGCGAAGCCGCCTGCTCGCCCATTGCGCGGCGCGGACCGGCTGCCCGCACTTCGGCCTGCTGGTATGCGAGCAGGTCGGGCTGTCCTCGCTCGGGCTCGTCGGTCTGCTGGCGAGGTACTCGCCGGACGTGGAAACCGCATTGCGCAGCATCGCGCGATACCTTCACCTCCACAGCCACGGTGCGGCGATGGAGCTGGTGGTCGATGGTGAGCAAGCGATGCTCACGCTGGGCCTGCCGGATTTCGTGGCTGCCGAACAGCTTGGAGACGGCGGCACGGCGATGCTGCTGAACATCATGCGCGACCTGTGCGGCCGCAGCTGGGCACCTGCAGAGGCCTCCTTCGCGCACCGCCAGCCCGATGACGTCGAACCGTATCGCCGCGTCTTCCATGCCCCGTTGCGTTTCGACGCCGACAGGTACGGGCTGGTGTTCGCCGCGCGCTGGCTGGGCCGGCAACTGCCCGAAGTCGACGATGCGCTGCGGCGGCTGCTGCAGCAGCAGGTCGACGCGCTCGAGGCCAGGCACGGCGACGACCTTCCGGCCCAGGTACGCAGCGTGCTGCAGTCGGCGCTGATGACGGGCGACGCCAGCGCCGGCAGTGTCGGCGCGCTGTTCTCGATGCACAGCCGCACGCTGCATCGTCATCTGGCCGACTTCGGCACCAGCTTTCGCGCACTCGTCGACGAGACCCGCTTCGAGATCGCCCGGCAGATGCTCGCGGACTCGTCGTTCGAGGTGCGCCGCATCGCCGACATGCTGGGCTATGCGGACGCCAGCGCCTTCACGCGTGCGTTCCGGCGCTGGAGCGGTACCACGCCCGCGTTATGGCGCACGCAGCGGGTCTTGCGCAGGCGCCGCCCGCGCTGAGCGGCCGCCATCTCCGGACGCTTGCCCGGAAGGTGTCCGAATATGTCCAGTCGGCGACCGCAAATGCTGAGCGGCGCCGCGGCCAGGCCCCAACAATCGCGGCATTGGCGGCGGTACCGGGTGCCGGTGCTTGCCCGCGTGACCGGACCGGTCGCGACCTGACCATGGAGCAGCTCTGATGTCTGCAAATACGGAACTGGCTCTCGTGCTGGTTGCAGCCGCTCTTTCCGCGCCGGCGCTGGCGCAGCAAGCTGGGCGTCCGGCGCGTCAAACTCACCACGCTGAACGTGCCGAACCCGGAGCGGTTCAAGGTCGTCGGGAAGCGCGACCAGGTCGAGGTGACCCACACCCAGGCGCTGGCGCTGGGCCTCGAGCCGGCGGCGCCTGCGGCGCCCAGGGATTGGTGGCAGTGTCGTGCTGGCCGCGCTTGGGGCCGGTGCGCGAATTGCCCCTCAGGCGTCCAGCTGCGAACGCCGAGCATTCGCCGAACGGATGGCTGCAGATGGCGACGCGCGCCAGCACATGTATAGGGGCATGAAGGGCGTGGCGAGGCGGGTTGGAATTGCTCGAACGCGTGCCCAACGGCCGAGCGGTGGCGTAGCATCAAAACTGATGGTCAGCACAATGTGGTCGAGCGCGCTGCGGTGCAGCGGAAACCCGGGTCGATGCCCTCGGGCCTCGGGATCGAACCGATGAGTATGCCGAGCACGCGCGGACCAACGGACCCGACCGGCGCTTCCACACTGCGCTTCGACGTGGTCGCCGGCCTCACCGCCGCCGCGGTGGTGCTGCCGAAGGCGATGGCCTATGCCGCCGTGGCCGGCCTGCCGGTGGCGGTGGGGCTGTACACCGCGCTGGTGCCGATGCTGATCTATGCGCTGCTCGGCAGTTCGCGCGTACTCAGTGTCAGCTCGACCACCACGCTGGCGATCCTGGCCGGCACGCAGCTCGGGTTGGTCGTGCCGGATGGCGACCCGGCGAAACTGCTCACCGCGACGGCCACGCTGGCCTTGCTGGTCGGCGCGATGCTGGTGGCGGCGGCAGTGCTGCGCCTGGGCTTCGTCGCCAACTTCATCTCCACGCCGGTGCTCACCGGCTTCAAGGCCGGCATCGGCCTGGTGATCGTGCTCGACCAGGTGCCCAAGCTGCTCGGCGTGCACATCACCAAGCACGGCTTCTTCGCCGACCTCGTCAGCCTCGTGCAGCACCTGCCGCAGATCTCCCTGCTGACGCTGGTGCTGGCGCTGGCCACTTTCGCGGTGCTGATCGGCATGGAGCGGCTGTGGCCGCATTCGCCGGCACCGCTGGTCGCGGTGGCCGGCGGCATTGCCGCATCGTGGCTGCTAGGCCTGCAGGCGCAGGGGGTCGGCATCGTTGGCCAGATTCCGCAGGGCCTGCCGGCGTTGACGCTGCCCGACCTGGGGCTGATCGCGGCGCTGGCGCCCGGCGCCCTGGGCATCGCGCTGATGAGCTTCACCGAGACGATCGCGGCCGGCCGTGCGTTTGCGAAACCTTCGGATCCGCCGATCAATGCCAACCGCGAACTGGTCGCCACGGGCGCGGCCAACCTCGGCGGCGCGCTGCTCGGCGCGATGCCGGCCGGCGGCGGCACCTCGCAGTCGGCGGTGGTCAGCGCCGCGGGCGGGCGCTCGCAGAAGGCCTCGCTCGTGACCGCCGCGGCCGCGCTGGCGACGATGCTGCTGCTGGCGCCGGCGCTCGGGCTGCTGCCGAATGCGGTGCTCGCGGCGATCGTCATCGTCTATTCGGTCGGGCTGATCCAGCCGGCGGAATTCCGCGCCATCCGCAACGTGCGCACGATGGAGTTTCGCTGGGCACTGGTGGCCTGCGCCGGCGTGCTGGTGTTCGGCACGCTGAAGGGCATCGTCGTCGCGATCATCGTGTCGATGATCGGGCTGGCCAGCCAGGCCGCGAACCCGCGCGTGTCGGTCATCGGCCGCAAGCGCGGCGCCGATGTGCTGCGGCCGCTGTCGAGCGAACACCCCGACGACGAGACATTCGAGGGCCTGCTGATCGTGCGCCCCGAGGGGCGGCTGTTCTTCGTCAACGCGCGCAACGTCGGCGAGCAGATCGAGGCGCTGGTCGAGCAGCACGCGCCGCGCGTGCTGGTGCTCGACATGAGCCGCGTGCCCGACATCGAGTACTCGGCGCTGCGCTCGCTGATCGAAGGCGAGAAGAAGCTGGCCGAGCGCGGCGTCACGCTGTGGCTGGCCGGGCTGAACCCGGGCGTGCTCGAGGTCGTGCGCCACGCAGGCTTCGACCGGCAACTGGGTGCCGAGCGCCTGTTCTTCAACGCCCGTGCGGCGATTGCGCGCCATCAGGTGCTGCAGTCTGCGGGCGCTTCTGCCGTTGGCGGCTGAAAGGGGATCGACCATGGCCGAGATCAAACCGCGTTGGGAATGGCGTTCGTTCGGCGAGCGTTTCGGGCCGGCCGACGCGCACATCGCAAAGCTGTCGCCGACCGGCGTGCAGGAAAGCGACGAGCTCTACCTGCTGTCCGGCGCGGGCGCGAACGTCAAGGTGCGCGATGCGCTGATGGACATCAAGGTGCTGCGCGAGGTCAATGCCGACGGGCTCGAGCAGTGGACGCCGGTGATGAAGGGCAGCTTTCCGCTGCCCGCGGCCGAGGTGGCGCAGGTGCTGCAGGCGCTGGGGCTGCCGCTGCCCAGCCCCGTGCCCGACGCGCTGACGCAGGATCAGTTCATGGCCCGCTTCGCCACCGCTGGCGGGTCGGTGCGCGCCGTGCCGGTGCACAAGCGGCGCGTGCGCTACCGCATTGGCGGTTGCACGGCCGAGCTGTCCGAGGTGACGGCCGCTGGCCGGAGCACGCGCACGCTGGCGGTGGAGTCCGAGGATGCGGCGGCGGTGATCGCCGCGGTGCGCAGCCTCGGCCTGGGCGGCTGGGTCAATACCAGCTACCCCCGCGGGCTGGCGGCGCTGGTCGACGGCACAGGTGAGCGCTATGCGGTGGTCGACGCCGGCACCAACTCGATCAAGTTCATCGTCGCTGAAGCGACTGCGGGCGGCGCCTGGCGCACGCTCGTCGACCGCGCCGAGATCACGCGCCTCGGCGAGGGCCTGAGCCCCGGCGGCGCGATCCTCGACAGCGCGCGCGACCGTGCCGTCGCGGCCGTCGCCGACATGGCCGACGAGGCCCGGCGATACGGCGTGCGCGCGATCGCCGCGGTCGGCACGGCCGGCCTGCGCATGTCGTCCAACGGGGCCCAGGTTGTAGCCGGCGTGCACGCGAAGAGCGGTGTGGCGATCGAGATCATCTCGGGCGACGAGGAAGCCCGGTTGGCCTTCGTCGCCGCCCGCGCCGGGCTCGGGCTGGAGCGGGGCTCGCTGGTGATCTTCGACACCGGCGGCGGCAGTTCGCAGTTCACCTTCGGCCATGACGCCGTCATCGACGAGCGCTTCAGCGTCGATGTCGGTGCGGTGCGCTACACCGAGCGCTACCGGCTCGACCGCGAGGTGTCGGACCAGACACTGCGCGAGGCGCTGGCGGCGATCGCTTCGGACCTGTCGCGCCTCGATGGCCGTGCGCCGCCCGACGCGCTGGCGGCGATGGGCGGGGCGGTGACCAATCTCGCCGCAGTCCGCCACGGTATGGCGACCTACGACCCCGACGTCGTGCAGGGCACGGTGCTCGACCGCGCCGAGATCGACCGGCAGATCGAGCTGTACCGCACGCGCGACGCCGAAGCGCGTCGGCGCATCGTTGGCCTGCAGCCCAAGCGCGCCGAGGTCATCCTGGCCGGCGCCTGCATCGTACGCACTGTGATGGGCAAGCTCGGCAAGCCACAGCTCACGGTCAGCGACCGCGGGCTGCGCCATGGCGTGCTGGCCGAGCGATTCGGTAGCCCTTGACGCAGCTGCGCGAATGCACATCCCCAGTCACCGATCCACTCAGGAGCCTTCAGCATGGCCACCAAGACCTTTGTCAAGATCCCCACCAAGACCCCCCGACGCGCAGCAACTGTGAAGCGCGCGGTCGCTGCCAAGACCCCTGCGGCGCGCAAGGTGGCCAAGGCCGCGCCGACCGAAATTGCGAAGCCGCTATCCGGGGAGGACATCACCAGGATCACCCAGCTCGGCAAGGGCTCGAACAGCATCGAGCTGAAGCTGTCGATACCGATGGCCGGCCACCGCGCGACGGTCAAGAGCATCGGGCTCGACCCGGTCGAGGCGCAGCCGCGCCAGGCCTTCTACTTCGACACGCCCGACTTGGCGCTGAACCGGGCCGGTGTGGTGCTGCGTGCGCGCCGCATCCAGGGCGGGCGCGCCGACAGCGTGGTCAAGCTGCGGCCGGTGGAGCCTGACACGATCGACCCCGAACTGCGCCGTTCGGCGGCGTTCAAGGTCGAGGTGGACGTGATGCCGGGAGGCTACGTGTGCTCGGCGTCGTTCAAGGGTGTGTGCACCGGGAAGGAGGTGCAGGAAGTTGCCGACGGGAAGCTGGCGTTGTCGAAGATTCTCTCGAAGGAGCAGCGTGCATTCTTCAGGCAGCATGCACCGGCCGGCGTGACGCTGGACCAACTGGTCGTCCTGGGCCCGACCCTCCTGCTCAAGGCCAAGCACCAGCCGAAGAATTTCGACCGCCCGATCACGGTCGAGGTGTGGTTCTACCCCGATGGCACGCGCATTCTCGAGGTCTCGACGAAGTGCCTGCCGGAGGAGTTTTTCAATGTCGGTACCGAGTTCAAGGCCTATCTGGGCGATCACGGTATCGCGCTCGGCGCGAAGCAGGAGCCGAAGACCAAGACCGCGATCGACTTCTTCGGTGCCATGCTGCGGCAGGTTGCCGGATGAGCGCACCCGGCTGGGACTGGCCCTCAGCCACCCAGCGCGATGACGATGGCCTCCACGCCCAGCCCGAGCAGGACCAGGACCAAGCCCGTGCGCCAGGCCTTCAGCCCGGCATAGCGACCCCAGGCATGGCCGCAGATGAAGAGCATGCCGATGGCTACCGCGGCCGACGCGCGCTTGGCCACGCCCGGGTCGGCAATGACGACGAAGGGCAACACCACCGGGAAGGTCGACAGGAACACCAGCAGGAACACGCCGAGTGCCCCCTGCAGGTCACGAACCGTCACCCGAGGCGTCGAACTCGCCGATGCCGGCTGCTCGAGGATCCGGCGCCGCATGCGTTCGAACTCGGCCGCGCCGAGCACGCTGGCCACGTTGCCGATCTCGTGCCTGATGATGTCGTGCGCCTGCGCCGGCTCGGCGGCTTCGCGCACCGCGCGCATCAGCGTGGCCTTGCGCGCGCGTTCGACGAGGTTGCGCAACACGTACATCACCCCGTCGACGAAGCCCCAGGCGATGTTGCACCCGATCGCGGCCACCAGCATGTCACGGACCTCGTCGCGCCCGCTGTCCGCCACGCTCAGCGTGCCGGTGAAGGTCAGCACCATGAAGAGGCCGAACAGCACTTCCGAGATCCGCTCGATCGGGTCGAGCACGCGGGCACTGCGGGATTCGGCGAGGAACTCGGTCATCGGTTTTCGGGCCAGGGTCGAAGGGCAGGTCGCGTTGCTAAGCACGAGTCCGCGGTCAATCGGAACGCCTCGGCTTCCGGCACCTCTGAATTGTGCACGGCGGGCACGGGCTCCTGGCTTCCGGTGCGCAAGCCGTGGCACGCCACGGCAGTGCCCGCCGCGGTGCCGGGCAGTCGCACCACCACTCGGCCCGATGAATGTCGGGCCGCCACAGGCATGAACCTCTGACACTGGAGACACGGACGATGGGCAAGAAGCAAAAGAACAAGGTCGAAGCACATGCGGACGCCGCTGCGGCGATGGCGGCCGACACCGAGAAGCACGAGCTGTCTGGCAAGGACTACGACCGGGCACTCAAAAAGTTGCACGTCGAACTGGTCAAGCTGCAGGAATGGGTGGTGCACAAGGGATTGAAGGTGTGCATCGTTTTCGAAGGCCGCGACGGCGCCGGCAAGGGCGGCACGATCAAGGCGATCACCGAGCGCGTGAGCCCGCGCGTCTTCCGCGTCGTCGCGCTGCCGGCGCCGACCGAGCGCGAGAAGAGTCAGATGTACATGCAGCGCTACGTCCCGCACCTGCCCGCGGCGGGCGAGGTGGTGATCTTCGACCGCAGCTGGTACAACCGCGCCGGCGTGGAGCGCGTGATGGGTTTTTGCACCGACGAGCAGGCCGACGCCTTCCTGCGTGTGATTCCGCTGGTCGAGCGCGCCTTCGTTGCCTCCGGCGTGATCCTGTTGAAGTACTGGCTCGAGGTCAGCCCCGACGAGCAGACGCGGCGGCTGAGATCGCGCTTCGAGGACGGGCGCAAGACCTGGAAGCTGACGCCGATGGACCTGAAGTCCTACAGCCGCTGGTACGACTACTCGCGCGCCCGCGATGCGATGTTCGCGGCCAGCGACACCGAACACGCGCCGTGGTTCGTGGCGCAGTCCGACCGCAAGCGCAACGTACGCCTCAACATCATCAGCCACCTGCTCAGCAAGCTGCCCTATGAGGAGCTTCCGCGCGCGAAGATCGTGCTGCCGAAGCGCCAGAAGGGCGGCGACTACGTCGAGGCCGACCACCCGCTGCGCATCGTGCCCGAGCTGTACTGACGACCGTGCCAGGCGCTGCGCGAGCGATGGCCCGGCCCTAGGTCGCTGCCGAGGATCGCGCTGCTACGATCGGTTCGATTGAGAGATTGCATCAGCAGGTGTCGTGGATCCCTCGCAAAGGAGAGTGAGATGGCTGGTTCGCCGTGGTTCCCTACAGGTCGGTCCAGGCTCAAGGGGGCGGTGTGGCTCGGCGTCGTGTCCTTGGTCGTCTCGCTGGCCGGCTGCGACAAGAGCAAGGAAGGCGACAAGGCCAAGCCGGCCGCCGCAGCACCGCCGCCGCCCGCGGTGGTGGTCAACGACGTCGTGCAGAAGACGGTGCCGATCTACAGCGAGTTCGTCGCCCAGACCGATGCCCGGGAGACGGTGGAGATCCGTGCGCGGGTGCAGGCCTTCCTCGAAGCGCAGCACTTCACCGAGGGCACGATCGTCAAGAAGAACCAGCTGCTGTTCACGCTGGACAAGCGCGAGTTTCAGGCGAAGCTGCTGCAGGCCAAGGCCGAGCTCGAAATCGCGATGGCGCGGCTCGGCAAGGCCGAAACCGACGAGCGGCGCCTGAAGCCGCTGGCCGAACGCAGGGCCGTGCCGCAGCAGGACTACGACAACGCGGCCGCGAACCTGCTGGCCGCCCAGGCGAGCGTATCGGCTGCCCGCGCCAACGTCGTCGCGGCGGAGCTGGACCTGAGCTACACCACGATCCGCTCGCCGATCACCGGCCTGATCGGCAAACGCCTGGTGGCCCCCGGCAACCTTGTGGGCAAGGGCGAAGCCACGTTGCTCGACACGGTGTCGAGCATCGATCCGATCCGCGTCAATGCCACGATCAGCGAGGCCGAGTACCTGCGCTTCTTCACCCAGGCCAAGGGCAAGGGGTCGGGCCAGAGTTCGCCGCCGCTGGAGCTGATCCTTGCCGACGGCAGCGTCCATCCGTACAAGGGAAAGCTGGTCATCGTCGACAGGGCGGTGGACCAGAAGACCGGCACGCTGACCTTCTCGGCCGAGTTTCCGAACGCCGACGGCCGACTGCGACCCGGGCAGTTCGGTCGCGTTCGCGCCGCCGTCGAGACGGCCAAGGACGCGATATTGATTCCGAAGCGGGCGGTTCAGGAGATCCAGGGCATGCAGACCGTGCTCGTGGTCAGCGCCGACAACATGGTCGCGCTGCGCACCATCCAGCCCGGCGAAACCGTCGGCGATCTGCTGATCGTGCGCGACGGCCTGAAGCCCGGCGAACGGGTGATCGTCGACGGCATCCAGAAGGCCCGTCCCGGCTCGAAGGTCAATCCGACGGCGGCCGCCGCCGGCAGTCCGCCCGCAGCCTCGCAGCCCGCCGCAAAAGCCGGGGGGAAGTAGCCCATGGCCCAATTCTTCATCCGCCGGCCGATCGTCGCGATCGTCATCGCGATCCTGACCGTGTTGCTCGGCCTGGTCACGATCACCGGGCTGTCGGTCGAGCAGTATCCGTTCCTGGCGCCGCCTAACATCCGCGTCACGGCCAACTACCCGGGCGCCTCGGCCGAGGCGGTGGAGCAATCGGTGGCCACGCCGATCGAGCAAGAGGTCAACGGCGTCGACCGGCTGATCTACATGAAGTCGTCGAACACCAGCGACGGGCGCATGGTGCTCGACGTCAACTTCGAGGTCGGCACCGACCAGGACATCGCCAACGTGCTGACGCAGAACCGCGTCTCGGCGGCCCAGGCGCGGCTGCCGGTCGAGGTGACGCAACAGGGCGTGACGGTGAAGAAGCAGAGCCCGAGCATCCTGATGGTGGTCTCGGTCTACTCGCCGGCGGACGCCTATGACGCCAACTTCCTGATCAACTACGCCGGCATCAACCTGCGCGACCAGTTGCTGCGCATTCCGGGCATCGCCCAGGTGGACCTGTTCGGCGGCACCGACTACGGCATGCGCATCTGGTTCAAGCCTGACCGGCTGGCCAAGCTGGGCCTGACCCCGGCTGACGTGATCAACGCTATCAAGGAGCAGAACCTGCAGGCGCCCACCGGCAAGGTCGGCGCCGCGCCCACGCCGAAGGACCAGCAGTTCACCAACACGGTCAGCGCGCCGGGACGCCTGGTTACGCCGCAGGAGTTCGAGAACGTCATCGTGCGCCAGAGCGAGACCGGCGCGGTGGTGCGCATCAAGGACATCGGCCGCGCTGAACTCGGCTCGCAGGATTACAACGCCTTCGGGCGGCTGAACGGCAAGCCGGCCGGCGCGATGGCGGTTTACCTGTTGCCCGGCGCCAACCAGCTGAAGGCGGCCGAGGCGATCTACGCGACCATGGCACGGGCCAAGGAACAGTTCCCGCCCGGTATGGACTACCGAATCGTCTACGACACCACGCCGGCGGTAGAGGCGTCGATCGAAGGCATCGTGCACACCTTCGTCGAGGCGTTGATCCTGGTGACGCTGGTGGTCTTCATCTTCCTGCAGAACATCCGCGCCACGATCATCCCGTTGATCACCATCCCGGTGTCGCTGATCGGCACCTTCATCTTCTTTCCGATGCTCGGGTTTTCGGTCAACACGCTGTCGATGTTCGGCCTGGTGCTGGCCATCGGCATCGTGGTCGACGACGCCATCGTCGTGGTCGAGGCGGTGATCCACCACCTCGAGCACGGCATGAGCCCAACGGAGGCCACGATCCAGGCCATGAAGGAGGTCTCGGCGCCGGTGATCGGCATTGCGCTGATCCTGTCGGCGGTGTTCATCCCGGTGGCCATGCTCGGCGGGCTGGTCGGTAGCATGTACAAGCAGTTCGCGCTGACGATTGCGATCTCGGTGCTGCTGTCGGCCTTCTTTGCGCTGTCGCTGACCCCCGCGCTGTGCGCGATGCTGCTCAAGCCGCCCAATCCGATGCGCGGCCCGCTGGGCAGCTTCTTCAAGGGCTTCAACAAGGCCTTCGACGTCGGCACCAAGGGTTACGTGAACGTCTCGCGCCTGCTCGTGCGCCGTTCGCTGCTGACGATCGGCATCGTCGTGGCGGTGGCGATCGGGGCGAGCCTGTTTGCGCGCGTGTTGCCCGCTGGCTTCATCCCGGACGAGGATCAGGGCATCTTCGGCGTCAACGTCCAGTTGCCAGCCGGGGCGTCGCTGGAACGAACCAGCCTGGTGCTGACGAAGATCGAGGCCATTCTGGCCAAGACCGAGGGTCTCGATTCCTACCAGACCATCGGCGGTCTCGGCGCAGTGACCAACACCTTCCAGCCGAACTACGGCACGATCTTCGTTCGCATGAAGCCGTGGGATGAACGCAATACTGCGGCGCTGCACGTCAACGGCATCATGGGCGGGCTGCGACCGCAGTTCGCGGCGATCCCCGAAGCCGTGATCTTCCCCTTCAACATCCCGACCCTGTCCGGCTTCGGTGCGGCAGCAGGCTTCAACTTCCTGCTGCAGGACCGCAGTGGGTCGCTCTCGATCGCGCAACTCGGCGAGCAATCGCAGAAGTTCCTTGCCGCGGCACGGCAGCGGCCCGAACTGGGCACGGTGTTCACCTCCTTCGACCCGAACTACCCGCAGATCAAGGTCGAGCTCGACCGCGAGAAGGCGCGCACGCTCGGCGTGCCGGTGAACGAGGTCTTCCAGGCCCTGTCCACCTCGCTGGGCGGCTCGTACGTCAACGACTTCAACCGCTTCGGACGCTTGTATCGCGTCTACGCGCAGGCCGAAGCCGAAACCCGGCTGAAGGCCGAGGACATCGGCCAGATCTATGTGCGCTCGAAGACCACCAACGAGATGGTTCCGCTGTCGACGCTGGTCACGATCCGCGATGTCGTCGGTGCCGAGTTGACGACGCGCTTCAACCTGCAGCGCTCGGTCGAGATCCAGGGCTCGCCCGCGCCCGGTTTCACCTCGGGGCAGGCGCTGGCCGCGCTGGAGGCGGTGTTCGCCGAGACCATGCCTGCGGAGATGGGCTTTGCCTTCTCGTCGATGTCCTACCAGGAGAAGATCGCCCCGCCGGCCGGGCCGACCTTCATCATGGCCATCGTCTGCGTGTTCCTGCTGCTGGCGGCACTGTACGAAAGCTGGCGGCTGCCCTGGGCCGTGCTGCTCGGCTCGCCGCTGGTCGCGCTCGGCGCGTTCTTCGGCGTCTGGCTGATGGGCTTCGACAACAATGTCTATGTGCAGATCGGCCTGGTGATGCTGATCGGCCTGGCGGCCAAGAACGCCATCCTGATCGTCGAGTTCGCCAAGGCCAAACACGAGGAAGGCTCTTCGCTCGAGGAGGCGGCGCTGGAGTCGGCGCGCTTGCGCTTCCGGCCGATCCTGATGACTGCATTTGCCTTCATCCTCGGCGTCGTGCCGCTGATGGTGGCCACCGGCGCCGGCGCTGGCGCGCAGAACGTGATGGGGACGGGCGTGTTCTGGGGCATGCTCGTCGCCACCGCGCTGGGCGTGTTCATCATCCCTGGCAATTACACCTTCGTCGAAGGCCTCGGCCGGCGCAAGAAGGCGGCGGCAGCGACGCCACCGGCCGTGCCCGCGCAGGAAGGAGCTGATTGAAATGAGTCGCCGACAGACTCTGCTGCTCTGTGCTTCCGCCTGCCTCGCCGCCGGCTGCACGACGCTCGGTCCCGACTACAGCCGCCCCGACGCTGGGTTGCCGTCGGTCTATCGCGGCGCCGCCGCCGCGCCGCCGGTGGCCAGCGCCGAGGCCTTCGGCGCACTGCAGTGGTGGAGCGTGTTTCCCGATCCGGACCTGCAGGCGCTGATCCGCACCGCGCTGGAGCAGAACTACGACCTGCGCGTGGCCGTGCAACGCATCGCGCAGGCCAGGGCCCAGGTCACAGTGGCCGGCTCACTGCCTTATCCGACGGTCGGCGGCGCACTCAGCGCGCCCTACACCGGCTATTCGGGTTCGGACCTGCCGCCCGGCAGCACCGACAGCAGCTTCGTGCCGCAGATCGGGATCGGCGCGTCCTGGGAAATCGACTTCTGGGGCAAGTTCAAGCGCAATTCCGAATCGGCGTGGGCCGAGTTGCTCGCCGCCGAGGACGCGCGCTACGCGGTCATCGCGACGCTGGTCTCGGACGTCGGCCAGGCCTACCTGGCCCTGCGAGCGCTGGACCTGACGCTGGAGATCTCCAGACGGACGGTGGATTCGCGCACCCAGTCGGTCGACCTGGTGCAGGCCCGGCTCGACGGCGGCGTGGCAGGCATCCTCGATCTGCGCCAGGCCGAGACGCTGTACTACAGCGCCACCAAGACGATCCCCGAGATCCAGCGTCAGATCGAGGAGACCGAGAACCGCATCAACGTCCTGCTCGGCCGCAACCCGGGGCCGATCCCGCGTGGCCGGCCGCTCGAGCAGCAGGTGGCCGCACCGAGCCTGCCGCCGGGGCTGCCGCTGGACCTGCTGACGCGCCGGCCGGACATCCGGCAGGCCGAGCAGCGCTTGATCTCGGCCAATGCGCAGATCGGCGTGGCCATGGCCGAGCTGTATCCGCGGGTGACGATCAGCGGCTTCGGCGGCGCGGGCACGGCGACGGTCGGCGGCTCCAACTTCGGGCCGTACTGGATCCTCAGCGTGTTGCCGGAGATCAGCGTGCCGATCTTCAACATGGGCCGCCTTCAGGCCAACGTGGACTTCAACGAGGCCGAGGCGAATGCGGCCGCCCTGCGCTACCAGCAGACGCTGCGGCAAGCGCTGCGCGAAGTGTCGGACGCGCTGGTCGCGATCCGCAAGCGGCAGGAGTTCCGGCAGCAGCAGGAACTGCTCGTCAAGGCACTGTCGGATGCCAGCGAGGTGGCCAAGTTGCGCTACGAAGGCGGCGTGTCGAGCTATCTGGAGGTGCTGGATACCGAACGGCAGTACTTCGACGCGGAGATTGCGCTGGTCGAGGCCAAGCGCGACGAATCGCTGAGCGTGGTCCAGCTCTACCGCGCGCTGGGCGGCGGCTGGCAGAGTGAAGCCCCAGCGGCGGCCGCTGCGCAGCCGCGGCTTGCTGCAGCGGCAGCTGGCACGCCTCGGTGACGCGGGCCGACCTGGGGACCGATGGGTCGGGTCACAGCCCAGCCCCCCAACGGACCTGCCACGCCAGCCCGATCAGGTCGAAGCCGTTGCCGGTGCGCGCCGCCACGCCGCTGCTGGCATAGACCTTGATCGAGTTGAAACGGTCCAGCGGGAAGGTCAGCGTGCCACCCAGCCGCCAGTTCTGCTGCAGATCGTCGTTCAGCGTGCCGTTGATCGTCGTGCGGCCGCCGCCGAAATAGGTCAAGTCGAGCGAACCCCAGATGCCCGAGCGGGCGTTGTAGATCACGTGCCCCTCCACCGAATACAGCGGGTCCTGCGAACGGGTGTTGCCGTTGAAGAAGTCGTCGTTGTCGGTGTAGAGCGTGACCGCGGCCGCGGCCTCCAGCGTCCACGGCCCCAGCGCCCTGGAGGCGCCCACCTCGGGCTTGAAGGACCAGCGATTGGTGCCGAGGTTGACCAACCGGCTGTTGTCCTAGTTGCCCAGCGGCGCGATCACCCGCAGACTCGCCCCAATGATCAGGTCCTGCTCGTACGCCGCGAATTCCTTCAACGACAGCGCCGGTGCGCCATACAGGTTGACCGACAGCTTGACCGCGGGATCAGCAAGACCGGTGACGTCGCGTTGGATCGGCTGCCCTGCGTAGTCGGCCGTCCCCGTCAGGCTGCTCAGCGGGACGAGGACATTGAACTTGGCCGACTGGCCCCGGACATCGAGGACCCGTCCGTAGGCCAGGACCGCGCTCGATATGTTCAGATGCGGGTCGGTGATCGGCAGGGCGCCGTCGAAGGCCAGGCCGCCGCGCGTGTAGGCATAGCCCGCGACCAGGAAATTCAGGCCCACCGGCGCGTTGGAGTAGGAGCGCGGCTCCATGTCCTGCGCATGCGCGCCAGACGCCACGCCGACCGCGAGAGCGGACACGATGACCGTCGGGCACAAAGCCCGGCGCATCCGAGGCCCGGACCCTAGCAGCGAGCTTGGCAACGCCCGTGGCAGCAAGGAAGACCGCCCAGAAGCGATCATTGCGACATCGCCAAGCGCATTTCCGACGGGCCGGCGCTAGTCCTTCAGGCGCGTGATCTTGTTGCCCTGGATACCCAGGCCGGCCATCAGGCCCTTCTGGCCGAAGATGAAGGCATAGATGTCGTCCTTGGCGGTGGTCGTGGTCATCGTCTTGGCCTTGCCCTCGTCCACGACCACGACGCTCGGGCCGACGCCGACCTCGAAGCCCTGGTTCGCGCCCAGCGCGCCAATGGCCTTCTCGTTCATCAGGAACATGGCGTACCCGAACTGCTGCGCACCGGCCTGAAGGCCGTAGGAGGCACCGCTGGTGTTGTAGTAGCCGGCCACCTTGCCGCCCTTGAAGAGCACGCCGTCGCCATACTGCCCGCCCACCCCCAGGCCGGCCTTGGTGATCTTCGGGAACACCAGCACCGCTGTAGCCGTTTGCGACAGCGATTTCGCCGCCGGGACGCTGCCGGTCAGTTTCTGCAGCGCGGCACGCGC
>Ga0105103_10000566_pt1 | contig 20920 bp, 20 predicted proteins | sample PPLLaktember2015_2_FD_79107 | JGI IMG/M metagenome (GOLD analysis project Ga0105103, IMG submission 79107) | Freshwater sediment microbial communities from Prairie Pothole Lake near Jamestown, North Dakota, USA - PPLs Lake P7 Core (6) Depth... | ecosystem: Environmental > Aquatic > Freshwater >...
CGGCCTGCTGGCCGGCGAGGCGCGGGAACTGGCTTTGCTGCTTCGTGCGGGATCGCTCGCGGCGCCCCTCTACATCGTCGAGCAGCGCACGGTCGGGCCGAGCCTCGGGCAGGACAACGTCGAGCGCGGCTTCCAGGCGCTGATGATCGGCCTGCTCGGCATGTTCGTTTTCCTCGCCTTCTACTACCGCGCCTTCGGACTGGTCGCCTGCGTGGTGCTGTTCATGAACATGGTGCTGCTCATGGCCCTGATGTCGCTGCTGCAGGCAACCCTGTCGCTGCCTGGCATCGCGGGCATCGTGCTGACGGTGGGTATGGCGGCCGACGCCAACGTGCTCATCTACGAGCGCATCCGCGAGGAGCTGCGCAACGGCATGAGTCCGCACGCCGCCATCAACGCCGGCTTCGACAAGGCGTTCTCGGCGATCGCGGACTCCAACATCACGACTCTCATCGCGGGCATCGTTCTGTTCACCTTCGGCACCGGGCCGGTGCGCGGCTTCGCGGTGACGTTGTGCCTCGGTATCCTGACCTCGCTGTTCTCGGCGATCCTCGGCAGCCGGGCCCTGATCCACCTGATCTGGGGCCGTCAGCGCAAGATCGAATCCCTGCCGATTTGAGGCGGAAACATCATGGAATTCTTCAAGAAGAGAACCAACTTCCGCTTCATGCCGCTGCGCGGGCGGTGGTACGCGATCTCCGCGGTGCTGGTGCTCGCCTCGGTGCTGCTGATCGCGTTCCGTGGACTGAACCTCGGCATCGATTTCACCGGCGGCGTCGTGCTCGAGCTCAGCTTCCCGCAGGAAGTCGACCTCGACAGGGTGCGGGGTGCCCTCGCGTCGGCGGGCCACGAGGACGCCACCGTGCAGAGTTTCGGGACGGCGCGGGAGGTGCTGGTGCGGCTGCTGCCCAAGGAGGGCGAGGACACTTCCGCTGTCGGCCAGGACGTGCTCGCCGCCGTCCAGTCCTACGATCCGGCTGTGCAGCTGCGGCGCACGGAGGTCGTCGGCGCGCAGATCGGCGCCGAACTCGCCGAGCAGGGCGCGCTTGCGGCGCTGTTCGCGTTCCTGATGATCCTCGCCTACGTCGCAATCCGCTTCCAGTGGAAGCTCGCCATCGGCTCGATCATCGCGGCGCTGCACGACCCGATACTGGTGCTCGGCTTTTTTGCGGCCACGCAGATCACCTTCGATCTCGCGACGCTCGCGGCGATTCTCGCGGTGGTCGGTTATTCGCTGAACGACACCGTCGTGGTTTTCGACCGCATCCGAGAGCGCTTCGTGATGACTCGCAAGGGCACGCCGATCGAGCTTATCGACCTCGCGATCAACGACACCCTGTCGCGCACCTTGATGACCAGCGTGACGACGCTGATCGCCGTGGTCTCGCTGCTGATTTTCGCCGGCGACACCCTGGCGGGATTCGCGATCGCACTGTTCGTCGGCGTGCTGGTGGGTACCTACTCGTCGATCTTCGTCGCCAGTGCCGTGGCACTCGACCTCAAGCTCACCGCCCGCGACCTGATGCCCGTCAAGCGCGAGGAAGGTGCCGTCGACGACATGCCGTGAATCGGCGCCGTGATCCCCTGCGGTCCGCGGTCGTGATCACACCAGGAGTCGTCTGGTGAACGAGCTCGTCTGGGGCGGGTTCCTGGCACTGTTCCTCACGCTGCTGATCCTCGATCTCAGCGTCCTGCACCGGGAGTCGGCGGAGCTGTCGGTCCGGCAGGCCCTGTTCTGGACGGGCGTCTGGGTGAGCGTGGCGATGTCGTTCACGCTCGTGGTCTACGGGCTGTACGAGCACGCATGGTTCGGCTTCCAGCCGGGTCCCGGCGTGAGCGGCGGCAAGGACGCCGTCGTGCTCTACGTCACGGGCTACCTGCTCGAGTGGTCGCTGTCCGTCGACAACATCTTCGTGATTGCGCTGATCTTCGCCTACCTGAAGATCCCGGCGCTCTACCAGTACCGGGTCCTGTTCTGGGGCATCGTCGGCGCGATCGTGCTGCGCGGGCTGATGATCGCGACGGGCACGGCACTGCTCAGCCGCTTCGACTGGATGTTCTACGTGTTCGGGGCGATCCTGCTGCTCTCCGCGCTCAGGATGCTGCGCGACGACGACGAGGAGCGCGACTTCGGCTCGAGCTTCCCGGCGCGGCTGGTGCGCCGCTTCGTGCCGGTCACGGAGGAACTCGACCGGGCGCGATTCTTCGTGCGTCGGGACGGGCGGTTGCACGCTACGCCGCTGTTCGTGGCGCTGGTGATGGTCGAACTGACCGACGTCGTGTTCGCCGTGGATTCCATCCCCGCCATCCTCGGCGTGACGCGCGACCCATTCATCGTCTTCACCTCGAACGCCTTCGCCATCCTCGGCCTGCGCTCGCTGTACTTCGCGGTGGCCGGCCTGATGGCCATGTTCCGCTACCTCAAGTACAGCCTGGTGCTGATCCTCGCCTTCGTGGGCGTGAAGATGCTCCTGCACGGGCACTTCCACGTGCCGAACCTGGTCTCGCTCGGGATCATCGTCGGTACGCTGGCGGGCGGCGTGCTCGCCTCGCTGTGGGCCACGCGGCGCGAGGCGCTGGAGACCGGCAAGGACGGTTCCAGCCCGTAGGCGGCACGAGCGTGGCGGGGTCTACCGGCCGCTCTTGCGCAATTCGCTGTGCCGGAACCCGTAGAAGGCGTAGATCGCGAACCCGATCGCCGTCCAGCCGAGCAACCGCACCCAGGTGTCCTTGGGCAGCGACAGCATCATGACGGTGCACACCAGCGCGCCCGCGATGCACACCAGCCACGGGGCGGGCACCTTGAAGTGACGAGGGATGTCCGGCCGCGTGTAGCGCAGCACCAGGACGCCGATGCACACGGTGGTGAAGGCGAGCAGCGTGCCGATGGACACGAGCTCGCCCAGGATCGTCACGGGGAACAGGCCCGCGATCAGCGCCGCCAGCGAGCCAGTAATCAGCGTTCCGACGTACGGCGTCTTGTGCGTCGGATGAACTCTTCGGAACACGGGCGGCAGCAGACCGTCGCGCGACATCGCGTAGAAGATTCGAGGCTGGCCGAGCATCATCACCAGGATCACCGACGTCATGCCCGCGATCGCGCCGAGCTTGATCCACCCCGCGAGCCAGCTGAGCTCCGGGTGGCGGTCGAGCGCGAGCGCCACCGGCGCCGCCGTGTTGAGTTCGCTGTAGTGCACCATGCCGGTGAGCACGGCCGAGACGGCGACGTAGAGCACGGTGCACACCGCCAGGCTCGCCAGGATGCCGATCGGCATGTCGCGCTGCGGATTCTTCGCTTCCTGCGCCGCCGTCGAGACCGCGTCGAAGCCGATGTAGGCGAAGAAGATGATGCCGGCCGCCTGCACCACGCCGCTCCAGCCGAATCGGCCGAACTCGCCGGTGTTCTCGGGGATGAACGGCTGCCAGTTGGCGCCGTCGACGACCCACATGCCGAAGCCGATGAACAGCACGATCACCGTCACCTTGATGGCCACGACGACCGCGTTGAAGCGCGCCGACTGGTGAATGCCCACGTAGCACAGCGCCGTGATTGCCGCGACGACCAGCACGGCCGGGAGGTTGACCAGCGCTCCGGTTCGCACGATCTCGAAGTGCCCGGCGCCCTTGGTGAGCGGGGCGCTGGTCAGCGCATCGGGGAGGTGCAGGCCGAGCTGCTCGACCAGGCTCACGACGTACCCGGACCAGCCGACCGCGACCGTCGCGGCCGCGAACAGGTACTCGAGGATCAGGTTCCATCCGATGAACCACGCCACGAACTCGCCGAGGGTTGCGTACGAGTAGGAGTAGGCGCTGCCCGAGACCGGGATCATCGAGGCGAACTCGGCGTAGCACAGCCCGGCGAGTGCACAACCGAGTCCCGCGATCAGGAAGGAGACGACGAGTGCCGGTCCGGCGTGGTTCGCAGCCGCGGTGCCGGTGAGCACGAAGATGCCGGTGCCGATGATGGCGCCGATGCCGAGCAGCACGAGCGCGCGGGCGTCGAGCGTGCGGTGCAGCTCGTTCGCCGTGTCGGCCTCGTGCAACTCGCCGATCGGCTTGGTGGAGAACAGGCGGCTGGGCATTGCGGGCCTCGCGGTTCAACCGGGAGGACGCCCGGCACATTGGGGCGCGAATCTACCGGAGCGCCTGGCGGTGCGATAGTGGCCCTCAGTCCTCGCGCAGGCCCTCGGGCACGAGCGGCCGGAACGTCTCGACCAGCGCCTCGTAGACCTTGGGCGTACCGGCGATCACGTTGCCGCCCTGTCGGTACTCGCCGCCGGAGAGCGTGCCGATGCGGCCCCCCGCCTCGGTGATGAGCAGCGTTCCCGCGGCGGTGTCCCAGGCGTTGAGCCCGATCTCCCAGAAGCCGTCGATGCGGCCCGCGGCGACGTAGGCAAGGTCGAGCGAGGCGGCGCCCGGCCGGCGGATGCCGGCGGTCCGCTCCATCACGACTTTCAGCATCGCGAGGTACTCGTCGATCCAGCGGACGTTGGCCCGGTACGGGAAGCCCGTGCCGATCAGCGCGCCCTCGAGCTCGACTTGCTTGCTCACGCGGATGCGCTTGCCGTCGAGTTGTGCGCCGTCGCCGCGCGAGGCGGTAAAGAGTTCCTGGCGCATGGGGTCGTAGACGACGGCCTGCTCGAGCCGGCCTCGGTACTCGCAGGCGAGGGACACGGCGAAGGTCGGGAATCCGTGCAGGAAGTTCGTCGTACCGTCCAGCGGATCGATGATCCACACGAACTCGTCGCCGCCGCTGCGCCCGGATTCCTCGCCGAGGAAGCCGTGGTCGGGATGGCTGCGCCGGATGGTCTCGATGATGTCGCGCTCGGCGAGCTGGTCGATCTCGGTCACGAAGTCGTTGCGGCTCTTGGAGCGCACGCCGAGGGACGGCACCCGGTCCACGTTGCGCACGATCAGGTCGCCGGCGCGCCGCGCGGCGCGTACGGCGATGTTGAGCAGGGGTTGCATGAGGAACGACTCGGCTCGGGCGGCTGGTACAAAGAGCGGCGGAAATGCGGCTGGGCCGGGTCCGCCGACAGGCCGCTAGAATACCAGAGCATGTCCATTCGCATCGTTCTCGCCGGGACTTCCCACCCGGGCAACATCGGCTCGGCCGCACGCGCCATGAAGAACATGGGGCTCGAGCGCCTGTGCCTGGTTGCGCCGGAGCGTTTCCCCGCGATCGAGGCGACGGTGATGGCTGCGGGCGCCGACGACGTGCTCGAGCGGGCGCAGGTGTTCGCCGACGTGCCGTCGGCCGTGGCCGATTGCGGGCTGGTGGTGGGCACGACGGCCCGCTCGCGTCACCTGCCATGGCGGACCGTCGAGCCGCGCGAGGCGGCCGCCGAGATCGCGGCGGCCTCGGCCACCGGCGAGGTCGCCGTGATGTTCGGCGCGGAGCGCACCGGACTCACCAACGAGGACCTCGAGCGCTGCCAGTTGTTGCTCACGATTCCGACGGGCCCCGTTTACGCGTCCCTCAACCTGGCCATGGCGGTGCAGGTGATCGCCTACGAGATCCTGCTCGCGCGGCGGACCGTATCGGAGGAGGGCAGCGGCGGCGGCATCCCGCTCGCGAGCGCCCGCGAGATGGAGCGCTTCTACGCGCACCTCGAGCGGGTGCTCGAGGAGATCGGGTTCCGCGACCGCACGGGCGAGGGGCACCTGATGGCCCGGCTGCGCCGATTCTTCAACCGCGCGGTGCCCGACGCGAACGAGATCAACATCCTGCGCGGCATCCTCACCTCGGTACAGGGCCGGCGGCGACGGGCCGGCGACCCGCATCCGCCACGGGACGACGCACGCCCGTGAGTGCCGTCTATCTCGACAACGCCGCGACGACGGCCGTGGATCCGCGGGTCGTGGATGCCATGCTCGAGTGCCTCGGCGCCGAGGGCGACTTCGCCAACCCGGCGGCCGTCGCCCACGAGCCTGGCCGGCGTGCGCACCGGCGCATCGAGCAGGCACGCGCCGAGGTCGCCGCGCTGGTCGGTGCCCACCCGGCGCAGATCGTGTGGACCTCGGGCGCCACAGAGGCCGACAACCTCGCGCTGCTCGGCGCGGCGCGGTTCTACCAGTCGCGGGGTCGCCACCTCGTGACCTCCCGCACCGAGCACCCTGCGGTGCTCGAACCCTGTCGCCAGCTCGAACGCGAGGGCTTCGAGGTCACCTACCTCAAGCCCGGAACCGACGGTATCGTCACGCCCGGCCAGGTCGAGTCGGCGCTGCGGCCAGACACGATCCTGGTGTCGCTGATGCACGTGAACAACGAGATCGGGGTGGTGCAGGACGTTGGATCGATCGGACGCCTGTGCCGGGCGCGGGGCATCCTCCTTCACGTCGATGCGGCACAGAGCGCCGGCAAGCTGCCGATCCACGTAGAGCAGGACTGCATCGACCTGCTGGCGCTGACCGCGCACAAGCTGCACGGGCCGAAGGGCGTCGGTGCGCTGTGCGTGCGACGGGAACCGCGGCTGGGCCTCGTGCCGCTGCTGCGCGGCGGCGGCCAGGAGCGTGGGCTGCGTCCGGGGACGCTCGCGACGCACCAGGTGGTCGGCATGGGGGTCGCCTGCCGCATCGCGGCCGACGAACGCGTCGCGGACGGTGCGCGCATCAGCGCGCTGCGCGAGCGGCTGTGGCGGGGGGTGTCGGACCTGCCCGGCGTGATGCTCAACGGTCACCCGACGCAGCGCGCGCCGGGGATCCTCAGCCTCACCGTCGACGGCGTCGAGGGAGAGAGCCTGCTGTACGCGCTGCCGGATCTTGCGGTCGCCTCGGGCTCCGCCTGCGCGACCACCAGCGGCGAACCGTCATACGTGCTGCGCGCGATCGGACGCAACGACCGTCTTGCGCAGAGCTCGCTGCGGCTCAGCCTCGGCCGCTACACCACCGAGGCGGAAGTCGACCGGGCGGCGCGGTCCATCCGCGTCGCGGTCGAGCGCCTGCGCGCGGTGGCGCCTGGGAGCGTTGCTTGAATCGCGACGACCCGCGCTACGTCCCCGAGGTGCGCAGGCGCATGGTGGAGTTCATCGGCGCAGGCGACCTCGCGCCGGGCGCCGGCGTGTCGCAGGCACGGGCCGGCGACCGGGAGCAGGGTGCCGAGGTGCTGCTGCAGGTCCGGGTCGAGGCTGGACGTGCGACGGAGCTGCGCTTCCGGGCTTTCGGCTGCCCGCACTTCATCGCCTCGGCCTCATGGCTGACCGACCGGCTGCGAGGCGCCGCACGGGCCGAGTTCGCCGACTGGGACTGGCGCGAGGCTGCGACCGCGCTCGAGGTGCCGCCTGCGAAGTTCGGGCGGTTGCTGGTGCTGCAGGACGCGGTCCGCACTTTGGCGGGGAACTGGCCCGGCCAGGACCGGTCCACGGTGTAGAATCGCGCCATCCCGCCGTCTGGACCGCCCCATGTCCGTGTCCCTTACCGAATCCGCCGCCGAACGCGTCCGCAGCTTCATCGACAAGCGCGGCAGTGGCGTCGGGCTGCGACTGGGCATCAGGAAGACCGGGTGCTCGGGGTTCGCCTACGTCGTGAGCTACGCCGACGAGGTCGCTGCGGGAGACGTCGTGTTCGAGGCCCGCGGCGTGAAGGTGATCGTGGATGCAGAGAGCCTGCGCTTCGTGGACGGCACCGAGATCGATTTCGCCCGCCATGGACTCAACGAGGCGTTCAAGTTCCGCAATCCCAACGTCCGCGGCGAGTGCGGCTGCGGCGAGAGCTTCAGCGTCTAACTGCCCGTCGAGACTGAAATTTATTGGCCGGCGAGCCGGCCACGCGTATACTTGCGCGTTCGCTTTTCCAAGGTTGGCCCTGCCCGGGCCCGGGTCAGCACGGGTCCGGATCGTCGGGGTCGTTTTCCCAAGGTGACTTGAGGGGCCGCCGGCCCCATCCAGAGGATTCGCATGGCCGTCGAACGCACGCTCTCCATCGTCAAGCCCGATGGCGTCCGCAAGAACGTCATTGGTGAGGTCTACCGCCGCTTCGAGCACGCCGGCCTCGCCATCGTCGCCGCCCGCATGATGCGGCTCTCGCTGGCGCAGGCCGAGGGCTTCTACGCCGTGCACCGCGAGCGCCCGTTTTTCAAGGACCTCGTGGCCTACATGACCTCGGGCCCGGTGATCGTGCAGGTGCTCGAAGGCGACAACGCCGTGGCGAAGCACCGCGAGATCATGGGCGCGACCGACCCGAAGAAGGCCGCGCCGGGCACGATCCGCGCCGACCTGGCCGAGAGCATCGAGCAGAACGTCGTGCACGGCTCGGACAGCCTCGAGAACGCGGCGCGCGAGATCGCCTACTTCTTCGCCGAGACGGAGCTCTGCCCGCGCTGAGGCCGGGGACCGCGCCCGCCCGCGCGGTCGAGTCCGAACATGGGTGAACTCGCCACACCGAAGACCAACCTGCTCGGGCTGACGCGCTCCGGGCTCGAGGCGTTCGTCCTCGGCATGGGCGAGAAGCCCTTTCGCGCCCGCCAGCTCATGAAATGGATGTACCGGCGGGCGGTCGGCGACATCGAGGCGATGACCGACCTCGGCAAGGACTTCCGTCAGCGGCTCGCCGCGATCGCCGAGATCCGCGCGCCCGAGGTCATCGTCTCGCAGCGTTCCGCCGATGGCACGCGCAAGTGGCTGCTCAGGCTCGAGAGCGGCCAGGCGATCGAGATGGTGTTCATCCCCGAACCCGGCCGCGGCACGCTGTGCATCTCGAGCCAGGTGGGCTGCGCGATGGATTGCACGTTCTGCTCGACCGCGCAGCAGGGCTTCAACCGCAACCTCGACACCGCCGAGATCGTGGGCCAGGTGTGGCTCGCCAACCGCGAGCTCGGCTACTCCCCGGACGGCGACCGCGTGATCACCAACGTGGTGTTCATGGGCATGGGCGAGCCGCTCGCCAATTACCGCAACGTGGTGCCTGCGGCCGAGGTCATGATGGACGATCTCGGCCTCGACCTGTCGCGCCGTCGAGTCACCATCAGCACCTCGGGGCTGGTGCCACAGATGATCCGCATCGCCGACGAGACCAACGTGGCGCTGGCGGTGTCGTTGCATGCGCCCAACGACGAGCTCAGGAGCGAGCTCGTGCCGATCAACCGCCGGCACCCGATCGCCGATCTGCTCGAGGCCTGCTGGCACTACGTCGAGAAGCAGAACGCCCGCAACGTCACGTTCGAGTACGTGATGCTCGACGGCGTCAACGATCGTCCGCAGCATGCCCGCGAGCTCGCGGCCCTGCTGCGCGGCCGGCCGGCCAAGGTGAACCTGATTCCCTTCAACCCGTTCCCGGGAACCCGTTACCGCCGCTCCAGCGAGGAGGCCATCGTGCGTTTCCGTGACCTGCTGATCAAGGGCGGCGTGATCGCCACCATTCGCCGCACGCGCGGCGACGACATCGACGCGGCCTGCGGCCAGCTCGTCGGCCGCGTCAACGACCGCGTCACCGTGCGGCTCGGCAGCCGGCTCGTCCCGGTCGCGGTGGAGCGGGCATGAACCGATGCGTGCCTGTCGCCATGCTGGCCCTCGCGCTGGTCGGCGCGGCCGCGCCGGCCCATGCCGACAGGGCACAGGATCGCGCCAATCGCGAGCAGGCAGCGCGGGTCAATGCACAGCTTGCGATGACCTACCTGCGCCAGGGTGACCTCGTCTCGGCGCGGGACAAGATCGAGAAGGCGCTGGAGCAGAACCCGCGCACGCCCGAGACGCAGATGGCCGCGGGTTTCGTGTACGACCGCCTCGGGCAGGATCGCAAGGCGGCCCAGCACTTCGACGAAGCGGTGAAGCTCGATCGCGACAACGCCGACGTGCTCAACAACGCCGCGGTGTTCGAGTGCCGCAAGGGCGACAAGAAAAAGGGCGTGCAGTACTTCCTGCGCGCGGCCGAGAGCCCGCTGTACCGCACCCCGGAAGTCGCGTACTCCAACGCCGGACGCTGCGCCAGGGCGGACGGCGATCCGAAGGAAGCGGAGAAGTTCTTTCGGCAGTCGCTCGCGGTCCGCCCGGACCAGCCCGAGACGATGCTCGAGCTCGCCGATCTGCTGCACGAGACGGGCAGCAACATGCCGGCGCGCGCCTTCCTGCAGCGATATGCCGCGGCCGCGCCGGCGACGGCAGAGTCGCTGTGGCTCGGCTACCGGGTGGAGATGGCGCTCGGCGATCGGGCAGCCGCCGACGAATATGCGCGGCGCCTGCGGGCGAATTTCGGAGTCTCGCCGCAGGCGGGCCTCCTGGACGAGGCGGAGCGGACTCACCCGTGACCGAGTCGGATGCCGGGACGATGTCGCAGGGCGACGGTCCCGGGCCGTCGCTGCGCCGCGCGCGCGAGGCGCTCGGCCTGACCGAGCAGCAGGCGGCCGAGCAGCTCAACCTCGACGCGATGGTGGTGCGCGCGCTCGAGAACGACGATCTCGCGGCGCTTGGGGCGCCGGTGTTCGCCCGCGGCCACCTGCGTCGCTACGGATCGCTGCTCGGCCTGCCCGAGCAATCGCTGCTCGCGGCCTACGAGCGCGCCGTGACCCAGCCTGCCCAGCCCTCGCTCGTCCCGCACTCGCGACTGGAGATGGCGCCCGCATCGCGTGGCCGCCCGGCCTGGCCGTGGGCTCTCGGCGGTGCGCTGCTGTTCCTGCTGGCCGCAGGCCTCGTCGCCTACGTGTCCGAATTCGGCCTTGCGCTGCCGCCGGCTGGTGCCGCGCGAGAAGCATCCGTGCCCGTGACCCTCGAGACCGGCGGCGAGCCGGAGACGGGAATCACCGTCCCTGAACAGGTCGGCGAGACGCTCGCAGCGGCGTCGACGGCCGGCGAGGTGCCTGCCGAGGCCAGCGCCGCCTCGCCGGGACCGGAAGGCACCGGGCCGGTCGCGCCGCCCGGCCACGTGAGCCTGAGCATCTCCTTCGCCGCGGACTCGTGGGCCGAGATCTACGACAGCACCGGCCGGACCGTGCTCTACGACCTCGGGCGCGCGGGAACCGAGCGCTCGATCGCCGCCGCCGCACCCTTGAGCGTCACCCTGGGCAACGCCCCGGCCGTGACGCTGCGGGTCAATGGCCGCGCGACGCCCGTGCCGTTGCCACCGGCGGGCCAGAGCGTCGCCCGTTTCACCATCGTGGCCGACGGGTCGCTGCGCCAGGCGGGCGGGTAGGACAGAGACAGATGCGCGAGAACATCCAGGCCGTGCGCGGCATGAACGACCTGCTGCCGGGCGACTCGGCGGCGTGGCAGGCGCTCGAGCGCGCGGCGCGCGAGACCTTCGCCGAGTACGGCTACCGCGAGATCCGGGTGCCGGTGCTCGAGCGGACCGAGCTCTTCAAGCGCTCGATCGGCGAGTTCACGGACATCGTCGAGAAGGAGATGTACACCTTTCTCGACCGCGGCGGTGACTCGGTGACGCTGCGTCCGGAGGCGACTGCCGGCATCGTCCGCGCGTGCCTCACCAATGGCCTGCTGCACAACCAGCGCCAGAAGCTCTGGCTGATGGGTCCGATGTTCCGCTACGAGCGGCCGCAGAAGGGCCGTTACCGGCAGTTCCACCAGATCGACGTCGAGGCGCTCGGCTTCGAGGGGCCCGACGTGGATGCCGAGCTGATCCTGATGTCGGCGCGGCTGTGGCGGCGTCTCGGGATCGGCGGCCTGTCGTTGCATCTGAACTCGCTCGGCACCCCGGAGTCGCGCGCGGCTTATCGCGTCAGGCTCGTCGAATACTTCCGTCGCCACGAGACCTCGCTCGACGAGGACAGCCGCCGGCGCCTCGAGGGCAACCCGATGCGCATCCTCGACAGCAAGAACCCGGCGATGCGCGAGATCGTGGCCGGAGCGCCGCTCATCACCGATCACCTCGATCCGGTTTCCGCGGAGCATTTCGAGGGACTGCGGGACCGGCTCGACGCCGCCGGCGTCGCCTACGCCGTCAATCCCCGGCTGGTGCGCGGCCTCGACTACTACTCGCGAACGGTCTTCGAGTGGATCACCGGCGACCTCGGCGCGCAGGACGCGGTATGCTCCGGCGGCCGCTATGACGGCCTCGTGGCTCAGCTCGGGGGCGAGCCGGTGCCCGCCATCGGCTGGGCGCTCGGCGAGGAACGGATCGTCGAGCTGATGCGGCTGCAGGGCCGGGCTGCGAGCGAATCCGCGGTGGACGTCTACCTCGCGCTCGCCGGTACGGCCGCGGAGCGCGCCGGCCTGCAGCTTGCGGAGCGACTGCGTGATGCGCTGCCGGGCCTGCGGGTCGAGACCAATTGCGGCGGCGGCAGCTTCAAGTCGCAGCTCAAGCGGGCGGACCGCAGCGGAGCACGTGTCGCGCTCATCCTGGGCGACGATGAGCTGGCCCTGGGGGTCGCGACGCTGAAGCCGCTGCGCGAAACGCTGGAACAACGCCAGGTGGCGTTCGACGAATTGCCGGCGGCCCTCGTGGCGGCCGGCATCGCCGACGGCCGCGGCACCCATTGAAACAAGCCGGCGCGAGCGCGCCGGCAGCACGGAGTCCCGAGACGTGGAAGACCTGTCTGACATCGAACGCGAAGAACAGTTGCGACGCTGGTGGAGCGACAACTGGGCCTGGATCATCGGCGGCGTGGCGCTCGGCCTGTCCATGCTGGCGGGCTGGCAGTACTGGCAGCGCTACCAGGTGCAGACGGCCGAGCGCGACGAGGCCGGCTATGTGGCCGTGATCGAGGCGCTGGTGCGCAACCAGCGTGACGAGGCCGTGAGTCAGGCGAAGGCGCTGCGAGAGCGTCGGCCCGACTCGCCTTATGCCGACCAGGCGGAACTGGCGCTCGCACGTGCCGCCCTCGAGCGGCGGGACTACGACGACGCGGCCGGTCTGCTGCGCAGCGTGGCGGAGCGCTCGAAGGACGTCGAGCTGCGCGAGATGGTGCGTATCCGCCTCGCGCGGGTACTGATCGAGCAGGGCAAGCACGACGAGGCCCTGGCGAGCCTCGATACCTCGGTCGCCGGCGCGTTTGCGCCTCTGGTCCAGGAGGTGCGAGGCGACGCGTACGCTGCCAAGGGCGACTCGGCCGCAGCCCTCAGGGAGTACGAGGCTGCACTCGCGGCGGCCGGCGGTAACAGCGATCTCGACCGGGATTTCGTGGAACTCAAGCGCGACGCTCAGGCGCAGGCTTCGCCGGCGACCGCGACAGCGAGCGCGCCCCCGAGTGCCCCGGTGGCCCCCGAGGCGCCCGCGCCGGAGGCAGCCGCGAAATGACCCTGCCGCGCGCCCTCGCCGTCGTCGCGCTGCTCGTCGGCGTGGCGGCCTGCGACAAGGACAAGGATGTCGACCCGCCCGCGGAGCTGGTCGACATCCAGCCCTCGGTCCCGGTCCAGCGCGTCTGGTCCACCAGCGTCGGTGGCGGCGGCGAAAAGCTCAGGCTCGCGCTCGCACTCGCCGAGCAGGACGGCACGGTCTTCGCCGCGGCACGCAACGGGCGGGTCCGCGCAATCGATGCGGCTACGGGGCGCACGCGCTGGCAGACCGACACGAAACTCGAGCTGTCGGCCGGGCCGGGCGTCGGCGATGGCCTGGTTGTGGTCGGCACCAACGGTGGCCGGCTGGTCGCGCTGGACGCGACCAGCGGCCAGCAGCGCTGGACCGCCCAGATGAGCGGCGAAGTGCTGGCGACGCCGCTCGTCGCCGACGGTCGCGTAGTGGTGCGCTCCGTGGACGGGCGACTGCGGGCCCTGGCCGTGAGCGACGGTACGGAGGCCTGGGTGGTCGAGGACCAGGTCCCGCGGCTCTCGCTGCGCGGGACTTCGCCACCCGTGCGGGCTGCGGACACCGTGGTCGGCGGGTTCGACTCCGGCCGCGTCATGGCGGTTTCGCTCTCGAGCGGCGAGATGCTCTGGCAGGCGCAGGTCAGCACGCCGCGCGGTCGATCTGAGCTCGAGCGCCTGTCCGACGTGGACGCCGCGGTCCGCGTCTCGGGCGGCGACGTGTATGCCGTGGGTTACCAGGGTCGCATCGCCATGATGGCCCTCGACACCGGACAGATCTGGTGGGCGCGGGATCTCTCGAGTTATCGCGGAATCGATCTCGACGGCGACCAGATCTACGTCTCGACTTCGGAAGGCGACGTCGTGGCGATGCGCCGGCGCGACGGCAGCGTGATCTGGCAGCAGGAGGGTCTGAAGCGCCGCGGACTCAGCACGCCTGTGGCCCAAGGCAGCACGATCGTGGTCGGGGACTTCGAAGGCTACCTGCACTGGCTCGACCGCGACAGCGGCCGCTTCGTGGCGAGGGAGCGGCCTGGGCGCACGCGCATCTCCGCGACCCCGCTCGCGGTCGGCGATCGCATCATCGTCATCGACGACGGCGGCAGCATCACCGCGTATCGCAGCGGAGGCGCCGCGGGCGGCTGATCGTGCTTCCCGTCATAGCGCTGGTCGGGCGACCGAACGTCGGAAAGTCCACGCTTTTCAACTGGCTCACCCGCACGCGCGACGCGCTGGTGGCGGATCTCCCGGGCCTGACGAGGGACCGGCAGTACGGCTACACCAGCGTCGGTCCGCGGCGCTGCGTCGTCATCGACACCGGCGGGCTCGTCGAGACCGCGGCAGGCGTCGAGCGCCTCATGGCGGAGCAGACCCTCAAGGCGGTCGCCGAGGCCGACCGCGTGCTGTTCCTTGTGGACGCCCGCGCGGGCTGCACCCCCGAGGACCTGCACGTGGCGGGTATCCTGCGTCGCAGTGGGAAATCGGTCATGGTGGTCGCGAACAAGTCGGAGTCGCTCGACCCCGATCTCGCCGGTGCTGATTTCCACCAGCTTGGCTTCGGCGCGCCCGTCACCATCGCCGCGGCGCACGGCGAGGGCCTCACGGACCTGATGGAGCGGGCGGTCGAGGGCTTCCCGGAGCCCGAGGCGCCCGAGGCATGGAGCGAGGCGGACGGGATCCGGGTGGCGGTGGTGGGCCGCCCCAACGTCGGCAAGTCCACGCTCATCAATCGCCTGCTCGGCGAGGAACGATTGCTCGCCTTCGACGAGCCCGGAACGACCCGCGATTCGGTGCGCGTGCCGTTCGAGCGGGACGGACAGCGCTACACGCTCATCGACACCGCCGGCGTGCGGCGCCGGGCCAGGGTCAGCGAGGCGATCGAGAAGTTCAGCATCGTCAAGACGCTGCAGGCGATCGAGGACGCGCACGTGGTGGTCGGCGTGCTCGACGCCCACGACAGCATCGCGGATCAGGATGCGAGCCTGCTCGGACTGGTGGTCGAGCGGGGGCGGGCGCTCGTGGTGGCCGTCAACAAGTGGGACGGCATCCCGCCCGACCAGCGCGACTCCATCCGCGACGGGCTCAGCCTGCGCCTCGGGTTCCTGTCTTTCGCGTCCCAGTTGTTCATCTCCGCGAGACATGGCACCGGCGTCGGGGACCTCGTCACCGAGGTGCGCTCGGCGTACGCGGCAGCGATGCGCGAGATGCCGACCAAGGAGCTCACCCGCGCGCTCGAGCAGGCGATCGTCGCGCACCAGCCGCCACTGGTGCGCGGACGGCGCATCAAGCTGCGCTACGCCCACCAGGGCGGACGCAACCCGCCCGTGGTCGTGATCCACGGCAACCAGACCCAGCACGTCCCCGCAGCGTACCGGCGCTACCTCGAGAATTACTTCCGCGAAGTCTTCCGTCTGCGCGGCACGCCGATGCGCATCGAGTTCCGCACCGACGAGAACCCTTTCGCGGGACGGCGCAACGAGCTCACGCAGCGGCAGGTACGCAAGCGCCAGCGCCTGATCCGTCGCGTCAAGCGCGGCAAGCGCTGAACTGCGCCGGGGGGCATGGGATGGGGGCGGGGGTCATAACCCGGACTTCTGAGCCGCTATCCGCTGATGCTTGTGCGGCGCAGCGCGCCGCCTAGACTGGAGGCATGGCCATGCCACTGCCAAGATCGCCGAGATCGGCCGCGCGGGACTTCCCGGCGCGGCGCGTGGCGCACCTGGCGGCGCCGCTGCGGCTGCATCGAGGCGGGGTCATCGAGCAGCCGATCGTGGCCTACGAGTGCTGGGGCCGCCTGAATTCGGCGCGCGACAACACGGTGCTGCTGTTCACGGGCCTGTCGCCGCCGGCGCACGCGGCGTCCTCTCACGCGGACCCGACCCCGGGCTGGTGGGAGTCGATGATCGGGGAGGGTCGGCCGATCGACACGCGCCGCTTCTTCGTCGTCTGCGTCAACTCGCTGGGCAGCCCGTTCGGCTCGTCAGGCCCGGCCTCGATCGATCCCGGCAACGGTCGCCCGTACGGCATCGGCTTTCCGGAGATCTCGGTCGAGGACATCGCCTCGGCGGGCCGGGAGGCCCTGCGCAGCCTTGGCATACCGCGGGTCACGGCGGTGATCGGTTCGTCGCTGGGCGGCATGACGGTGCTCGCCTACTGTGCGTTGTTCCCGGACGAGGTCGATCACCTCGTGACCATCTCCGGGGCCGCACGCGCCGCGCCGTTCGCCATCGCGCTGCGCTCCCTGCAGCGGGAGATGGTGCGCAGCGACCCGGCGTGGCGGGGCGGCAACTACGAGCCGGGGCGCGGGCCGCGGCTGGGGCTGCGCCTCGCGCGCAAGCTCGGCACCATCACCTACCGGTCCGCGGCGGAGTGGGACGAGCGCTTCGGCCGCCGCAGGGTTCCCGAGACGGCCGGCCTGTCGGGCGACTTCCGCCCGCAGTTCGAGGTTGAAGCGTACCTCGAGCACCAGGCGCTGCGATTCGCCGACTCCTTCGACGCCAATGCCTACCTGTACCTGTCGCGCGCGATGGACCAGTTCGACCTCGCAGACCATGGCGAGGGCTCGCTCGCGGCGGCGTTCGCGAAGTTCCGGCTCAGGCGTGCGCTGGTGGTCGGCGTCGAGACCGACCTTCTGTTTCCCATCGACCAGCAGCGCGAGATCGCCGATCACCTGCGCGTTCCGGGGCGAGACGTCGAATTTCACGCGTTCCCGTCGCTGCAGGGCCACGATGCCTTCCTCGTGGACCTCGCACGCTTCGAGCCCGCGATCGGCGGGTTCCTCGCGGGCGTCCGGACCGGCGCCTGAGTCGGCCTCGCCTGAATCGCTCCCCGCCGGCCGGTGACTCGCGGGACGGCCGCGCCTAGCCGCCAGGCTCCGGCAGGAACAGCGCCGGGTCCACCAGCGCGCGATTGACCGCCACGCCCCAATGCAGGTGCGGGCCGGTGACCCGGCCGGTCGCGCCGACGAGACCCAGCACCGATCCTGTTTCGACCTCGTCGCCCGGCTTCACGTCGATGCGGCTCAGGTGGCAGTACATGGTCACGAGTCCCTGGCCGTGGTCCACGAATACGGTATTGCCGTTGAAGAAGAAATCACCGGCCTCGACGACCCGACCGGGCGCCGGATTGCGTACCGGCGTGCCGGTCGCGGCCGCGATGTCCATGCCGCTGTGAGGATTGCGCGGCTGGTCGTTGAAGAATCGTCGCAGGCCGAAGCTGCTGGAGCGTCGCCCCGCCACCGGCGCCTGCAGCGCGAAAATCGGCTGTCGCTCGGCGGTGTAGATGCCGAGTGCGGCGTCGATGCGCTTGCGCTCCTCGGCGATGCGTTCGAGGTCTTCCTTGGACGGGTCCACGTGGCGACGGTTGGCGACCTTGAGGCGCTGCTCCTCATACTGCTTCGAGCCGACGCTGAACTCGACCCCGCGCGGCTCCTCGCTCCCCGTCGGCTGCCAGCTCGCAGCCTGAGGGCCGGGTTCGGTATCGAGCGGGATGCCGACCAGCGCTACCCAACCGTCCGGCGTGCGCAGCACGGGAGTGCGGTGACCGTTGAAGACCACGGTGCCGGGAGTGTTCTCACCGTCGCCGAGGTCGAGGATGGCGATGCCGCCAGGTACCCGGCTCTCGCGCGGCAGTGCGACGGGCGTCGGCGCCGCCACGGCTGCGGCGGCGACCATCGCGACGGCGCTGGCGATTCCGGCTCGTGTGCCGGGCGGCGGACGGGACGACTGTGCGCGAGGCCAGCTCACCGCGGCTTCCCGGCCGGCTCGGGGCCGCTCTGCACGTCGACGACCCGGGCGGAAAAGCCGCCGTGCGCGAGTCGCGCCGTGACCCGGTCGCCCGGCCGCAGGGTGGCGGCCTCCCGCAGCACCGCGCCGCCGGCCGCCGTGACGATCGCGTAACCCCGGTCGAGCGTGGCGAGCGGGCTGACGGCGTGCAGGGTGCGGGCCGCGAGCTCGAACCGTTGTCGAGCATCTGCGGCGCGCGTCCGGGCGCCGCCGGCCAGCCTGCGCCGCGCGGCGTCCAGTCCCAGGCGCAACGCCTCCAGGCGCAGGGCGGGAGAGGCTCGCAGCAGCAGGGTCCGCGCCGCGTCCGCCCGCGCTCGATCGCGCTGCAGCCGCACGTGCAGCGCAAGGCGCAGCCGGCCCTCGAGTTCGTCGAGCCGCTGGGCATGCTGGCGCAGCACGGCCCCCGGGTGCGCCCGCGCGAGGCGCTGCTCGCGCGATTGCAGGGCCTGGCGCTGGTCGGCGAGCCGCCGGCGCAGGGCAAGTGCGAGGCGACGTGCCGTCGCGGCGAGGCTTCGCAGCCACTCGGAGCGGTCCGGCACCACGCGTTCCGCCGCGCCGGACGGGGTCGGCGCGCGCTCGTCGGCGACGAGGTCGGCGATCGTGAAGTCCACCTCGTGACCCACCCCGCTCACGATCGGGATGGGGCAGGCGAACATGGCGCGCGCGACCGCCTCCTCGTTGAAGGCCCACAAGTCCTCGAGCGAACCGCCGCCGCGCGCCACGATCAGCACGTCGCAGTCGCGGCGCTGGCCGGCCAGATGGAGGGCCTGCTCGATCTCGCGCGGCGCCGCCGTGCCCTGCACGGCCACCGGGTAGATGAGCACCGGGATGGCGGGAAACCGCCGCCGCAGGATGTGCAGGATGTCGCGCAGCGCGGCGCCGGTCGGCGAGGTGATCACGCCGATGCGCCGCGGCAGGACCGGCAGGGGCTGCTTGTGCCGTGTGTCGAACAGGCCCTCGGCCGCGAGCTTCTGCTTGAGCTCATCGAAGCGACGCCGCAGCAGTCCCTCGCCGGCCTCCTCGAGGTGATCGATCACGACCTGGAACTCGCCGCGGGGCTCGTACAGGCTCACCCGCCCGCGGGCGAGCACCTGGGCGCCGTCGCGTACGGGGAAGCGCACCAGCAGGTTGCGCTGCCGGAACATCGCGCAGCGCACCTGCGCCGCGGCGTCCTTGAGCGAGAAATACCAGTGCCCGGAGCCGGGCCGGGACAGGTTCGAGACCTCGCCCTCGAGCCACAGCGAGCCCAGGCCCCGCTCGAGCAGCAGGCGAGCGTCGCGATTGAGCCGGCTGACGGTGAAGACCTCGGGCGGCGGCGCGGGTGCGAGGTCGGTCCAGGGATCTTGCATGTCGGCAGCGAGTTTAGCCGACCGGGCCGTCCGGCAGGGCAGGGCCGCCGTTTCCCCTCGCAGGGCCCGGCGGGTACAATTGCGCGCTTCCTTTCACCCGCCGGGTCCGCCCATGCTGCGCATCCTCGAGGAAGCCCTCACCTTCGACGACGTCCTGCTGGTGCCTGCCTACTCGCAGGTGCTGCCGCACGAGGTCAGCCTGGGAACGCAGCTCACGCGCGGCATCCACCTCAACCTGCCGATCCTCTCGGCGGCGATGGATACGGTGACCGAGCACCGGCTCGCGATCGCCATCGCGCAGGAAGGCGGGGTCGGCATCGTCCACAAGAACATGTCGATCGAGCAGCAGGCGCGCGAGGTCGCGCGGGTGAAGCGCTTCGAGAGCGGCATCATCCACGACCCGATCACCGTGCGGCCCGAGGCCACGATCCGCGAGGTGCTCGAGCTCACGCGCGCCAAGAACATCTCTGGCGTGCCGGTGGTGCAGGACGGCAAGGCCGTCGGCATCGTCACGCACCGCGACCTGCGCTTCGAGACGCGCTTCGACTCGCCGGTCTCCTCGGTCATGACGCCGCGCGAGCGGCTCGTCACCGTGCGCGAGAATTCGCCGAAGGAGCAGGTGCTGGCGCTGCTGCACAAGCACCGCATCGAGAAAGTGCTGGTGATCGACGACGACTTCGCGCTCAAGGGCATGATCACGGTGAAGGATTTCCAGAAGGCCACGGAGTTCCCGCGCGCCTGCAAGGACGAGCGCGGCGCGCTGCGCGTCGGCGCCGCGGTCGGCACGAGCGCCGACACGCTCGATCGCGTGGCGGCGCTGCGCGAGGCGGGCGTGGACGTGATCGTCGTCGACACGGCCCACGGCCACTCGCGCGGCGTGCTCGAGACCGTGGGCCGGATCAAGGCCAAGTGGCCCGCGCAGCAGGTGATCGCCGGCAACATCGTGACCGCCGAGGCGGCCATGGCGCTCGTCGACGCGGGCGCCGATGCGGTCAAGGTCGGCATCGGCCCGGGCTCGATCTGTACTACGCGGGTCGTGGCGGGCGTGGGTGTGCCGCAGATCTCGGCGGTCGCGAACGTGGCGGCGGCGCTCGCGCCGCACGGCGTGCCCGTCATTGCCGACGGCGGCATCCGTTTCTCGGGCGACGTCGCCAAGGCGATCGTCGCCGGCGCCTACTGCGTGATGATCGGCAGCCTGTTCGGCGGCACCGAGGAATCGCCGGGCGAGGTCGAGCTCTACCAGGGCGCCTCGTACAAGTCCTACCGCGGCATGGGGTCTCTCGGCGCCATGGCGCAGGCGCACGGCTCGCGCGACCGGTACTTCCAGGACACCACGGCCGAACTCGAGAAGCTCGTGCCAGAGGGCGTCGAGGGCCGCGTGCCGTACAAGGGCAGCATCGTCGCGATCCTGCATCAGCTCACGGGTGGCCTGCGCGCTGCGATGGGCTACACCGGCAGCAGCAGCATCGAGGAGATGCGCACGCGGCCCAAGTTCGTGCGCATCACCGGCGCCGGCATGCGCGAGAGCCACGTCCACGACGTGACGATCACCAAGGAAGCGCCGAACTACCGTGTCAGCTGAGTCTGAGCCCGTCCGTCC
>Ga0105103_10000567_pt1 | contig 20919 bp, 23 predicted proteins | sample PPLLaktember2015_2_FD_79107 | JGI IMG/M metagenome (GOLD analysis project Ga0105103, IMG submission 79107) | Freshwater sediment microbial communities from Prairie Pothole Lake near Jamestown, North Dakota, USA - PPLs Lake P7 Core (6) Depth... | ecosystem: Environmental > Aquatic > Freshwater >...
CCGGCAAGCCTGTTCAGTTCAACAATAGAGCCTTTCGACATGGCAAGAAGTTCGCCAATTGACATTTTTGTTCTTCCGATCTCAACGGAGATCTCAACGGATATGTCGAGCAGGCTGTCGATATTGAGTTCAAACTTTTTTGTTGATGACGTGTTTTGGTTTTCAGTCACAAATTCTTCCATTACCCCTCCCTCCAAAATTCAATACAGAATCTCATCTATCCTAACCGCCTTATTGCCTTTATAGATTCCTAGTTTGCCCCTGATGCGGCTTCTATTATTGATTTCAATCTCTATAGGATCATTCACATACCTGTCTGTGACAATGACGTTATCTTCTGACAGATTCAGAAAATCCTGTAAGGCCATCTTCTTCCTACCCAAGACTGCCTTTATTTCAAGAGGAATGTCATTGACTCTTTCCTTCAATTTCATGAACCATTTCTCTCTCATTTCTGAATCTTCACGAGATGGCGTGGAGACAAGGTAGCCCTTTATGGTTTCAAGAATTCCGTAGGGTATGCATATCTTCATCCAACCTTTGATGTCTGCAATCTCAATGGTGAGCTCACAAAGGCTTACAGCTTCTTCATTTGTAACCATTGTTATATAATTTGGATTAATCTCTGAACGAGAGTATTTGCATGTTATTTCGTATACTGGATCCCAGGCTTTTTCCATCTCGATACATACAATATCAATCAATTTTTTGATAACATTGAATTCGATCTTTGTGAATTCTCTCCCTTCAACCTTTTGTTTTGTAGTATTGGCACTGCCAAAAATTGTTTCTAGAACAGAAAAAATAAGCTTTGAATCAAAAATAACTATAAAAAAACCTTTTAGTTTTTCAGTGACAACAACATTCATGTTCGTTGGCAAGGGCAGTGTCTCTATAAAATCCCCATAAGCGATGTACTGCATGGGTTCAAGATTAATTTCGACTTCTTTTTCCACAAAAAGTGAGAACGCAGATCTTAAAGATTTTGAAAACCTATCATAGATAAAGTCAAGGGCTGGAAGTCGTTCCTTCTTGCCTCTTGTATACTGGAGAAAATCTAGGGTTTTCGCCTCCACCTGTTCTTCAATTGCAACTTCAGCAATCTCTTTCTGCGTCTCAATTTCACCTTCTGAGATTCCTTTGAGAAGGGCATCAATTTCATCTTGAGATAGTATCTGTTCCATCCGAACTCCTTATTGGATGATAATATCAGTTATATATATTGACCTTAGCTCAGTGTCTTCTTTAAAAAGGGTTTTAATACTGCTATGCAGTTCCTGTTTTAGGCTATTTCTGTTATTAATATCCATTAGTATCTCAGGTCCTTTTACCCCAAGGACAGACAAGGCTTTATCCCTGATTGCCGGAACCATTTTCTTTGCCACCTCCATCACCTTCGCGTCCTTTACCTCAATTCCAAGAGAAATCTTGGCAAACTTTCCGCTGCTTCCCCCAATGTTAAATATAAAAGGCTCAAGAGACAAAATTGGGCCTATGGCCTCCTTCTTTTTCGTCTCCTTAGCCGGTTCCGTATTGCCTCCGAAAAATCGTGCTTTTATCTGGTTGCCAAAGGCGAAGTATGCTCCTGCACCTCCACCAACGAGAACAACGAGGGCAATAATCATGATTAATTTTAGTTTGACACCCTTCTTTTTGGGTGTGCCTTCACCATCCTCTGCTTCCATAACCATTTGTTCTTCGTCAGCCATACTAATCCTCCGTGACCGTTGAAAAAGCAATATGTATGCCAGAGGCTAAATAATAGTTAACTTATTGTTTTAATTAGCTATTATTCATGGTTATATAAATGAGCGATGCTGTATGGTTAGCCTCTATGACGAGGTAGGTATTGTTATGTCATGCATTTGACAGAAATATTGCAGTGACTGTAGATTGGTTAGGAAGGAGGCTGAAGAAATCAGCCCCCATTGTTATTTGAAAAACTAGCGTTTCAGGTTCATAAGCTCTGCAAGAATTTCATCGGTAGTAGTAATAACCCTTGAATTGGCCTGAAAGCCTCTCTGTGAGATAATCATCTTTACAAACTCTGTGGCAAGGTCTACATTGGATTGTTCTAATGAGTTGGGATTGATTTTACCCAAGCCTGCTTCACCCGGGGCATTTGTGTAAGGGACACCTGACTCGAGGGTTTCTGCGAAGAGATTGCCGCCCTCTCGACTCAAGCCTTGCGGGTTATTAAAATTTGCCAGGGTCAACTGGTAAAGGTCCAGTATCTGCCCATTGGAGTAATGACCGGAGATGATCCCCTCGGGGCTCACCGTCACGTTCTGTAAAACACCAGGGGGATAGCCATCCTGGGTCTGAAAGTTAGTAGTAGAGGCCATGGGATACTGGGTCGTGGCATTACCGCCCAAAGAACCGTCAAAAGCTAATTGTATTGGAATAGTTGACCATGGCGGAGTAACATCCACTGGTACACCGCTTCCTGCATCAAGAAGACCTGTGGCAGTGAAAGTCAAGGTTCCGGGGGATCCTGTTGCTTCTGTTCCTGTCGCATCATCGATTGCATGCCAGTCCCACGTACCGTCTCCTGTCTTCACGAAATAGACCGTCAAAACATGACTCTGGCCTATACCATCATACCCGGTTACCGATGAAGAATAGTTGAACGACGTTGCATCATCAGGGTCAAACGTGGTTGTTATAGGAAGATCGGCATCCTCCTGCAGGTTACAGGCCATTGCAATGATCGAGGTCGCTCTTGGCTCGCTCGGTTCCGGAGATATCAGGATATCATCGTCAACACCATACGGTGTGTGGGTAATCCTGTCTATCTGCCTTCCTTGCACTAGGTAACCGGCCGGATTGATAAGATACCCCTCTTCGTCAAACCGGAACTGCCCTGCCCTTGTATAGTATAGTGAGTTCGTCTGATCGGCTTCAGGGTTCTCACCGTTCAACTGTCTCAAGACAAAAAAACCTTTACCACCAATGGCAAGGTCGGTGGGTTCGCTTGTGCTTTCGAATGATCCCTGGGAAAAAAGCGTATCCACAGAACTCAGGGCTGTACCACGACCTATCTGGCTCGTTCCGGCGGTACCGAAAACTGATTGGTAGAGCACATCCTGAAAAGTAGCCCGAGCCCCCTTGTAGCCGATGGTATTCACGTTTGCAATGTTATTACCCACAACGTTAATTCCATAGCTATTAGCCATTAAACCACTGATACCTGAAAAGAATGAACTAAGCATATTTTCCTCCTAACCTTTTATTAATTTTACAAGAGATGCATTGTATGTTTCATTGTTAGCAAAGACCAGCACAGGACCCGTATCTGTCATGTATACCCCCTTGACCTCTTTATACACAAGTGATCCACATGTTACTGAACTTCCATCATTTGTTGCGGTTACCGTATATGTTGCCGGATTGCTGCCGTTATGTGTGTACGTAAGATCGTCTCCATTTGCGAACTTCTTTATGGTTACTTCACCGTTAGTCGAATCCGTTATGGTTAAAGTGATCTGATCGTAATCAACGTTTGGCACAAGAGAAATCTCGTCGTCCTTTGAGATGGTGGTGGTATCTACGCCTATCTTCTTGCCAATCGAAGAAATCCATTTCGCCTCATTAGCGGAGGTTGTCATCGAGTCCATCGATGTTGTTAGATTTGTCAGTAGTTCCACCTGCGTGAGTTGGGATAGCTGACTAAGCATCTCATCAGCTTCCATAGGATTCATTGGGTCCTGATATTTCAGCTGTGAAATCAGGATTTGGAGAAATGCATCCTTGCCAAGTTTATTAGTGGATGTTGATGTGGTTTCTGTTGTTGTGCTCGTGGTGTAGCTACTACCGATACTCTGTATTGCCATATTGCCACCTCCTTCTAGGCAGTTGCTTCAAGTATGTTTATAAAAGAAGTACTTGCTTGCTGCTTTCCATTCTCTTTTTTCTTTTCCTGCTGATTTTGTCTTTCAGAATTCCTCTCTCCGTCGGGTTGGACAAAAATGCTGGTAAATATATTTTTATCCTCCAGGTGCCGTGTAATATCATCCTTATGAGCCTGAATGAGATTCACAAGGCTATCGTTGGATGACTTCACGTCGACAATTACCTTCTGGCCCTCTTGTTTAAGCCCTACGAGCAGCGTCTCTTTGTCATCCAGCTTCAGCCGCACAACCATGTCCATCTGAGAACTTCTATTTGAAAACTGCTCAACAATCTTTTCAATCCTATCAGTTACAAATGATGTAAATGAACCCTTTTCAAAGGTCATGTTGTTGTCTTTTACCTGGAGAACATTTGACTTGAATGAGTCGCCCTGAGGTATTTCGTTGGTTGTTTTTTGAGGAGATACTTTTACTATCTCATTATCACTTATTGTTTTGATCTCATCCGCCTCAGATACATGCTCTTTGTATTTCTTTGCAGCATTGAGTATGAGGGCATGGGCTTCGTCTTCAGCTTTATCTCTGTTTTTTTCACCTAGCCCCTGTTCGGTAGTAAAGTCTTGTTTAACCGTGTCATGGGCAAGCTTCTCATCGGTTTTAAACAAACCATCTATGCCCTTATTGCTTCCAAGACTGCTGCTCTTGTCGCTGTCATCCTGATTAACCTTACCTTTATTTTCCAGGGCTGGACTAATGAAAACGGGATTTGCCTCCAAGATACCCTTCGTGGGATGCTCAGCAGCAACTGTTGCATTTTCAGTGTTTTGCTTTTCTTCAAGGAGCGCCTGTTGAAGATTAACGACAGGAGCATTTTGTATTAGCGTCTTTCCAAGCTTGTCCGGGAAAGGGGTCTTGCTATTGTTGATCGCTAACTCAGATTTACTATTCAGATCAGAAAGAAGCTTTATCAATTCTTCTTGAAATGCCTTAACTTGTTCGACTTCTATATCTGCCGCTGTCCCGTTTTCTTTTTCAAGATCTTTTGCAATCTGATTAGTAGATGCAGTATCTGTTGTTTCGGATTTTGTGTCTTTGAAAATTCCCTGAAGAACAGAATAGTTCATCTGCTCCAGGCAACTGTTCAAATTCTTTATTTCTTTTTGGGTGACTGTGTTTTCTAGTTCCTTCAGGTCGCTCTGTTTGTTTCCAGTATTTTCAGAAATCTCTTGTCCAGTAATTTCAGGAACTGCTTTTCCTGCTTCAGGCGGAATCATTGATAGGAGTATATTGGAAATTGAACTCATCACGTATGCCAGGTCAGGCTCGCCCGATTCCTGAATTTCATTCAATTTCTCCAGAATTGACTGCTGGCTATCGCTCTCTGAAAGAATGTTTGTAAGGATACTGAGGAAACCTTTTTGATTTGATTCAGTTCCTGTGCTCCCTTTTAGTGAGGTACTTCCTGCAGCTCCACCCTGATTTCCCATGCCTATTAAGGTCATCAATAAGTTGTCCATGGAGTTATACTAAATCAAAATGCATGCCAAACAAAATAAGTCTATAATTTCAAATAATATCTAAATAAAGAGGTATCTGGATGTGAATCGATGTGAAGGAAATTAGTTCCTTATGGGGAAAATTTTTCCCACCAGCAATGATTCAGGATTAAGGATTATAGGGATAAGAGATAAGGGTAATGGAGCAAAGGATAGACTAGGAATGATTATTTCCGTAAGGTGGGACTAGGACGATGGATGAATAAATATCATATTGTCTTTGAATCAGAGCGAACCCCATGACTATAACGGAAGAATGAACGTCCGCGCGAAGCCGTCAACCTTCGAATATGGGGAGAAAAAAAAGGGTATAACATTCATAGTATGACTTACTGTAAGACCCGATAATACCTTATATCCTTCTTTCTTCAATACGAAGGGCCATGGCGTCAAGGTTCTTTTGTACCTTCCTGTTCTCGTTTTTCTTCAAAACCTTAAGAGCTTTCGATTGAAGCGTTTCCAACATTTTCAGTTCTTTCAAGAGTTCAACGAGAATAGCCCTCAGATGATCTATTCTTTGCTGGGTATTTGCCTGTTCGTCAAGAAGACAGGTTTTTCTGTTTTCTAGGTACGATAAGTAGTCCTTAAGGACAGAAAAATCTCCACCACTTAACGAAGGAAATGTCAATTTATTATAGCTTTTCTCAATATCTTTTTCTGTTACATCAATGCCCTGTATAATGTCATTCATGGCACTTATTGTTTCTTCCAGTTCTCTTTCTTTGTCTTCAATAAGCTTTTTTTTAACCTCAATGATTCTGCTAAGACGAAATTTTGTCATGAGACGAAGCCTTTTGGATAAGGGGATCAGAGGAGAAAAAAATGAGGCTTAAAAGACGCCGATAGGCTGCGGGTAATCCGCTTTTTGATAAGTCAGGTTTGATAGAGGTATCCGTAACCTTTTGAGCACATTTCGTGAACATTTTTTTGTTATTTGAAATCATTAAGTCCTCCTGAAATTCGTTTTAGATGGATCAATTCTACACATAAAACAATATTTTCATACTGTTAAAAGTCTCTTCAATAGTTGTCTTCTCATCTATTCCTTGGGTCAGAAAAAGCTTTACTTTATCAATCATTGAAATAGCGTAATCAATTTTTTTGTTGCTCCCTGGCGTATAAGCGCCAATGTTGATTAAATCCTCAGCCCGTTCAAATTCTGATAAAACTTCAATAATCCTTGAAGTGTATTCAATCTGCTCTTTTTGAACAATGTCCTTCATGGTTCTACTTATGCTTCTCAAAACATCTACTGGAGGGTAGTGGTTGCCATCAGCAAGCTTCCGCGAAAGCACAACGTGCCCATCAAGAATTGAACGAGCCGAATCTGCTATAGGATCATCAAGGTCATCTCCTTCTACAAGCACAGTATAAATCCCAGTCATGGTTCCGTCTCCTTCACCATTCCCCGCCCTTTCAAGAACTTTTGTAAGGAGGGAAAACACGCTGGGCGTATATCCCTTTGAGGTCGGCGGTTCGCCGATTGCAAGACCTACCTCTCTCTGGGCCATTCCGAACCTTGTGAGGGAATCCATAAGGAGGAGAACGTCGTTACCCTGATCCCTGAAATACTCTGCGATTGCAATGGTGAGGAAGGCTCCTCGTACCCTTATTAAAGGAGGCTGGTCGGATGTTGCGACTATGACAACAGACCGATCGAGCCCGTCACCTAGGTCTCTCTCGATAAACTCTCTTACCTCCCGGCCACGCTCACCGATTAATCCTATAACGTTTACGTTTGCCTCAGTATGTCGCGCGATCATGCCAAGGAGGACACTTTTCCCCACGCCAGAACCTGCAAATATCCCTATTCTCTGTCCTTTTCCGCACGTCAGAAGTCCATTCAGGCTTCGTATGCCAAGGTCAAGAGGTTCGGTAATCCGTTTTTTATTCATGGGATTGATGGTGTCCCGATAAATAGGAATAAGCTCCTGGCAGTCGATTGGTCCTTTGCCATCCATTGGATTTCCAAGACCATCAATAACCCTGCCAAGGAGGCCGTCTCCTACAGTTGTGTTGACTGCTTGTTTCTTTGAGACTATTTTTGAACCAATTCCGACACCTCGCAAATCCCCAAGAGGCATGAGCAAGGTTTTTCCATCCTTGAATCCCACGACTTCAGCATCAATTGGCTCAGTTCCGTCAATAGGAAATATCAGCGCAGCATCGCCCACTGATGAAATAGGCCCCTTGCCTTCAATGACAAGACCAACCACTTGGTTTACTTTTCCATAGACCTTATAGGGATAAAAATCAGAGAGACGTGTTCTTATTGAATTTAACTGATTCTCATATAGGTCGTTCATAGAGGAATTCTTTTCGTAATTCTTGGAGTTGAGTTGAAATTCTACCATCAATGTCACCGAATCCTGTTTCTACAATAAAACCAGGTTCCCTCAAGGTATCGTCTGGCACAATCTTTAGGTGACTGGTTGTATTCAGGGATAGGTGTTCGGCATCTTCTGGCCTTACTCTAATGATAATGTTATATTTATCTTCACATATCTCAAAAGCCCTTTTTGCCATGCCCATAACAATGTCCTTCTTTTCTGAACATTCCTGAAGCACAAGCGCCTCGGCAAAAACAAGCGCCAGGTCAACACTAAATGACTCTGCCTGTTTGAGGAGTTGATCTCGGAAAACATCTAATTCAGCAAGATAGCTGTTTAAACGCTTTACAATCTGTTCTACTTTTTTCATCCCCATTTCGTACCCAGCTTTTTCACCCTGGGCAAAAGCATCTTCAAATATTTTTCTCGCTTGCTCCTCATTGTTCGGTTGATCATCAACTCTGACTTTTTTTTCAGACTCATTGAAGATGCTTACAAATTCTGGGTGTTTACTGCTTTTTTCATTTGCAAAGGGGTCTATTTTGTAAGCCTTTACTGTTCTAGACAAATTTCTCGTTCCCCCTCGAGAGGATGATTTTACCATCAGATTCCAGCTTCTTCGCTATCATGGCTATCTTCACCTGTGCCTTCTCCACGTCAGAGAGTCTCACAGGACCCATTGCTTCAAGATCTTCCTTCAGCATTGCAGCTGCCCTCTCCGACATATTCGAGAATATCTTATCCTTCATAGCATCTGACGCACCTTTGAGGGCCACCGATATTTCATCTGAAGAGACCTCTTTTAGGAGAACCTGTACGCTCTTGTCATCCAACTGAATGAGGTCTTCAAAGGTAAACATCAACTGCCGTATTTTTTCTGCAAGTTCGGGATCGCTCTCCTCCAACTTTCCAAGCAGTTCAGATTCAAGAGTCCGGTCCATTTGGTTTAAGATTCCTGCAACCATTTCTACACCTCCAAGCTGCCTACCCTCAACAACACCAATGGACTCAAGCTGTTCCCGTAAAACGTTCTCAATTTCTTCAAGGACCTTGGTATCCACTTTTTCCAGAAAAGCCATTCTTACGATAACATCACTCTGTATCTTTGCGGGTAACGCAACAATCGCCTCTCCTGCTTTTTTGTTTCCAAGCGTGGAGAATACGAGGGCAATAGTCTGTGGATGTTCGCCCTTCATGATATTGGCTAAAGCTTTTGGATCACATTTACGAAGGAATTCTCCGGGGAGCCCTTTTTTTGTCTCCATATTCTCCAAAAACTGCTCAGCCTGTTCATTGCTGAAGCTTTTTTTGATGAGCTCCTTGAATCTGTGCTCTCCACCAACCACGTGATTGCCACGTTTTGTTAATCTCCTCATGAACTCATCTCTGACACTGACTACAGCTTGATCAGGTATGATTTTTAGTTGGGCGATTTCCTTGCCAATAGCCTCGATATCTTCCTCTTCGAGTTCTTTGATAATCTCTTTTGAGAGCTCCTCATCCATTGTAAGCAAGAGAATAGCTGCTTTTTTGATTCCTGGAATATCCTGAGCTTCCATTACGCCCCTTCCTTAACCCATTCCTTTATGATTGTGCCAACGAGGGCCTTATCTTTCATTGCATCAACAAGCGCTCCCTGTGCTTTATCCTCAATTGCGGCAGCAGTGCCCTCAGGGCCTGCACCCTTTACGTAAACATCCTTCACTTTCTTCAAAGGAAATGCTGGACCCTTTCTGCTAAAAATATTAAGAAGCGGTCTGATAACAAAGAGAAATATGGCAGCAAAAATAACAAGGTAGAAAACATACTTGCTCACATTAAATATGAGCTCTTTTCTCTCAGCCTTTTCGAGAAGCCCTTTTTCATCCACAGAACTTTCTGCCTCGAAAGGAATATTCAATATCTCAATCTTGTCGCCTCGTTCCTCGTCATAACCAACTGCCCTTGCCACAAGGTTTTTAATATCATTCAGTTCTTTAGCTGAACGGGGAACATATTTTGTTTCTTCTCCTTTCTGTCCCTTTACTTTTTCATATTTACCGTCCACAACTATTGCAAGGGAAACTTTTTTGATGTCCCCGAAAGGCTCGATTATCTTTCTTACTGATTTGCTGACTTCATAAGTAATCTGTGATTCCTCTCTCTCAGATTCATTCAACCTGTTTGGTGTCTCTGGCCTCACATCACGTGTTCCGCCTGTGGTAGGAACGTTTGACGCTACACCCGGGACACCGCCGACTTTAGAGGTAGAGTTTGATGTTTTTTCCTTACTTTTCTTTTCTGTTGTTATTGCACTTTTATTCGGTTGATATTCCTCTTCCATTTTTTCAATCTTTCTCAAATTAAGTTCAACGCTTGCCCGAACAATTGATTGGCTTGCAGGAATAAATTTATCAAGCATTGATTGAATTGATTCCTCGAGTCTCCTCTCAACACCTCTTTGTAAATCATATTGCTGACCAGAGAGAGCCATTGGTGAGCTTGAATCACCATTCTTGTAAAGTAATTTTCCAGAAGAATCGATGACAACAACATTTTCCGGTTTAAGACCCTCAATGCTGCCTGATGTTAAATGAACAATACCGCTTATCTGATCTTTTGAAAGGTTCTTTCCTGGTTTTAACTTTAAAAACACAGAAGCTGTCACCTCTTTTTCGCGATCAGTGAAAAGTGTCTTCTCGGGAATAGCTATGTGAACCCGTGATGTTTTTACCTCCGGCATTTGGTTAATGGTCCTTGCCAACTCCCCTTGAATTGCCCTTTTATAATTAATGTTCTGCATGAACTCTGTCATGCCGTAGTTTGTTTTATCAAAAAGTTCAAACCCCACACCTCCTCCGCCTGGCAATGCGTTCTGCGAGACCAAAAGGAGCCTTACGTCGTGGACCCTTTCGCTGGGAACATATATTGCCGTCCCTCCAAGACCAAGCTTATAGGGTATCTTCTGTTCCTTAAGTTTTGCTACTACTGTTGAAGCATCTTCCGTGGATAGGCCTGAAAAAAGAGTGTTGTAATTCTCTTTCTGGATAAAGGATATACCGACCACTGATCCTCCAATAATCACAACAAGGAGGAACAGATAAAGATAAAGTTTGTTTTTTGGTGTTGTTTGTATATAGTTTTTAACCAGTTTCAAAAAAGTTTCCATGGTTTACACCTGCATTCTCATAATCTCTTCATATGCATTGATAATTTTATTCCTTACCTGCATCATAAGTTGGAAAGTGAGGTCGGCTTTTTCAATGGCAATCATGGTATTGTGAATATCTTGCGTCTCCATTTTGGCAAGTTTTATTGCCTCTTGATCCGCTTCTTTCTCCAGTTCCCCTGCCTTTTGAATAGAATCCTTGAGCACTTCGCTAAAGGATGTTTTACCCTTCTGGGTGTTGACACCTTTATTTCCAACCATGTTTCCAAGACTTGAAATGCTATCTATTTTCATGTCCCCTCCTATTTCCCAATTTCAAGCGCTTTGAGGAACATCTGCTTCGTGGTGTTAACGGCGTTGATATTTGCCTCATATGCCCTTGTTGCGGCAATCATATCTGTCATTTCTTCCATAAGATTCACATTGGGGTAACGAACATATCCCTCTTTATCAGCATCTGGATGTCCCGGGTCATGAACCTTTTCAAAGTCCCTCGTACTCTCTTTAATTTCTTCGACTTTGACACCGCTAACTCTATCAGACAGCATCCTGCCGAACCCCTTTCCCTCCGAAACATCTGCAGCAATAAATACAACTTCTTTCTTTTTATAAGGTCCACCTTCATCAGTACGCGTTGTGTGAATGTTGGCAAGGTTTGAGGCAGTAATCTCCATTCTTGTTCTTTCAGCTTTGAGCGCTGAGGCGCTGATTTTTAAGATGTCAAGGATCCCCATATTATCTCCTTCCTTCGTTGATGACATACCTCATCATGGAAAATTTTTTCGATATAACCTGAACAAGAGAGGTAAAAAGCATATGATTCTCTGTCATCTTAACAATCTGATTCTCCATATTAACAGTATTACCGTCGATACTCCCGATAACATCTCCGTCAGTACTTTCCCTAATGTCAACATTATTCTGGCTTCCGATATTTCGTTGGATTTCCGACTGAAAATCGATATCTTTTTCTTTGTAATTTGGTGTTTCAACATTGGCAATATTGCCTGTTAAGACCTTATGATACTGAGCCCGTATGTTCAGCGCTCTTTCTAAAAGATTTGTAACCTCCATCAGGCCTCCTTTACAGGGATATTTAAACCGATGTCACGGTACTCTTTTATTTTGTTTCGCAATGTTCTTGATGTTATTCCCAGCAACCCCGCTGCTTTTGTTCGATTTCCCCGTACTGATTTCAATGCATCGATAATCAACTTCATTTCCATCTCTCTAACAGATCCTAATGAAACATCTTTGACAGAATCCATGTCGGGTAAATGAGTCATCTTGATTTGTGAATAGTTTGATAGGATGCATGCTCGTGCAATCGTATTTTCAAGTTCCCGAACATTCCCTTTCCAGTTTTTTTGTTTCAAATAATCCATTACCCCTTCTTCAATCTCCACATCCATACCTTTTGAATGTTTCTTCAAAAAATATGCCACAAGGGGCAGAATATCATCCCTCCTCTCCCTGAGAGGTGGCACATGGATGGGAAACACGTTCAGACGATAATATAGATCCTCCCTAAATTTACCTTCTTCAACATATTTAGCTAACTGTCTATTTGTTGTTGCAATGACCCGTACATCAACTTTTTTGGGGAATCTCGCTCCAACTACCTCAACTTCTTTCTCTTGAAGGACCCTCAGAAGCTTAGCCTGAAGCCTGAAATCCATTTCCGTGACTTCATCAAGAAGAATTGTTCCCCTGTCAGCAAGTTCAAACTTGCCGAATTTTCTCGAAGACGCCCCAGTAAAGGCTCCTTTTTCATATCCAAAAAGCTCACTTTCGAGGAGATTTTCTGGCAGGGCAGCGCAGTTAACAGCAATGAACGGTTTGTCAACCCGATCACTATTTTCGTGAATATAACGAGCGACCAATTCCTTTCCCACTCCACTTTCTCCAAGAATGAGAACCGTGGCATCTGTCTTTGCAACCCTTTCTGTTGACTGAAGTACATTCTTCATTTCCCGTGATGCGTATATGATCTTTCCTCCATTTACTCCAAGAGCTCTCTTAACAACGCAATATAACGTATCCGTATTGAAGGGTTTCTGAATGTAATCAAAGGCTCCCTCTTTTATCACCTTTACAGCATCCTGGACAGTCCCGTATGCTGTTATAAGTATGACAGGAAGGAAAGGTCTTTTGTCCTTGACACGTTGAAGAAGATCAATGCCATTGAGATGGGGCATCTTTACATCAGTAATGACAAGATCAAACATGTTCCGGTCAATCTCTTCAACAGCCTTTAAGCCATTGTCCGCCATGGAAACAGCATACCCTGCCTGTGTCAGGGATTCTTTCAAGGCAATTCTCATATGATCATCATCGTCAACAACCAGTACGTTTGTCCTCATGGGTTATCCTTTGGAATATAGATACTGAATGAAGAACCAAAGCCTTCAATCGACTCAACTTCAATATATCCACCGTGTGCCTTAACGATGTTGTAAACAATGAAAAGTCCTAGACCGACACCTTTGTCTTTCGTTGTAAAAAAAGGATTAAATATGCTTTTTTGTACCTCTTCGCTCATACCAACGCCGTCATCAGTGATAACAATGACTGCATACTTTTCTTCCTCTTTCAGGTCTACCTTGATTGACCCCTTTTTCCCCACCATTGCCTCAATTGCATTGCTTATGAAATTCATAATCACAAGCTTGATAAGATCAGGATCAAAGAATGACAGTTTACTGAAATATGTATTAACCTCCAGCGAGATACCCCGGCTTTGAGCAGAAAGACTCATAAAATCGAGTGTTTCTGTAACTATCTGACTCAAGCTTGTTTCAGTCAGGGCAAGGGTTTTTGGTTTTGTATAGGACAGGAGGTTGTTTATAATCCTGTCGATTGTCTTTACACCAAATAACGTATAATCGATGTATTTCTTGTCCTGCTTCCTGAGTTTTCCATTCAACAGCATGGATAGAAAAAGCTCCATGCTACCGAGGGGGTTCTTGATCTCGTGTGCCATCCGGGCAGCCATTTCACCCATGGCCATTAACCGTTCGTCACGTTCGAGTCTCTCTTTCATCTTTTCAAATTCGGTTACATCCTCAAAAACAATAACCTCATTGCTTCCAGCCCCGTTTACGACTCTTTCTCGTTTCCATCGGTAGTGTCCCTTACCATTCTTTAATTCACCGGACTTCTGACCACCGTTACTCAATGTACCTGAGAAAACTGCTGAACCTAATTCTTCAGCATTTTTATTCGCAAAAACTACATTCGTTTTGTGAGTTACTACTACACCTACGGGCAATGAATTCAGTATGTTATAGAGATATCCCCGAGCCTTTTCCAGCTCAGAGTTCTTTTCTTCTATCTCTTTCTTGAGTTGCCGTATCTGGCTTTCAAGTACGCTATAGTAATTGATAATCGAATCTGACGCTTTTGCAAATTCCTGAAAGGCATTCTCTAGAAGTTGAGCTTCTACGGCTGGCATGACCTGGATTTTGCAAAATGTATACCAACTTAAAAACGGGTATGGGTTATGGGTAATAGATAATGGGGTTAAGCCATTAAAAAGATTATAGTTATTTGCAGCCTCGCCTCAAAGGTTTCACTGAGAACTAGTTCTTTTCAACTCCGAACTGCGAACTCATACTCCGAACTGGCTAAAGGGATTGTCAGGTTTTTGACAGAATTTGCTATTAGTCTATGCCGAGGCGTTTCATCTTCTCGATGAGGGTTGTCCTGTTCAGGCTCAACACCTGTGCGGCCTTGCTTTTTACTCCGTTTGTCTCCTGTAATGCCTGGAGGATAAGGTTTTTTTCAAAACTTGATACGAGGGTGTCGTAACCCTTTTCAATTTCAAAATGGCTTTGTTCCTGTTGCTCGGCAAGATAAATCTTATCAGGAAGGTCTTCAAGATCAATGATGCCCTTCTTTTTAAGAACAACGACTCTTTCGATGAGATTTTGAAGCTCCCTGACATTTCCGGGGTAGCCGTAATTCATCATGACGCCCATCGCCGATTCAGAACATCCGTCAATTTCAGCGCCATTAATTCTGTTGGAACGTTCAAGAAAATAGTTTAAAAGAAGGGGAATGTCCTGCCGTCTTTCTCTTAAGGGGGGCAGATGGATAGGAACAACATTTAAACGATAGTAGAGATCCTCCCGAAACTTACCGTCTTTGACAAGATCATCTAGAATGCGGTTTGTGGCAGCAATAATTCTTACATCTACATTAATGCTCTTTGAACCACCAACCCTTTCAAAGGTTTTTTCCTGCAGCACCCTAAGGAGCTTAACCTGAAGGTTGAAGCTCATGTCTCCAATTTCATCAAGAAACATAGAACCTCCATGAGCAAGCTCAAATCTACCATAACGTGTGCCAGTTGCTCCGGTAAAAGCTCCTTTCTCATATCCAAATAGCTCGCTCTCGAGCAATGTTTCGGGTATAGCACCACAGTTAACCACGACAAGCGGGCTGTCTTTTCTTGATGAGTTGTAGTGGATTGCCCGCGCTACAAGCTCTTTCCCTACCCCGCTTTCACCAGTAATAAGAACGGTTGCATTGGTGTCTGCTACCTTTTCGATCATCTCAAAAATCTTCTGCATTGGAAAACTTATTCCAATGATATTCTCAAATTTGTACTTATCTTTAAGGCAGTTTCTCAGGATTGTATTCTCACGAATTATCTTGTTCTCGGAAAAACGCCTTAACAGGTTTGCCTTACCGGTAAGACCCTTTGGTATGTTTTCACTCTTCATAAGTTTCGAATAATACATAGCAGATTCTATGACGGTAAGAACCTCTTCAAATTTAAAGGGTTTCAGGATATAGTCAAATGCCCCCCATCTCATAGCGCTGATGGCTGTGTCAAGGCTCCCATATCCTGTAATGACAATGCCAAGTGTATTGAGGTATTCTTTCTGAATGTAATTGATAAGCTGGAGACCGTCGATGTGAGGCATGGAAAGATCGGTTATCATCACGTCATATTCATTTCCCTTGAGAGCAAATAATGCTTTTTTGCTTTCAATAAAAGGATCAACAATGTAACCATTGTTACTCAAGAACTCGCTAAGCATTGTGAGAATGCTTTCCTCATCCTCAACAATTATTATCTTTCCTTTATCCACCTGCCCCCCTTTTTTTAAAGCTCTTTATTCTATTGAGTATTTCCATGCTTCTCGATGACTTTCCATTCTACCATCTTTTCTGTATTACTAGGTGGAGTAAAAAATAAGAAGGCAGGCAAGACAAGCAATAATCTTTCTGAATAATAAAAGCGGTACATAATTTTTTTAATAATTATTACCGCTTAAAGATTTTTTTTCAATAACTTTTTTTGATCTACACGTTATTGGCTGTATAAGGGGGCTTAAGGACGTCCTTCATTGCTATATTCAGTAAACTTCGGCCTGCTTATAACCTGAACCGTCCAACAACCTTCTGAAGTTCTTTTGAAAGGTTCGAAAGTTATGATGCGGCATCAGCATTTTCCTGGATCGTCTTGGATGTTTCATTCATCACCTCGGAAATCTGCTGAATATTACTCGCTATCTCGTTCGTCGTCGCCGTCTGTTGCTCGGATGCAACCGCAATCTGGTTAATTTCTGTCGTAACGGTGTTGATCTGTTTCAAGATATCCCTTAAAGCTTCTCCGGACTTTCCAGTTTCTTCCGCACCGGTTTCAACTTCTCTCACGCCCTCATCCATGGAATTCACAGCACTTTTTGTCTCTTTCTGTATAGCAGATATAGTATCACCAATTTCCTTTGTGGCCTCTGTTGTTCTCTCGGCGAGTTTCCGTACTTCATCGGCAACAACAGCAAAACCTCTGCCATGTTCGCCTGCCCTGGCAGCTTCTATCGCAGCATTCAAGGCAAGAAGGTTTGTCTGGTCGGCAATGTCATAAATCAATTCGACTACCGCGCATTCTGGTCAGATCTGGCGCCTAGTTGTTTAATGATTTCAGATGACTCTTTAACGCACATATTGATCCTGTTCATAACCATGACTGTTTCATGGATGATAGAAAGCATTTGGTACATTTTTATGATTTAAAAACTGTCTTATCATACGGTAAATTGTTCCACCAACTTCTGAAGATCTTTTGAAAGACCCGCCAGTTGTGAAGCAGCGCTTGCGTTATCCTGTATTCTCTTAGAGGTATCGTGCATCACCTCAGAAATCTGCTGGATATTATTCGCTATCTCATTTGTCGTGGCGGTTTGTTGTTCAGACGCCACTGCTATCTGATTAATTTCAATGGTAGCCGCATTGATCTGTTTGAGGATATCGTTCAAGGCATCGCCTGATTTCTCGGCCTCTACACTACCAACTTCCACCTCTTCCACTCCATCCTCCATCGAGGAGACTGCATTTTTAGTTTCAGTCTGCATGGCTGCTATAGTGTCACCAATCTCCTTTGTTGCCTCTGTTGTTCTCTCAGCGAGCTTACGTACCTCATCAGCAACAACAGCAAAACCTCTGCCATGTTCGCCTGCCCTGGCAGCCTCGATCGCAGCGTTCAAAGCAAGAAGGTTCGTTTGGTCTGCAACATCATTAATCAGACCTACTACTTCGCCGATCTGATCTGATCTCGTTCCAAGGCTTTTGATGATCCTGGCAGATTCTTTAACCCTCTCGTTGATCCGTTTCATCACATCAACTGTTTCCTGAATGATCTTTTCACCTTCGATAGCTGCACCGTTTGCTTTTTCCGAACTTTTTGCAGCCATAACACAATTTTGTGCAATTTCAGATGAGGTAGTTGACATCTCCTCGCTGGCTGTAGCAACGGAATTAACCTGGGCTGCAGCCTGTTCCACACCAGCTGCCATCTGTTCTGCAGCGCTATCAAGGGTATTGGCAGCAGAAGATACATCGTTACTGCTTCTTGCCACATGCACAATGGCCTGGTGGAGTTTCTCCACAAAGGCATTAAAGTGGGTACTCATCTCGCCAATCTCATCATTGGAAACAACGTCAACCCTCTTAGTAAGATTACCTTGTGAGATATCCTCAATAACCTCTATGGTTTTTTGAATAGGCCCAATTATTAATTTGGTCATAAAAAAACTGATGAGTAGAGAAAAGATCACAGCGGTTGCGAGCACCCCTATCGAAATTATAAGAACTTTTTGGAAGCTTCCCATAGCAAAGTTGTATTGTCCTTCACTAAGTTTGTTTTCCAGGGCAAGAAGATTCTCTAAATTTTTGTTTAGGATTTGAAACTTGTCATCAGCGGTCCCCATGAACATGGTAGCTGAATTGAGATCGGCGCCGGCCAGATCAATCACTCCTTCCACTGGTTTTTTATACTCCTCAAGCTGTTCGAGCGTACTCTGATAAATCTTTTTTCCCTCTTGACTCAAGGTTTTTGATGCGAGTTGTGTTTTGACATTTTGAATTGTCTTTTCAACGACCGCTACTTGTTCCTTGCCAAGGCTTTCAATTTTCTTTGCATCATAGTTTGCATTACCCCAGCTAATAACTTTGTAGACGTTTGCATGAACATTTGCGAGGTCGATTATCATATTTGCAGATGATTTATACGCCCCAAAACGATTATTATAGATGTCGTTGATAGCCCCCTTTTGGTTAAAGAGACCAACGTAGGAGATAGCTCCAAAAATAAGGAGAAAAACAATGACAGCGAGGGGAGCGAGGGAAAGTTTCTTTCCCATTTTCAGATTCATAATCATTTGTTTCATGAAGACCTCACATTGTTATTTATTTACGAAATAATCCTTAAAAAGATCCTCTTTCAAATCCTATGATTATTTTTTGTATATACCGCAGCCAAGCACGACATCATCTACTTTCTGAAAATATGTTGATTTAGCGTCAATTTTCTTCGTCACTGGATTTGTCCACTTATAGTCAGACCACCCACTGCCCTTTGCATTGGCACCATCGATTATGTCTTTTATAAAGAGCTTTCCGTCAGCATCCTTAAGACCGCTCATATCTTTACCTACCAGCCTTGGGTTACCTCCGTGAGCAAGGGTCATACCTTTCGTGTCGATGACAAAAACATAGAGGTCATCCTTCTTGAACTGTGTTCCCTCCGTAAATTCTTTAAATGCCTTGTCTTTGCCACTTGACTTTAAGAAAGCTGCTGCTTTCCCAACCATTACTTTTGCTTCGTCTGCTGTTCCTGCTGCATAAAGATTCCCGCTCAAACATACTGTGAACATAGTGATGAGACAAAATATCAAAAATCTTTTCATAACAACTCCTCCTTTTATAATGTTATTTCTCGTATGTGTCCTCTGGATACCATCTCTGATTCGTCAGAGAATTTATTAAACCTTTTTGGCAGCCCCTGTAACATACCAACATCCTTATCGGTTTTTTGTTATGGAAATTAAGCTATAAAATTTTTTAAAATCACTGTTATCGGAAAATACTTTCATTTCATTTGGTATGAATAAAAAAAAGTTATTCCGCTCAATAATAACGAACGGTTTATTCAAAACTATTGATAAAAAAAGCAGTAAATTGACTTGGCATCATAGAATTTGAAATATTACACTGTATACTTATGATGCCTTCTAAGAAGACTACCTAGTATAAGCTTTACTCTTCAAAAGAGAAGTCTAAGTACATAACCTCTTGGGTACCATTGTTTACAGAAAAGTAGAAGGGGAGAGAAATAATCGGAATCTTTGTTATGAAATTAACCTCTACATTCTTTCCAACAACTACCATGGGCATTGCTGCCTTGAGGTTCAACCCTGTCTGTTCAAACTCTTTCCTTGCCTGACCAGAAATTATATTCGTCAACTCACCAATAGAATCTATTACTTCCGGATCAATGCTATCATGCTCTTCTCCGACAAGGGTTTTGAAAACAAAGAGTGCACCTTTATTATTAAAACTTATACATACCGTCCCCTTGCGATCTCCTGCCAAACCCATAATGCCGCTTATATCGCCAGAAGTTGCTTTTTCACTTTTTAAAGTGGGCTTTCCCATTTTAGCATCAAGGCTAAGCATAGTCTTAAAAACTGTTTGAGCTGCATTTATAAAAGGATTGATATATTTAACGTCCATTTCTCCTCCTGAATGATTCATTTTCCTGCCCGAGCGCGAGCTCGATCGATCGCGTCCTTCAGTTTATCAGGCGTAAAGGGCTTTACGATATAGTTGTCAACGCCCGATTTAATTGCTTCCATCACGCTATCTTTTTGGCCTTCAGCCGTAACCATGATGAAAGGTATTTTTTTCTTCTCCTCATCTTCCTTACAGACTTTCAGAAACTCTATTCCGGTCATTTCCGGCATCATCCAGTCGCTAATGATGAGATCAACCTCTTCACTTTTCAGGACGTTTAAGGCGTGCTTTCCATTTTCTGCTTCAACGACATTTTCAATGTTTATCTGCTTCAGCACATTTTTAACAATTTTTCTCATTGTTGCAAAATCATCGACCACTAAAACTTTCATTCTTTACCTCCACACAGTGAAATGTGTTCTAGTATGACTGTTAAGTTATTAATCGTTAATAAAATAATAAACTTAATAAAATTGATTTTAATTGATGACTCGAAGCTATTCTGTATTGGAGTCATTTCTTAAAGCGGGCAGGTAGATGTTGACTTTTGTTCCCGAATCAACACTTGATTCTACATCAATAAAACCATTATGTTTTTTTACAATAGAGTAACAGATGGCAAGTCCGAGACCCATACCTTTTTGCGTTCCTAATGGTTTTGTCGTGTAGTATGGATCAAAAATTCTTTGCAGTTGATTTTTTGGGATACCCGAACCAGTATCTTCTATCGAGATTCTTACATAATCTCGCTCGAGAAAGGGAAGCTCGTCTTTTGGATTTTCTGTCACATTTTCCATCGAAATACTCAGGTTACCACCAGAAGGCATGGCTTCCCGGGCATTTGAAACAATACAATTAAAAACCTGGCGGATTTCCCGTTCATCTGCTGCGATAGGAAATACCCTATCTGCAATTTGAAGCCGACATTCAATCTTAGAATCTGCAATGGAAACACCAACAATTTCTCGCAAAATATTCTTGAGTTCGATAGTTGTTTTAACAGGTTCACC
>Ga0105103_10000568_pt1 | contig 20896 bp, 18 predicted proteins | sample PPLLaktember2015_2_FD_79107 | JGI IMG/M metagenome (GOLD analysis project Ga0105103, IMG submission 79107) | Freshwater sediment microbial communities from Prairie Pothole Lake near Jamestown, North Dakota, USA - PPLs Lake P7 Core (6) Depth... | ecosystem: Environmental > Aquatic > Freshwater >...
CCGGCACCAGCCTGAAAGACGCTTACGCAGCCCTGGGGGTGGAGCAGAATGTGTCCGACCGGGAATTGAAGCAGGCATATCGCAGGCGTATCAGCGAGAACCACCCCGACAAACTCATCGCCAGGGGTGTACCCGAGGCCATGATCAAGCTGGCGACCGAGCGCTCGCAGGAAATCCAGGCCGCCTATGAAATGATCCGCAAAACCCGGCCGCAGATGCGTTGATCGCTATGGGGCGGCTACCTGCGCCAGAACGCCGGGGTGAACAACACCAGCAGGGTAAAGATCTCGAGTCGCCCCAGCAGCATCGCAAAAGACAGGATCAGCTGGGCGGTCTCGCTGATGCGCCCGAAGTCGCCGGTTACGCCGCCTATGCCCATACCCAGGTTATTCAGGGCCGCCGCCACTGCGGAAAACGCGGTGAGGAAGTCCAGCCCGGTCATTATCAGTAGCAACATCAGGACAATATAGACCGAAGTGTAGACGGCAATGAAGCTCCACACGGCGCTGACAATGCTCGCCTCCACCCGGCGCCTCCCCACCTTGAGCGGGATGACCGCGTTGGGATGTACCAGCTGTTTCAGCTCGCGCACGCCTTGCTTGTAGATCAGCATCAGGCGCATGGCCTTGATGCCGCCGGTGGTGGAGCCGACACAGCCCCCCATACAGGAGAAAAATATGGCCATGATCGGTAACATTGCGGGCCATAGTGCGAGATTTTCGGTGGAGTAGCCGGTGGTGGTGATGATGGATATCACCTGGAAGACACCGTGTAGCACCGCTTCCTGGTGACCGTGAATTTCCTCCCACACAAGGTAGGCAATGGTGATGCCGATACAGACACCTACCGCGGCCAGGTAGAATTTTGTTTCCGAGTCGCTGCTGTAGACAGCCAGCGACTTGCGGTGCCAGAGCATGTAGTGCAGCCCGAAATTCATGCCGGACACCAGCATGAAAAAACTGGAGGCCATCAGGATGTAGTCGCTCTGGAAAAAACCCAGGCTGGCGTCGTGGGTCGAGAAGCCGCCCAGTGAAACGGTTGAAAACGAGTGGCAGATGGCGTCGAATGCTGACATTCCGAGCAGGTAATAGGCCGCGGCGCAGCTGACGGTCAGCGTCATGTAGACAGAAAACAGCAGTTTCGCGGTTTCGGTTATCCGCGGTGTCAATTTAGTATTCTTGGACGGCCCTGGAGTTTCTGCCTTGTACAGCTGCATGCCGCCGACACCCAGCATGGGCAGTACCGCAACGGCGATCACGATAATGCCGATGCCCCCCAGCCACTGCAGCAGTTGCCGCCACCATAGTATTGAGCGCGGCAGCGTATCCAGGCCGACAATCACCGTGCCGCCCGAGGAAGTCAGGCCGGAGATCGATTCGAAGATTGCCCCCGCCACGGTCACGTCCAGTGCATTGGTCAGCAGCAGCGGCAGCGCCCCGAACACGCTCAGCACCGTCCAGAACAGGGAGGTGATCAGGAAGCCGTCCCTGATCTGCAACTCGTGGCTGGCCCTCCGGGTGGGCAGCCACAGCAGCAGGCCGCTGAAAAAAGTGATGCCCAGGGCGGACAGGAAGGCATTGACCGTGTCGTCGCCCTCGACCAGGGCGAAAAGCAGCGGCGTCAGCATCGTGCTGCTGAACACCATCAGCAGCAGCCCGAGAATCTTGCAGGAGACGGAGAAGTGCATGGATCAGGAGAAAAACCCGAAGCCCACCGCGAACAGCTTTTCAACTGCCTTGATCTTGCCCCGGTCCACCAGGAACAGGATGACGTGGTCGTCGGTTTCCACCACGATGTGGCTGTGGGCGATCAGCACTTCTTCTTTGCGCACGATGGCGCCGATAGTGACGCCCTCGGGCAGCTTGATCTCGTCGAGGCGGCGGCCGACTACTCTTGAGGAGCGCGGGTCCCCGTGGGCGGTGACCTCGATCGCCTCCGCAGCGCCCCGGCGCAGGGAGTGCACGTTGCTGATATCTCCGCGGCGCACGTGAGTCAGCAGGCTGCCGATGGTGATCAACTGGGGCGATATCGCGATATCGATCTCTTCCCCGACCAGGTCGGTGTAGGCGGGGTTGGTGATCAGCGTTATGACTTTCCTGGCGCCGTGGCGCTTCGCCAGCATCGACATCATGATGTTGGATTCGTCGTTGTTGGTCAGGGCGCAGAATACATCCGTGCCCTCGATATTTTCCTCGACCAGTAACTGGGGGTCGGTGGCGCTGCCGTTGAGCACCAGGGCGTGCTTGAGTCGCTCCGCCAGCACCCGGCAGCGCTCGTAGGACTGCTCGATCACCTTGACCTGGTAGAGTCCTTCGAGATTGAACGCCAGGGTTGCGCCGATATTGCCACCACCGGCAATCATCACCCGCTTGTAGGGCTTGTCCACCTTGCGCAATTCCGACATGACGGCGCGGATGTTCTCCCGGGCCGCGATAAAGAAGACCTCATCGTCCACCTCCACCACGGTATCTGCCACCGGGATAATCGGGCGGTTCTGGCGGAATATCGCGGCCACCCGCGTGTCCACCTTCGGCATATGCTTGCGAATTTCCTGCAGCTTCTGGCCGACAATCGGCCCGTCGCTATAAGCCCTGACCGCCACCAGCTGTACCCTGCCCTCGGCAAAATCCAGCACCTGGAGGGCGCCGGGGTTGGCGATGAGCTGCTGGATATTCTTGGTCACCAGCTGCTCCGGACCGATGATCACATCCACCGGGATATGGTCCCGGTTGAACAGCCGCTCCTGGTGGGCCAGGTACTGGGGGGAGCGCACCCGGGAAATCTTGGTGGGGGTGTTGAACAGGGTATGGGCAACCTGGCAGGCCATCATATTGATCTCGTCACTGTTGGTGACCGCGATCAGCATATCGGCGTCTTCCGCGCCCGCTTTCAGCAGGGTATTCGGGTGCGAGGCGCCGCCGGTGACGGTGCCTATATCCAGACGGTCCTGCAATAGCCGCAGCTTTTCACCATCGGTGTCGACGACGGTAATGTCGTTCTGTTCGTTGGCCAGGTGTTCGGCCAGGGTGCCGCCGACCTGGCCGGCGCCGAGAATTATGATTTTCATGGCTCGAGGAGCTCAATTGGCGTCATCAGGACCGATTCACCCGAGCACATTAAAGAAATCACCTGGTGAATGTAAGTGCGCGCCTGGCGACATTATGCACATTGTCGTGCGCCGGCCGCCTCAGGCTGTCTTGACTAGCCTGGCGTAGAACAGGCCGTCTGCAGCGAGGGCAGAAGGCAACAGCTGGCGCCCGAGGCCGGCGACCTGGCCCCAGGATTCGCGCAGGGGCACCGCTACCGCCCCGGGGCACTGTGCCAGGAAGCGCTCCACCACCGCGGAATTTTCCTGCTGCAATACCGAGCAGGTCGCATAGAGCAGTGCGCCGCCCGGTTTCAGCAGGGGCCACAGGCCCTGCAGTATCTGCAACTGCAGGTGGGCCAGTTGTTCGATGTCCCCGGCGCGGCGCAGCAGTTTAACGTCCGGGTGACGCCGGATGACGCCGGTGGCTGAGCAGGGCGCATCGACCAGGATGCGGTCGAAGCTGGCGGGCTCAAGCGCGGCCCCGGGCCGGCGCGCATCGCCCACCAGCAGGGTTGCCCGCAGCTGCAGCCGCTGCAGGTTCTGGGACACTCGCTGCAGCCTGGTCTCATCCACGTCCATGGCAACCACTTCCGCCAGGTCCGGCTGCAGCTCGAGCAGGTGGCAAGTCTTACCCCCTGGCGCGGCGCAGGCATCGAGGATGCGCTGCCCTGGCGCCGCCTCCAACAGCGGCGCGGCAAGTTGGGCGGCCTCGTCCTGCACGCTGGCCTCCCCTTCGGCAAAACCGGGCAGCTCGGCTACGTCGCGCGGCCTGGCCAGGTAAACGGCCTGCGGCGATAACAGCCCGGCCGAGGCCTCGATGCCCTGGCTGGCCAGCTTGTCGAGGTAGTCCTGACGCGATATCCGGCGGGTGTGGACGCGCAGGGTCAGCGGCGGTTGCAGGTTGTTGGCCGCGATCATTTCCGCGGCCGCCGCGGGCCACTGCTCCAGCAGCGCCCGGTACAGCCACTCGGGATGGCTCGCGGCCGCTGCCTCCGGCAGCGCCGCGGCCAGGGAATCCCGCTCCCGCAGGAAGCGGCGCAGCACCGCGTTGGTCATGCCTTTGGCCCAGGGTTTTTTCAGGACGGCCACCGCGCCTACCGTGGCGGCGACCGCCGCGTGATCGGGTATGCGGGTGCTTTCCAGCTGGTAGAGCCCGCACAGCAGCAGGCCCTGGATATCGCTGTCCTTGTCCCGCAGGGGCTTGTCGAGCAAGCGCTCCAGCAGGGCCAGCAGGCGCGGGGCCTGGCGCAAGCTGCCGTAGCACAGCTGCTGCAGCAGGCTGCGGTCGCGCTCGGCCACCTGCTCCAGCCGCGGCGCCAGCGCCTGGTTGAGCGAGCTGCCGGTCAGGACAGCGCCGATCACCCGGGCGGCGGCGGCCCTTGGGTCCAGCGCCATCAGCTGGCGCGCGCCGGGGGCTGGTTGAAACAACGGCCGGGCGCAAACAAGTCACCGTGGGCATGGAGCAGCTGCTCGGCCGCCAGGGGTTTGCCTCCGGGCAGCTGCAACTGTCGCAACAGCAACTGGCCGGCGCCGCAGTTCACCAGGAGGCCATCCCGGTCTGCCCGCAGGATCGTCCCGGGGGCCTCGGGCAAGGTAGCCACGCCACCTGGCCGGGCCTGCCATATTTTTACCCGTTCCCCCGCGAGCGTGCTGAAGCACACGGGAAACGGGTTGAAGGCGCGGATTGTGCGATCCAGCCGGGCGGCGTCACGGCGCCAGTCGACTTCGGCCTCCGGCTTGAGAATCTTCCCTGCGTAGGTCGCCAGTTCATCATTCTGCGCCTGCGCCCCGCGCTGGTACGCCGGGAGATCTGCCAGTACCTGCAGCAACAGCGGCGGACCGATCCGCGCGAGTTCGTCGTGGAGGGTCCCGGCGTTGGTCCCGGGGTCGATCCTACAGGGCGCGGTCGCCAGCATGGCGCCGGTGTCCAGGCCCGCGTCCATTTGCATGATGGTGATACCCGTCATGGCGTCCCCCGCCTCGATGGCTCGCTGTATTGGCGCCGCGCCGCGCCAGCGGGGTAGCAGGGATGCGTGCACGTTGAGGCAGCCGAGGCGGGGCGCGTCCAGTACGGCCTGGGGCAGGATCAGGCCGTAAGCCACGACCACCAGGACGTCCGCGCCCAGCTCCGCCAGGGTCCCCTGTGCGGTGGGATCCCGCAGCGAGGCGGGCTGGAACACAGGGATGCCCGCGCGCCCGGCCAGCTGCTTGACCGGGCTTGCGTGCAGCATTCGGCCCCTTCCCGCGGGCCTGTCCGGCTGGGTGTAAGCCGCGATAAGTAGGTGTTCACTATCGATCAGTGCCTTTAGATGCAGGGCGGCGAACTCGGGGGTACCGGCGAAAACAATTCGCAGGGGAGGACCTTTTACTGTTGCGGGAGCCTGCGACATCAGGCGTTCTGGCGCTGCTGTTTCTCCAGCTTGCGGCGAATGCGCTGACGTTTCAGGGGGGACAGGTAATCGACGAACAGCTTGCCGTCGAGATGATCGATTTCGTGTTGCAGGCAGATTGCCAACAGGCCGTCCAGTTCCCGGGTAAAGTCCTGACCGTCGCCATTCATGGCGGTGACGCTCACCCGCCTGGGACGACAGACCGTTTCATAGAAACCCGGAACAGACAGGCAGCCCTCATCATACTGCCCCAGCTCAGGGTCCAGCACGGTGATCTCCGGGTTGATGAAAACCAGCGGCGCGTTGCGCTCATCGGAGACGTCGATGACCAGTATCCTCTCGTGCACGTTGACCTGGGTGGCCGCCAGCCCGATACCCGGCGCGTCGTACATGGTCTCCAGCATATCCGCTATGAGGCGGCGGGTTGCATTCGTCACCGCGGTGACCGGTTTTGCTTTTGTCCGCAGGCGCGGATCGGGGAATTCCAGTATTTCCAGTACTGCCATGTGCGAAAACGCTCTGTTTTGGCCACGAACGAGCCGAAAACGGCTGCGTGAATTAGTAACATTAAGCTTGCCAGCGGCAAATGGCAGCAGCAAACTGTGGCGATTATACTACCTGTAGCGAGGGGGCGCCCAGTGCGTGAAGCATTGGATCGACGCCGGGGATACGGGGCACAGCTCACGGGGAAGCTGTCGCGGATGGCGCCATTGCGGCTCGATAGGCCGCAGGGGCGTATGCCGCGCCAGACTATAACAAGGCCAGTTAGGGGCGGAAAAATGAAAACACGGTCACTTTCGGTTTGCCTGCTGCTGATGTCATTGCTGTTCAGCGCATGGCTGCAGGCGGCGGTTGAACTCAACGAAAACGTACCTGAAACCTATATTGTCAAAAAGGGGGATACGCTATGGGGCATCTCCGGTATGTACCTGCAAAAGCCCTGGCTCTGGCCGCAGCTGTGGGATTCCAACCCGCAGATTGATAACCCCCACCTGATCTATCCTGGCGATGAGCTTTACCTGGTGTGGATCGACGGCCAGCCCAAGCTGCGGATGCGACGCGGCCGCGACGTCAAGCTGGAACCCAATATGCGGGTCTCCGACCTCGACCTGGCGATCCCGATCATCCCCCTGGACCAGATCGGTCCGTGGCTGAAATGGTCCAGGATTGTGGCCGAAGGCGAACTGGCCGGCGCTCCCTATATTGTCGCGGGATCCCAGAATCACCTGCTCAGCGCACCGGGCGACCGGGTGTATGGCCGGGGCAGCTTCCCTGACGGCGAGAAAGTCTACGGCATCTACCGACCTGGCGACGCCTACCAGGACCCCGTCACCGGCGAGTTGCTGGGCTACCACGCGCAGGATATCGGCAATGCCAAACTGCTGAGCAGTAACACCGATGCGGTCACCGAGCTGGAGATTACCCGTATTACCACGGAGGTGCGCGTCACCGATCGACTGCTGCCCATGCGCGAAGGGGTGATCGATGCCAATTTCCACCCCCGTGCGCCCGACGCGGAGATTGAGGACGGCTTCATGATTGCCGTACCCGACGGCGTCTCCCAGATCGGTACCACGGACATCGTGGTGTTGAACAAGGGTGAGCGGGATGGCCTGGAAGTGGGCCAGGTGCTGGCGATATACCAGGCCGGGCAATTGATTTTCGACGAGGTGGCCCAGGAAAACGTGCTGTTGCCCGATGTGCGGGCAGGGCTGGCCATGGTGTTCGAAACCTTTGAAAAGGCCAGCTACGCCATCGTCCTGAAATCCGACAAGCCGTTGAAGGTGGGGGATAAAGTAAAGAACCCCTGATGTTCTAATCTGCAGCGACAGCACGCACACTGACGGGGCCTCGAGCCCCGTTTTTCATTATGACATCAAGGATGATGTATGGACCCAGCACACGTCCGGCTGTGCCTGCAGTTGCACGCGGTACCCGGGATCACGGAAACCCTGCTGGCGCGCATGCTGCTGCACTGCGGCTCGCCCCAGGCGTTGGCAGTGGGAGGCCCCGCCCTGTGGCAGGAGCTCGGCCTGGCGCCTGCAGCTGCCCAGGCATTGGCGCGAATCCTGCGGGGCGGCAGCCACCCGATCGACATTGATGCCCAGCTGGCCAGCCTGGCCCGGGTGGGGGCGGAGGTAGTGCCGATTACTGCAGCCGGGTACCCGCCCCTGTTGCGGACAATTCCCGACCCGCCACCCCTGCTCTATGTGCGCGGCGATACCGGGTTGCTGGCGCAGGCGCAACTGGCGATGGTTGGAAGCCGCAGGGCCAGTCCGGCGGGTGTGCGGGCGGCGCAAGACCTGGCTGCCCAGGCGGTCCGGGCCGGCCTGCACATCACCAGTGGCCTGGCTCGCGGCATCGACGGCGCCGCCCATCGCGCCGCGCTCGCGGCCGGGGGCCGCAGCGTAGCCGTGATGGCTACCGGGATAGACCAGGTTTACCCCTACCGCCATCGCGGTCTCGCGGCGGATCTGGTGGAGGCCGGCTGCCTCGTCAGCGAGTTTCCACCCGGCGTTGCGCCCCTGCAGCACAACTTCCCCCGCCGCAATCGCATCATCAGCGGCCTCTCCCTGGGCGTTGTGGTGGTCGAAGCCGCGCTGCCCAGCGGTTCCCTGGTCACGGCCCGCACTGCGCTGGAACAGGGCCGCGAGGTGTTCGCCCTGCCCTGGTCGATCTACCATGCGGGCGGCGCGGGCTGCCTGCACCTGATCCGCGACGGTGCCAAAATGGTGCAAAGCCTGCAGGATGTGCTGGAGGAGTTGGGCCCCATGTTCTCGCTCCAGCAGGATTTGCTTCCGCTGCGGCGCGAGGCGCCGCAGGAGACAGGCGGGTTCACCAGCAGCCAGCAACAGCTGCTGCGGCTGATCGGCTATGAGTGCATTGCGGTGGACGAGTTGGCCCGATTGGGCGCTGTTCCCGTCTCCCGGGTCATGGCGGACGTGACCTTCCTCGAAATCCGGGGTGCGGTGGCGCGCTGCGAGGGCGGATATATTCGCAGCTGAAGCCATGTCGGGCTTGCGCGGAAGGCGGCAGTTGTTTAACTTTCGCGCTCTTTGGTCGGGCGTATTTCAACGCGACGGCTGGCATGACAGGAGGAACACAATGAGCGAACCATTTGTGGCTATTGTAATGGGGTCTGATTCGGATTTGCCGGTAATGCAGGCCTGTTTTGATGTCCTGCGCTCTTTTGGGGTCCGCTTCGAGGCGCGCATCACCTCTGCCCATCGCACGCCGGAAGTCACCAAGGCCTTCGTGCAGGACGCGGATCAGCGCGGCTGTGCGGTCTTTATCGCCGCGGCCGGCATGGCGGCGCACCTGGCGGGCGCGGTGTCGGCCACCACGGTCAAGCCGGTGATCGGGGTGCCCATGGACGGATCCCTCGACGGCCTCGATGCTCTGCTGTCCACGGTGCAGATGCCGGCGGGAATCCCGGTCGCGTCAGTGGCGATAGGCAAGGCCGGGGCCAAAAATGCGGCCTACCTCGCCACCCAGATGCTGGCGCTCGGCAACCCGGCGCTGGCGCAGAAGCTGCGGGACGAGCGCGCCGCCAACGCCGAGGCGATTCGGGTCAAGGATGCCGCGCTGCAGGAAAGCCTCAGGGGCTGATATGGCGCGACCACCCGCGCCACTGCGCCTGCGCATGGCGTTGCAGGCATTGGCCAACGGCGGCGTCGTCGCCTGCCCGACGGAGGCGGTGTGGGGGCTCAGCTGTGACCCCTGGAGCCGGGGCGCCGTGCGGCGACTGCTGGAACTCAAGGGCCGCTCACCGGCCAAGGGCCTGATACTGGTGGCCGCCACCGAGCAGCAATTCGATTTTTTACTTGCCGGCCTGGACTCGCAACAGCGCCGCACACTGACGGCTGGCTGGCCGGGACCCAATACCTGGCTGGTGCCCCACCGGGGGCGTGTGCCGGCCTGGATTCACGGCGAACATGACAAGGTTGCGCTGCGTGTCAGCGAACATCCGGTGATCAGTGCGCTCTGTGCCGGCTGGGGTGGCCCCCTGGTTTCCACCTCCGCCAATCCGGCGGGCCGCAGGCCGCCCCGCTACTGCTTCCAGGTAAGGCGCTATTTCGATCAGCGGCTCGACTATCTCCTGCCCGGCGCGGTGGGGGACTCGGCCCGGCCCACAGTGATCCGTGACCTGGCCAGCGGCCGGGTTGTTCGCGCCTGATCCTGTTAAAGTGATCCGGTCCAGGTATTGTTCCCCGGCAGGGGTACGTATAATGCTTCGCGCATAAATCCACGGGAAAACGCGACGATGGAGATTGAACAGGTCAAGTCCTACCTGCTGCAGCTACAGGACAATATCTGTGCCGAGTTGGCGGCAGAAGATGGCGGGGCGGGCTTCATCACCGACGAATGGCAGCGCCCCGGGGGCGGCGGCGGTCGCAGCCGGGTACTGACCGAGGGCATGGTCTTCGAGCGCGGCGGTGTGAATTTCTCCCACGTCCAGGGCACCAACCTACCGCCCTCCGCCAGCGCCTCCAGGCCGGAGCTCGCCGGGCGCAGTTTCCAGGCCATGGGAGTGTCCCTGGTCATTCATCCCCGCAACCCGCATGTGCCGACATCCCATGCCAACGTACGCCTCTTCGTTGCGGAAAAAGCCGGGGAGGAGCCCGTCTGGTGGTTTGGTGGCGGTTACGACCTCACACCCTATTACGGGAATCGCGAGGACTGCATAAGCTGGCACAGGGTTGCCGCCGCGGCCTGCGCGCCTTTCGGCAATGACGTCTATCCCCGCTTCAAGGCCTGGTGCGACAGCTATTTTTATCTCAAGCATCGGGCAGAGCCACGGGGTGTTGGCGGGCTCTTTTTTGACGACCTGAACGAATGGGATTTCGCCACCTGTTTTGCGTTTATGCGCGCCGTGGGAGATTCCTATATCCGGGCGTATCGGCCCATTGTGCAGCGGCGCAGGCAGCAGCCCTTCAGCGAAACGGAGCGACAGTTCCAGCTCTATCGCCGCGGGCGCTATGTCGAATTCAACCTGGTGTATGACCGGGGCACCCTGTTCGGCCTGCAGTCTGACGGGCGCACCGAGGCGATATTGATGTCGCTGCCGCCCCTCGTGCGCTGGGAATATGACTACCGGCCGGCGCCGGGCTCCCGCGAGGCCGAGTTGACCGACTACTACCTCCGGGACCGTGACTGGCTTGGTGAAGCGGAATAAACAGGGACAGCAGTATGAGTGGTATCGACAAATACGCCGTCTTTGGCAATCCGATCAAGCACAGCAAATCGCCGGCTATTCATGCGGCCTTTGCGGCGCAGTGCGCCCAGCAAATGCACTATCGGGCAGTGCTGGTCGAGCTGAACGGCTTTGCCTTGGCCGCGCGCAATTTTTTTGACGAAGGTGGGGCCGGTCTCAATGTGACCCTGCCTTTCAAGCGGGATGCATTCCAATTCGCCGACCGGCTCAGCGACCGCGCCCGGCGGGCCGGGGCGGTGAATACCCTCACGCGGCGCGACGATGGCGGCATCGAGGGTGATAACACGGATGGCATCGGCCTGATGCGCGACATGATCGCCAACCTGGGCTGGGCAGTGCAGGGCTTGCGCGTGCTGGTACTGGGTGCCGGCGGCGCGGCCCGCGGTGTGCTGGAGCCCCTGTTGCGGGAGAAACCGAAGGAGCTGCTGATCGTCAACCGAACCGCGGAGAAGGCGCGTCAGCTGGCGGCGGAATTCGTGGATATCGGCCCCGTTGAGGGCGGCGCCTATGGGCTGATTGGCGACCGCGCTTTCGACCTGGTTATTAATGCCACCAGTGCCGGCCTGAGCGGCGAGATGCCGCAACTGTCGGGCACGGTACTGACGGAGCGCAGCTGTTGCTACGATATGATCTACGCGGCACAGCCCACGGCGTTTATGCGCTGGGCGGCTCACCACGCAGCCTGGGCCGTGGCTGACGGCCTGGGCATGCTGGTTGAACAGGCGGCACAGTCGTTTTACATCTGGCGGGGTGTGCGGCCCCATACCGGACCTGTTATCCGCCAGATTCGCGAGTCCCTGGCGGCTGCCTGAGTCACCGCGCCTCCAGTTCGGCGATGTGCAGGTCCTTCAATTTGACGTAGTTGGCGGCGCTGTAACAGAAATAGGCCATTTCTTTTTCGCTCAGGGTCCGCACCTCCCTTGCCGGACTGCCGGCGTAGAGCAGGCCGCTGCGCAGGCGCTTGCCGGGGGTGACCAGGGCGCCGGCGGCAATGACCACGTCGTCCTCCACCAACGCCCCGTCCATGATCGTGGCGCCCATGCCGACCAGTACCCGGTCTCCCAGCGTGCAGCCATGGAGGGTGGCCCTGTGGCCGATGGTGACGTCGCTGCCGATCAGCAAGGGCCAACCAGCGGGATTGAACGGCCCGGCATGGGTGATGTGGAGCACGCAGCCGTCCTGGACGCTGGTTCTGGCTCCCACCCGTATCCAGTGCATGTCACCGCGAATCGCTACCTGAGGCCAGACAGACGTATCGTCGCCGAGCGCGACATCCCCGATCACCACGGCGCTGGGGTCTATCAACACCCGTGCGCCGAAGGTGGGGCTGTGGCCGCCATGGCTGCGGATGTTACCTGAATTGTGGTGTCGCATTGGCGCTGGCTCCCGAGGCTGGTCCGGCTGCTACAATACCCAGACACTTGCAGCCTTGCCAGATTGTGAGTCTTTACCCGGGGAAGAAGTTTGGCCACAAGCACAAGCCGTCGTCGCTTTATCGCGGGTGCCGTATGCCCGCGCTGCGCGCTCATGGACAAGATCGTCGTCGACCTGGATACCGACCAGCGGGAGTGCGTGGCCTGTGGCTTTACTGAAGCGCGGCCGGCCGATCCGTTGGCACTTGCCCCGGCCCCCGCTGTTGCCCCGGCCCGGGAGTTGCCCACCCGGGTGAGTCGGCCCGCCGCCCGCAGGGTGGAGACCCCCGCCGAGCCAGTCAGGCTGATTGATCCTGACAAGAAATAGGGGCTAGCCCGCTTCGCCGGCCAGGCGCAGGCGAATGCGGTGGGATGGCCCGGACCAGGGCTTGTGCCTGAGCGGTATGCCCATCGGCGCTGCAGCCTCCGGCTGAGCAGGCACTCGGGCCCAGACGTACTCCCGCCCCAGCAACTGTGCCGCCGTGTGCTGCACCTTCTGGTCCAGTGTATTGGCCAGGGCATCCCCCAACAGGTGATGGACGATGACATTGGCCTCGGTCATGTCCACCGGCAGCAGCGGGCGCCGCAGGTGCCTGATATGGTGATCATTCACCTCCTCCAGCAGGCGATGGGCCAGGAAGGCCTCATCCAGCAGACCCTCGAGACCATTGTCAGTGGGCAACTCCGGCGGCGGGTGCAGGAAGTAGTCCTGCGCCATGTCCAGGAAAGGGGCGGCGTAAGCGTAAAAGCCCATCTGCTTGCTCACCGCCGTAACCAGCTGCAGGCAGCCCGGCACGCTTTCAATGTAATCGGTGATAAAGCGCAGCAGCGCGACAACCGGCTCCTGCTCGGGCAAAACCAGTTTACTGCGAAGCAGGGGCAGCTGTTGCTCGAGGTGTCGACGCAGCCGGCCGTTCTCGGCCTCCGCCGTCACAGCCGCGCTGATCTTGGCGCGGATAATAGCTGCGACCATGGGTCACCTGACGCCGGACTGGGCTTGATGTGGGTAGTGTTCAGGCTAGTACATCCCCGGCAAACTGCTACTGCCGCAGAAGAATCCGATCCTGACCAGATAGTTTAACTGCGAGGAGCGGCGGCGCAGCTGGTTCTGCGGAGTGCGGCTCGCCCCGATTTGCGGCCTTCATTAGCTTATTTTGTAGTTTCTCCAGGGTGCAACCCCAATATATGGTGGTATAGCCATGGGCGGGGCCGGGCACCCGATGGCGCTCGTCGCGGTGGGGAACCGGGTAGGTTTTACGGTGGAGATTCGCTATAATCCGCGCGTTCTGACGGTGTGACCAATTGTCGCGGCGTCGGCAAATTCGTATCAGCTGATAAGTTCAAGCAGCGTTAACGTCCAGTTCGCCCTGCTCGCTTGCGGTGCCACCTCGCCCTCACCACACCGCAGGGAGTGTGCGGCTGCCGTGCGGTCAGTTGGGGGAGACATGATTTACTACAACATGGAGACACGGAAAATGTCTTTTGAAGCGAAGCGGCTGTTGAAGCTCGCCACCTGTTCTGTGCTAATGCTGATGAGCGCTGTCGCACTGGCTTATGGTCCCGAAGGTAGCCAGGTCAATATGGATCCAGGGGTAACTGAAGTGGGCGAGAACATCTTTAACCTGCACATGGTTATCCTCATCATATGCACGGTTATCGGCGTTGCCGTTTTCGGGGTGATGTTCTATTCCATCATATACCACCGCAAGTCGAAGGGAGCCGTGGCATCGCACTTTCACGAGAGCACCAAGGTCGAGATTGCCTGGACGGTGGTTCCTTTTTTTATCCTGATCGGCATGGCGGTGCCGGCGACGTCCTCGCTGCTCGCGGTCTACAACACGGACGACGCGGAACTGGATATCCTGGTCACCGGTTTCCAGTGGAAGTGGAAATACGAATACATTGATGAAAATGGACAAAATGTAAGTTTTTTCAGTAACTTGCGGACACCCCAGAGCGAAATTCGCAACTCCGAGCCCAAGGGCGAACACTACCTGCTGGAAGTGGATGAGCCCGTGGTGATTCCGGTCGACACCAAGGTGCGCTTTCTCATTACCGCCAACGACGTGATCCACTCCTGGTGGGTGCCGGAGCTGGCGGTCAAGCGCGACGCGATTCCCGGGTTTATCAACGAGGCCTGGACCAAGGTGCACACCGTCGGTGTCTACCGCGGCCAGTGTGCCGAGCTGTGCGGCAAGGACCATGGTTTCATGCCCATCGTGGTCAATGTGGTGAGCAAGGACGAATATGCCACCTGGCTCAGCGGCAAGCAGGCGGAGGCCGCCGCCGTCAAGGAGCTGATGGCACAGACCTTCACTCTCGATCAGTTAATGGAGCGTGGCGCCGACGTCTACGCCCGCAGCTGTCTGGCCTGCCATGGCGCCAAAGGCGAGGGCGGGGTCGGCACGGCCCTAGCCGGCAGCGCTATTGCCACCGGGGATATCGCCAAGCACCTCGATATCGGCATAAACGGCGTGCCGGGCACGGCCATGCAGGCCTTTGGCGGGCAGCTGAACGATGTCGAGATGGCGGCGGTGATCACCTACCAGCGCAACGCATTCGGCAACAACATGGGTGATATGATCCAGCCCATTGATGTCTACAACCACAAGAAGGGCTAATCGGAGGAGTTAACGATGGGCGAGCATCATCACCACGGTCCCGCCAAGGGACTCACCCGGTGGCTGTTTACCACCAACCACAAAGACATCGGAACCATGTACCTGTGGTTCTCGTTCGCCATGTTCATCCTGGGCGGCAGCTTCGCCATGATAATCCGCGCCGAGCTGTTCCAGCCCGGCCTGCAACTGGTGGAGCCCGAGTTTTTCAACCAGATGACCACCCTGCACGGTCTGGTCATGGTGTTCGGGGCGATCATGCCCTCCTTTGTCGGCCTGGCCAACTGGTTGATCCCGATGATGATCGGGGCGCCTGATATGGCGCTGCCGCGCATGAACAACTGGAGCTTCTGGATCCTGCCGCCGGCCTTTCTGCTGCTGGCCTCCACGCTCTTCATGGAGGGTGGCGCGCCTGCGGCCGGCTGGACTTTCTACGCGCCGCTGTCCACGACCTATGCGGGGCCCTCCGTAACGTACTTCATTTTCGCGATTCACGTCCTGGGTCTCTCCTCCATCATGGGCTCCATCAATATCATCGCCACGGTGATGAACCTGCGCGCGCCGGGCATGACCTACATGAAGATGCCCCTGTTCGTCTGGACCTGGTTGATTACCGCCTTCCTGCTGGTCGCAGTGATGCCGGTACTGGCGGGCTGTGTGACCATGATGCTGATGGATGTACACTTCGGCACCAGCTTCTTCTCCGCTGCCGGCGGCGGAGACCCGGTGCTGTTCCAGCACATTTTCTGGTTCTTCGGCCATCCCGAGGTATACATCATCATTCTGCCGGCCTTCGGCGTGGTGTCACAGATCATCCCCGCCTTTTCCCGCAAGCCCTTGTTTGGCTATGACTCCATGGTGTACGCCACCGCTTCGATTGCATTCCTGTCGTTTATCGTTTGGGCCCACCACATGTATACCGTGGGCTTGCCGGTCGCCGGCGAGCTGTTCTTCATGTACGCCACCATGCTGATCGCTGTCCCCACCGGGGTGAAGGTGTTCAACTGGGTGACTACCATGTGGCGCGGCTCCCTCAGCTTCGAGACGCCCATGCTGTTCTGTATCGGCTTCCTGATCCTGTTTACTATCGGTGGTTTTACCGGCCTGATGCTGGCGATTGCGCCCGCTGACTTCCAGTACCACGACACCTATTTCGTGGTTGCACATTTCCACTATGTGATGGTTGCCGGCGCCGTGTTCAGCATGAGTGCGGCGATCTACTTCTGGCTGCCCAAGTGGTGCGGGCGCATGTACAACGAAACCATGGGCAAGACCCACTTCTGGATTTCCTTCGTCGGCTTCAACCTGGCCTTCTTCCCGCAGCACTTCGTGGGCCTGGCGGGCATGCCGCGCCGGATTCCGGACTACGCCCTGCAGTTCACCGACTTCAACATGATGTCCTCGGTCGGTGCCTTTATATACGGCCTGTCACAGATCCTCTTCCTGTACAACGTGATCGCCACGATTGTTGCCGGCAAGAAGGTCTCCGACCCCAAGGTATGGGATGGCGCCGAAGGCCTGGAGTGGACGGTAGCAACGCCGGCACCCTACCACACCTTTGAAACACCGCCGAAGATCGACCCGGCGCACGCGCACTCCTGAGGCGCCCAACAATGGCGTAAGCTATGGCGGGGCCATTATCAGTGCACAGGACAATTACACCTATATTTACGGGATGCGCGAAGAGCCTGCCGACAACGCAATTTGCGCCGGACATTGCATACACATTGCACGTGCACCCAGCAGTAAACTGGCGCAACCGCAAGAGTGGCGCTTCTGGGGGGAAAAGCCGGGCAGCCCGGGACACTACGACTGGATTGAAAGAGCGGAAGAATCAGCGCCCATGACAGGCAACACGGGACCGGCAGCAGCACCGCGAACACAGGATCAGCTGGGTGCCAGCAAAGTCGCCCACTGTGGCGCACTGCCTGAATGCTATGTGATCATCGCCCACCAGTACACTGGCGGCACATCCGAAAACATCCTTGCCTGGTATGCTGCGCAACCTCAGGGACCCTGGTCGGGCCCGGTGTTTGTCTATCAAACGCCGGAGTCGAGAGAGCCGGGGAAATTGTTCACCTATAACGCCAAGATCCATCCTGAATTCACCACCGAGGACGGCCTGCTTGTGTCATATGATGTGAATAGTCTGGCTCCCGCCACCGATCCCTTAAGTCCTCTCACTACAGCAGACAGCTATCGGCCGAGGTTTATACGGGTGAAATTGCATTGGCTTGCTGTTGGGCGCTAGTACCCCGTGGGGTCTTGTGAGTTCCACTCCGGGGCTGGGCACAAGAGCAGCGAGACTCGGATCAGCTGCGTCGATCCCAGGGGAAACCCCACGGCTGTTCGACCTCGAGGATGCGCGCCAGGCGTAACGCAATGTCGTCGCGGTGCCGTCTCGCCATGATCTGAAGGCCGACCGGCAACCCTGCTTTCGTCACACCGGCAGGGACTGAAACCGCGGGGTTCCAGGCGACATTCGCCAGGAAGCCGAACGGTTCCGACCCGGTCCTGCTGGCGTCCCTGCCATCGATGATATCCGGCATTAACGCCTCGGCGGCATAAGGTACACAGGCCACGGCCGGTGTCAGCAGCAAGTCCGCGTCCAGGAAAAAGCCCGCGACCTCGCGTTCGAGCTGGCGGACCACGCCCCAGGCGGCGGCAACGTCCGCAGCCCCCACGTCCTTCATCAGCTCGAGGAAGTGCTGGAACTGAGCGCCGAGATCGGCATACCGCGCCGGCAGTGTGCCGGCCAGGTACAGCTCGTCGCGGGCTCTGGTTATCTGCACGATGCCGAGCGCATCACGTGCATTGACCGGGTGAAAGCAGCGATCGAGCCGGGTCAGGCCCGCGGCAGCGATGAGCCTGTCGGCCGCGGCGCGGGCCAGCGCGAGGACTTCGGGCTCGACCACGGCATAGCCGAGGTCGTCGGACCAGACCGCGCGTAGTCCCGCAACATCGAGCGTTTCGATCACTTCCTCATAACGAATGCCCGGGTTCGGCAGCGACTGCCGGTCGCGGTCGTCCGCGCCCGCCACCACATCCAGGTATCGTGCGGTATCCGCAACGGTATGCGTCACCGCGCCATGCGTGGCCCAGTTGGCGAAACCGTCATTCCTGGCGATGCGGCCGTGGCTCGGTTTCAACCCGACCAGACCAGTGAATGAGGCGGGGCAACGGATCGAGCCGGCTGCATCCGTTGCAGTAGCCAGGGGTACGATGCCTGCGGCGACTGCCGCCGACGAGCCGCCGCTGCTGCCGCCCGGCGTAAGATCGGGATTCCAGGGGTTGCGTGTAACGCCCCACAGCCTGTTGTTCGAGCCCGAGTCGAGGCCGAATTCGCACATGTTGGTCTTGCCAATTGCGATCGCCCCCGCCGCGCGCAGCTTTTCAACATGCGGGCAGTCCCGGGCAGCCGGCGGCGCACCCGCGAGCAGCAGTGATCCTTGCGTGGTGGGCAAGCCGGTGATGTCCTCGATGTCCTTGATGCCGACAGGAACGCCGGCAAGCGGTCCCGGGTCCTCACCTCTCGCCACCATCCGATCGATCGCCTCCGCCTCCTCGCGCGCCGCCCCGACGCGCAGCATGATGAAAGCGTTGATCGCCGGGTTGAGATCCTCGAGCGTCCCGAGGCATTGCTCGAGAACATCCACTGCGCGCAGCTGGCCGCTGCGAACGGCGTCCGCGGTATCGCTCACACTGCGGGATTTGTAAGTGTATTCCATTCAGGCTGCCTCGCTGGTCTTGGTCATGATTGCGTATGCAGCACCCGGTCGATGCGCCCGTGGTCTTCCGCGAGCTCGGGCGGAAGCCCGCCCGGGGACCCGCGCGTCTCGCCGCGTACAGTTTGTTACCAAGCTCGCGCCGCGTTCGCTCCGCCGCCGGAATGTGGCGCCGGGCTCATGGTCGAGCAGTGCGGCGAGATTGATCCGTGCCGCCGAAAGATAGGAAGAGTAAACGGGTGTTCCATGGGTGTCGAGGCTGAGGTTGATGCTGCTTATCTTGCCTCTTTGCTGTTAAATATCCACTGATTACTGCCCCTGGACAATATCTCGGACCAGACCAGGCTGTGCCACCGACGGAATCCGTCAGTACGGCTGGCCGGTCCGGGTCTTGCCCACGGCCCGGCAAATGCCCAAGATGGCGCCAGTTGCGGCGATCGAACGGAGCTTGGGGTGCTTATGAAAGATATGGCGGGCAAGGTAGCAATCGTCACCGGGGGGGCCAGCGGCATGGGGCAGATCATCGCCCGTCGCCTGGTGGCACAGGGCGCCCGGGTGGCGATCTTTGACGTCAACGACCAGGGCCTGCAGGCGATGGCCGCGGAGGCGGACACCATCACCGCCCTGCGCTGCGATATCTCCAGCCGGGAGGAGGTGGAGGCCAGGGTCGCCGAGGTTGCCCAGGACCTGGGACCCATCGACCTGCTGGTCCACTGCGCCGCCCTGATGCCCAGCTACAAGCTGATCGACCACACCCACGAGGGTATGGAGCGGCTGTTTCGCATCAACTACTTCGGCACCACCTACATGGTGCGCGCCGTGCTGCCCGCGATGATGGCGCGCAAATCCGGCCGTATCATCGCTTTCGGCTCCATTGCCGGCATCGCCCTGGTACCGAAGATGGGGGCCTATTGCGCTACCAAGGCGGCGGTCAACGCCTACATGGAAGTCCTCCAGAACGAGATCCGCGACAGCGGTGTGCGCGCGCACCTGGTCTGCCCGCCGGCGGTCAACACCGCGCTGATCGACCAGACGATCGCCACCGACACGCCGGCCAGCATTATCGAGGCGCGCAAGTCCGGGCGCCTGGCGGACCCGGAGAAAATCGTCGACGCCATCGAGAAGGGCGTGGCGAAGGACCGGGACATCATCTATCCGGGCGAGGCCAAGCTGCTCTACCTGTGGCGCGCCCTGTTGCCGAGCCTGTGGTGGAAGACGGTGATGCACTTCGAGAAATAACACCGCCGGCCGGGGCGCGCGGGAACTCTTTGCCCTGGCCGGGCCCATGGGCTAGCATCGCCGACCCATGCCACACCGACAGTTACATCCCGACTCGCCCTGGTTGCTGGCATTGCTGGCGGCCCTGGTGGCGCTCGGCCCTCTCAGCGTCGACATGTACCTTCCCGCCATGCCCAGCATGATGCGGGACTTCGGCACCGACATCAGCCGCATGCACCTCACCCTCAGCAGCTACCTGACGGGCTTTGCCCTGTTCCACCTTGCCTGCGGGCCCCTCGCCGATCGCTTCGGTCGCAAGCCTGTGCTGCTGGGCGGCACCGGGTTGTTCGTGGCGGCCTGCATTGGCTGCAGCCTCTCAGGCACAGTGGAGGAGCTGCTGCTGTTCCGCTTCCTGCAGGGGATAGGGGCCTGCGTCGGGCCGACCCTGGCACGGGCGGTGGCCAGGGACGTTTTCGGCCCGGGCGGGGCGGCCCGGGCGCTGTCGCTGATCGCCATGCTGATGGCGCTCGCGCCCGCGGTTGCGCCGACTCTCGGCGGCGTCCTGCTGCTGGTACTGCCCTGGCCCAGCGTGTTCATTTTCCTGGGCATCTACGGGGCGGCGATGATCGTCCTCATCCGGGTGTTCCTGCCGGAGTCACTGCCCGAGGTGCAGAGCCTGCATCCGCGAGCCATCGCGCGCAATTACGCAGAGCTGCTGGCGGACCCGTTCTTCCTGACGGTCACGCTTACCAGTGGCCTGGTCTACTCCGGCCTGATGGTCTACCTGGTCAGCTCGAGCTTTATCTACATCGACATGCTCGGGGTACCGGCACAATACTTCGGGTTCATTTTCCTGGGCTCCGTCGCCGGCTACATGACAGGCAGTGCCCTCAGTGCAAAGCTGGCCAAACACCGGGACTCCGAACGGATCATGCGCCTCGGCGTGATCCTGGGAATGACCGCAGCCTGCCTGCTGCTGGCCTCCTCCCATACCTGGCCTGGGAGCGTACTCGCCCTGATGCTGCCGATGATGCTGTACTCCATCGCCATGGGTCTGGTACTTCCCCACGCCATGGCTATCGCCCTGCGCCCCTTCGCCCACATTGCCGGCACGGCATCGGCCTTGCTGGGCTTCATCCAGATGTCCCTCTCTGCCGGCAGCAGCGCCCTGGCCGGCCTGTTTCTCACCACCACGCCCCAACCAATGGTGTGGATGCTGCTGGGCATCGC